>Ga0172378_10003252_pt1 | contig 15316 bp, 18 predicted proteins | sample GrowelOW332metaG_FD_119755 | JGI IMG/M metagenome (GOLD analysis project Ga0172378, IMG submission 119755) | Groundwater microbial communities from an aquifer near a municipal landfill in Southern Ontario, Canada - Pumphouse #3_1 metaG | ecosystem: Environmental > Aquatic > Deep subsurface >... | reverse complement strand
TTTAATGGTGATTTAAATGGTTGGAATACAAGTTGCGTAACCTCTATGAACACTATGTTTCAAGGTTTAGTTAATTTCCATGGTGATTTAAGCGGTTGGGACACAAGTGGTGTAACCTCTATGAACATTATGTTCGGTGGTTCATCTAATTTTAGTGGTAATTTAAGTGACTGGAACACAAGTAGTGTAACTTCTATAAATAGTATGTTTGATGGTTCATCTAATTTCCATGGTGATTTAAGCGGTTGGGACACAAGTAGTGTAACTAGTATGGATGGATTATTTCTTGCGTCATCTAATTTTAGTGGTAATTTAAGTGACTGGAACACAAGTAGCGTAACTTCTATGAATGGATTATTTCTTGCGTCATCTAATTTTAGTGGTGATATAAGTGGTTGGGACACAAGTAGTGTAACTTCTATGAATTACGCATTATCTAGTTCAACTAATTTCCATAGTGATTTAAGCGATTGGGATACAAGTGGTGTAACTTCTATGAATAATATGTTTTCTAGCTCAACAAATATTAATATTAATTTAAGTAATTGGAATACTAGTAGTGTAACTTCTATAAATAGTATGTTCGATGGTTCATCTAATTTCCATGGTGATATAGGCAATTGGGACACAAGTAGTGTAACTAGTATGGATGGTTTGTTTTACAATTCAAAAAATTTTAATGCTGATTTGCGTAATTGGAATTTTACATCAGTAAATGAAACAATACTGATGTTCTCTAAAACAACTATGCCTTTGGATACATTCGATAAAATATTATATGCAATTAATAAAACAACAATTGGAGACGTTAATTCTATAAACAATTTAAATTATACATCTGGAAGATCAGCTCAAATAATACAGGATTTATTAAATGCGGGTTGGAATATTACAAATTGCAATGAAATTACGGATGAATTTGCTCCAAGTGTTAAATATTCTATAGAGGAATTGGGAGTAGATAATTACTTATTAAATATTTATGATGCATGGGATCCAAATCTTGATTCTGTTTGGTATTCTGTTGATGGTGTTAATCATACTTACACAAGTCCGACTAATGTTAGTAGAAATGTTGCTATTTATGCAAATGATACGTATGGAAACATATTTAGTAATGCAACAATAATTTGTGAACTAAAGAACATTGTACTTTCAATTACAAGTCCTGTAGATGAAGAAATATACAATATGAATATTGATGTTGTTGTGTCTGCAAATGAAGAAGTGGAATTATTTTATAATTTAAACGAAAATGATGTAAATATTAGTTGTACTGATGATTGTATTATAGATTCTCAGGATTTATTGGAGGGAAACAACACAATTACTATTTATGGAAAAGATACGTGTGAAAATATTGGAAAACAAACATTAAATTTTGTTGTTGACAAATCAAATCCAGAGTTATTTATTATATCTCCAAGAGATGCGGAAACATATAATGAAAGAACTCAATTATTGAATTTATCAGTTTCAGATACGACTTTAGATACTGTTTTGTTTGATTATAGAGGATATAACACTACTTATACTGAACCCATTTTGGTTAATTTCAACGATGGACTAAATACGTTGAAGGTTTATGTAAATGATAGTTTCGGAAGAACAAACTATTCAGAAATAACACTTACTATAAATGAAAGTTTAGAAACAAATGATGAAAGTCCATCAGGTTCCAGAGCTGGGGGTTCTCAAATTAGTGAAATTGGTGTTCCGTTAAATATGAGTTCAATAATTAACATAACAGATAATGTTGGTATTGGATATATAAAAACATATAATGAAAAAGATATGATAACATTTGCCTATGAAGCTGAAAACTATAACTTGACAGTTGAAAATATTGTTCCAAATGAAACAATTGATGTGAAAATTTCTTCTGATGAACATTCTGACAAGACAAAGAGTTTGTCTTCTGGAGAAAATTGGAATGTCGATTTAGATGATGATTATATTGAAGATATTAATGTTAGGGTTCATTCAATTAAAGAAAAAAATACAAGTATTGAAATTGAAGATATAAAAAACGAAACAGAAATATTAGAAAATGAAACAATTGTTGAATATCCATCAGAGGTCGTTCAAAAAGAATCTAATTTATCTTGGAATGTTTTTTTATTGAATTATCCAACAGTATTATTAGGAACTGATTGGGTTGCATGGGGAATTGTTATTATTAGTGGATTTTTAATTTACTTAATTATTAGAACAATAAAAATAGCGAAAATAGTAAGAAAAGAAGAAGAATATTATGCAGAGATTAGAAAAAAAGCAAGTTCTGTAAAAAGTAAAATGAATTTTAAGAAATAATTGTTCTAGAAAACCTTTTAAAGTATTTTTTAATATTCTCATTATGGCAATTAAGAAAGGAGATTTTGTTGAAGTTGATTTTACTGGTAGTGTTAAAGGTGCTGAAGTTTTTGATACAACATTGAAATCTGTTGCAGAAAAAGAAAATTTGGATACAAAAAACATTAAACCATTTGCATTAGCCGTTGGATTTGAAATGTTACCTAAGGGTTTTGATTCAGATTTAATTGGTAAAGAAGTTGGTAAAGATTATTCAGTTGATATTATGCCTGAAAATGCCTTTGGGACTAGAAATAAGGAATTAGTTAAAATGGTTCCTACAAAATTATTTTTAGAACAAAGAATTAGACCTGAACGAGGAATGCAACTTTCATTGGATGGGCAGGTTGTTAAAATTGTTTCAGTTTCTGGTGGTAGAACTTTAGTTGATTTTAATGGACCATTAGCTGGTAAAGAAATTGTTTATCAGTATAAAGTTAATAGAATGATTACAGATGAAAAAGAAAAGATTGATTCTATTCAGGATTTCTTTTTTAGGCGTAGATTTGATTCTGAAATAAAACAAGACAAGGTAATTTTTAAGGTTCCAAAAGAATTTGAACAATATATTAACATATTCTCCGATAAGTTTAAGGAAATGTTAGGTAAAGAAATTGGGATAGAAATTGTTGAACTAGAACAGAAGAAATAATTCTATTTTATTATAACAATAATTATAAAGCATTTTTGAGTTAGATATTCATGGAAGGTGGATATAATAACGATTACAAGAATTCTAATGATAATATAGATAAAGAATTAGAGGAAATTTTAAAGAAACAATCAGCAAGAATAAAGGTTGTTGGAATTGGTGGTGGTGGTGGAAATACTGCTACTCGTATGAAAGAAACAGGGATTAAAGGTGGAGAAGTTATTGCTATAAACACAGATGCACAGGATTTGTTATATACTAAAGCAGATATAAAAATTTTAATTGGACGTGAAATTTCAAAAGGACTTGGCGCTGGAAGTAATCCTGCTATTGGTAGAGAGGCTGCTAGAGAACAAATAACCGAGATTAAGAAAAGGTTAGCGGATTCAGATTTAGTTTTTATTACGTGTGGTATGGGTGGTGGAACAGGTACAGGGGCTGCTCCAGTTGTTGCCGAAGTTGCAAAACAGCAAGGTGCATTAGTAATTGGTGTTGTTACTTTGCCGTTCACGTGTGAAGGAGCAAAAAGAATTCAAAATGCTCAAGACGGTTTAGAAAGAATGCAAAGTTTAGTTGATACTTTAATTGTTATTCCAAATGATAGATTATTAGATTTAGCTCCAAATTTACCTTTACCTACTGCATTTAAAGTGGCTGATGAAGTTCTAACTGGTGCTGTTAAGGGAATTACGGAGTTAATTACAAGTAGTGGTTTGGTTAATTTGGACTTTGCAGATGTTAAGGCAATAATGGGTGGTGGTGGAGTTTCTTTAATTGGAACGGGAGAATCTGATTCAAATAATAGAGCAGTTGAAGCGGTTGATAAAGCATTAAATAATCCTTTATTGGACGTTGATATTAGAAATGCTAAGGGAGCCTTAGTTAATGTTGTTGGTGGAAATGATTTGTCTTTGGAAGAATATAAGGAAGTTGTTCAAATGATAGGAGATAAATTAAATCCAGATGCAAAATTAATTAGCGGAGCAAGAATACAACAAGATATGGAAAATTCATTAAAGGTTATGGTTATAATTACAGGCGTTAAGTCTTCTCAAATAAGTGGTGAATCAGTTTCTGTAGAGAATGCAAAATTGAAAGATATGGAAGGCGAATTAGGAATCAATTTTTTTGATGAGTAAATTTAAAAACAAATGTGGTTATATTTTCTTATGGCATTAAAAGAAAAATTGTCTTCAACAGTTACAAAATATAAAAGAATTTGGAGATTATTAAAAAAACCAACAAAAGAAGAATTTTGGAGTATCTCAAAAATTTCTGGTATTGGTATTGGATTAGTTGGAATAGTTGGTTTCTTGGTTGCATTAATTATGAATTTAATTAAATGGTAATAATGACATTTAAAAACTAGGTCTTTGTATTCTAAATATGGGTGTTATTATTGATTTTATGACTAATAATGCAGTTGTATCTATAATTATTATTAGTTTTTTAATTACGTTCGCTTCGACACTTTCTTTAAAACTTCTTACAGATCAAACTAGAGTTAAAGAGTTAAGAAAAAAACAAAAGGAACTTAGTTTGAAATTGAGAGAATTACAAAAGAAGGGTGATTTCACTAAGATGGAGGAGCTGAATAAGGAAGTTTTAGATGTGAATATGGATTTGATGAAATCATCTTTTAGTATGAAACAATTTTTAATAACTACACTTCCTTTACTTTTGTTATATACGTGGATGAGAAATTTTTTTGCGCCATTATTAAAAAGTTGGATTTGGGTATATTTTGGTGCTTCTTTAGTTTCTAGTATGATAGTTAGAAAAATATTAAAGATGGATTAATTTTTCTTAGATATTTTTTTAAAGAAATCTTTAGGGGAATTAATTCCGACTTCAGATATTATTCCAGTTAATAATTTTAACGGAGTTTTGTCAAAGGCAGGATAAATAGGTGTTATATTTTTATCTCTTTCGTCCCAAACTTCTTTTCCTTTTCTGTTTTCTATTTTTATTGAATTTGTTAATTTAAACGAGGTTGTGCAAGAATATCTTGGTATTTTGTAATTTTTTGCAATTTCACATAATGTTTTTGTTCCAATCTTGTTATATATTCCAGTTTTTGTTATAGCGTCGGCTCCGAATAACAGTAAATCACATTTTTTTAATAATTGTTCTGCGGCCAAATCTGGTCCAATTATTGTTGGAATTTTCGCTTTTGACAAATCTTTTGCCGTCATTCTTCCCTGTAATAATGGTTCAACTTCTGTTGTATATACGGTAAAATTAATTCCGTTTTTTTTGGCCTGTTTTAATATATCAATTACCGAAGAAGAATGGCAATGTGTGTATATTTTCATGTTGTTTTTTATTATTTTTGCTCCATTATTCGCAATTAATTTATGAGATTCTTTTATTTGTTTTAGAATTTTATTAGCTTCTGTTTTTTTGTTTTTGGCATCCCTAATTTTTTTTAATGAGTTTTGTAAAAGTGGTTCTGTTGCTCTCAATGATAAAATTTTTTTATAAGATTTATCTGTGAGATTCAATAAATAGGCCTCTATTCCAGCTTTTGCAATGTTTTCAGCTCCTTGAATCTTTATTGTTTTTATTTTTCGAAGAATATCATCATATTTTTTTTCATCACTTTTTTTCATATATATTTATTCTATTTGTATTATAAAAATGTAACTAAAAAATGAAATGTAGTTGGAATTTATAAGGAAATAAAGTAAGTTAGAAAGAATTATAAACAATTGAGAATTGTTTGTGATATGTTAGAGATGCTCGCTAAAGTAAAAAAGGTGGAAAAACGTCCTTGGCAAATGTTTTTTTTGGGAATATTTTATGCTACGATAGCTTTTTTATTTGTGGCTTTGATATTTGGAGCGGATGATGTACTAAAGGAAGGTTCTGGTATTTTGTTAGTTACATTTACAGTTGTTTGTTGTATGCCGTTTGTCTATCGTGTAATAAAATATGAAGAACAAAAAGATGTTGTAATTACGAATTCTGGTAGATTAGTAAAAGAACATTCAAAAGCAATTCAGATTTTTTTATGGTTATTTCTTGGTTTTTTAGTTGCATTTTCGTTTTGGTATACTGTAATTCCAGAATCGTCTGGGGATTATTTTAATTTCCAAATTAGGACATTTTGTGCAATAAACAATCCTAATAATTATAATTTATGTGTTGCAAATAATGGAACAACAGTTACTGGAGCAGCGACTAAAATAGGTTCATTTTTATCAATTTTTTCTAATAATATTGGTGTTTTAATTTTTACAATAATTTTTTCTTTGGCATTTGGAGCTGGTGCCATATTTATTTTAGTTTGGAATGCGAGTGTAATTTCTGCTGCTATTGGCGTTTTTGCAAATGGCAGTTTGATTCATTTACCTATGGGTTTTCTAAAATATATGATTCATGGTATTCCGGAAATTGCAGCGTATTTTATTGGAGCTTTGGCTGGTGGTATTATCTCTGTTGCTATAATGAGAAAAGATTTAGATGGAGAAAGAAAATGGCCGATTTTAGAAGATGCTTTAATATTATTAATAATAGCAATTGTTGTTTTGTTAGTATCTGCATTAATTGAAGTTTTCTTTTCTCATGTTGTTTTTTAAGATAATAGTTTTTATAAAGTAAAAAGATAATAAATTTTTATGGATTACATATTAATTTTGAGTATTTTACTTAGTTTTATTTTAAGTGTAGTCGTTTTACCTCTTTGGATTAAAAAGGCTAGAGGTATTGATATGACTTGGGAAGATATGAATAAGGTTGGTCATCCAAAAAATGTTGCTGCTAGTGGTGGAGTTGTTGTTTTGGGTTCTTTTATGTTGGGAGTATTATTTTATTTATTTTTGAAAACATTTGTTACAGGAAAAAGTTCTCATGAGACAGAAATTTTTGCATTATTAACAGTTATGTTATTTTTGGGAATTGTTGGATTAACAGATGATTTACTTGGTTGGAAAAAGGGTGGACTTAGTACAAAAGTAAGGATTGCCTTGGCATTAATTGCATCTGTTCCATTAGTTGTTATTAATGCTGGAACCCATACAGTAGTTTTGCCTTTTGTAGGTGCTGTTTATTTTGGAATATTATATCCGATATTAATTATTCCTTTGGCTATAGGATTTGTTTCTACTACATTTAATTTTTTAGCTGGTTTTAATGGACTTGAAAGTGGAATGGGTATTCTTATTTTGACTTATCTAAGCTTTGTTTGTCTTCTTACTGGTTCTCCATGGTTAGCAATTGTTGGATTTTGTATGGTTGCTGCACTTGCGGGATTTTGGATATATAATAAAGTTCCAGCGAAGGTATTTCCTGGTGATATTTTGACATATTCTGTTGGAGCATTAATGATTTGTATGGCTATATTAGGTAATTTTGAAAAAATATTATTGATTGTCTATATTCCATATTTAATAGAAGTTATTCTAAAAAGTCGTGGAAAATTACATAAACACTCTTTTGGAAAAGTAAATCCTGACGGTAGTTTATCTATGCCGTATGATAAAATTTATGGATTAACACATTTTTCTATTTGGTTCTTGAGTAAAATTAAAAAAAGGGTAACAGAAAATGATGTTGTTTTCTTTATTTATGGAATAGAAATAATATTTATTTTAATTTCTTGTTGCTTTTTAGTTTTGTAGTAAGATTTATAAATGATATATTTTTATTATCTTTATCTAGTTCTTAGATATTAAGTGCTAGTTGGAACAAAAAATGGCAATTGGATTTGAAGATGAATTTGATTATCTTGATGATGAGGAAGAATCTGTAGTTGATGCTCCATTGATAAACATTAAGGGCTCAAAAACAGAGGAAGCAAAAAAAGCTGTAGAGAAAGAAATTATTGAAGAAGTTGAAAAGCCGAAAGAAGAAAAAAAGTATAATTCTGTTATTTTTGTAGTTAAAGTTACAACAAACAAAGAAGATAAAGCAATGGAAATGATTGTTGATAAGGTTGTGAAGAAAAATGTGAATGTTTTCGTCGTCGCAAGACCACATGGTGTTAGAGGTTATGTTTTTTTAGAAGCTCCAGACAGAGAGAATGCAGAAGAAGCAGTTTATAATTTACCATATGTTAAAGGAATTTTACCAACTCAAGTTACATATCAGGAGATTAGTCAAATGATGGAACCTGTTGCTAGTGAAATTAAGATAGAAAAGGGAGATATTGTTGAAATAATCGGAGAGGCTTTCAAGAATGAAAAGGCTAAAGTTGTTAGAGTTGATAAACAAAAATCAGAAGCTATTGTATCATTACTTGGTGCTGCTGTGCCAATTCCAGTAACTGTAAGATTAGATAATATAAGAGTAATAAGAAGGGAGGATTCGGAAGAATAACTTTTTAAATAGAGTTTCTTGAAACATAATAATGGTTAGCGTAAAACTTTTGGTTGAAGGTGGGAATATGAAACCTGGTCCAACAGTTGCTCAGCAATTGGGACCTATGGGAATAAATATGGGAAAGGTTATTTCTGATGTTAATGAAAAGAGTAAAAGCTTCAAGGGAATGACTGTTCCAATTGTTATAGAAATAGATCCTAAAACAAAGGCCTATACAATAGTTATAAAGAGTCCTCCAACAAGTGAATTATTGAAAAAGGAAGCTGGTGCTGCAAAAGGTAGTGGAGCTCGTTTGAAATTAATTTCGGGAAATATTGCATTTGAAAGAATTATTGCTGTTGCATTACAAAAACATGATAATATGTTATCTAACGATTTACTTGATAGTATAAAGAGTGTTTTAGGAACATGTCAAGCGATGGGTATTGTTGTTGATAGTCACGAAATAAAAGATGTTATGATTGATTTAAATGATGGAAAATATGATGCAATGATTAAGGCTCAAAAAACTGAAGTGGATAGTAAAAAAGCTTTGGAATTAAAAACATATTTTGATATCGTTACAAAGAAGCAAACTGCTGAAAGTGCTGCAGCTGCTGCTCTTGAAGACGAAAAGGCTAAGACTGCTGCAGCTAATGCTGCTGCTAAACCAGCTACAGGATCTGCACCAGCAAAAGCTGGAGCAAAAGCAGCTGATAAACCGGCCGCTAAACCAGCAGCTAAAGGTAAAAAATAAATAAATTTATTAATTAAGAATCTTAGTTAATATTCACGGGGTTATGGTCTAGCCTGGTATGATTCGAGGTTTGGGACCTCGCGACCGCGGTTCAAATCCGCGTAGCCCCATCACAATAAAAAAAAATGGCAGTAAAAAACAAAAAAATAGGCGCTTCGGGAAGGTTCGGAGTTGGCTATGGTAAAATTAGAGAAAGATTAAACAATGTAGAATCAAAACAAAGAGTTAGACAGGAATGTCCTTTTTGTTCTGGAAATGCAAAGAGAAAATCAAAAGGTATTTGGGAATGTAAGAAATGTGGAAAAGAATTCGCTGGAGGTGTTTTCTATTTGGATTAACTTTAATAAGTTAATTTAATATTTTTTAATATGGCAGTTTACAAATGTTTCAATTGTGGGGCAAAGATAAAATCTGAAGATCTTAATAAGAGATTTGTTTGTCCAGAATGTAATTCTAGAATTTTTTTTAAACCAAGAAATAAAGTAAAAACAGTTAAGGCAATTTAATTATGGTTGAAGATCATGAATGTTCTGATGACTGTGATTGTCATAATCATTCTAATCCATTTGAAAATTTAGACGAAGAAACTCAAGCAAAAATTCAAGAATTACAAATGCTTGATCAAACATTTCAACAATTATTAATGCAGAAAAATGCTTTTAGTTCAGAAAATAATGAAGTTGATTTAATTATTGATGAAGTTAGTAAAACTGAGGGTGAGGTTATGAGAATTGTTGGTGGTCAGGTTGCTATAAAAACAACAAAGGAAAAAATTTTAGAAGATATGCATCATAAAAAAGAATTAATTTCTACCAGATTAGAAAGTATAGACAAACAAGAGGAGGAAATGAACGAAAAAATAGAATCTTTACGAGACGAAATAATGAAAAAGATTCAAGGTTAAATAAATCTATAATTAAATTATATAAATATTTAAATACTAAAAATCAAAAGAGATATTATGGCATTTGGATTTAATAAAAAGAAGGTTGTTCCTGAAGAGAGTATTGATGAATTTATTGAGATAGATTTAGACCAGGATAAGAGTGAAAATAAAATTTCTGTTGAAACATTTACATTATCTACATATGAAGATGTAAATTTGGTTTTAGATTCTCTTAGAACTGGTTATAATATAGCTGTTATTGATATCGCTCCATTAAAGCATAAGGATGTTGTTGAATTAAAGAGAGCAGTTTCTAAAATAAAGAAAACAGTTGAAGCTTTAGATGGTAAAATTGTTGGATTTACAGCAAATGTAGTTATTGCTACTCCTTCAAAAGTTTTTGATGTTAAGAAGGGTAATTCTTTACCTGAAAAACCAAAGACAGATTCTGATATGTTTTAATTAGTTTTTTAAATTTGGTTTTTGATTAAATGATATGGTTGATGTTTTTTATGTTGAAACTCGAAAAAAGATTGATTCTTTGAATTTATCAGTTTTAGACAGTATTTTGGGTAAAACAATATCTCTTGCTGCTACAGTACAATATTTAGACATTTTACCAACAGTCCAGAGATATTTGGAAAAAAGGGGACATAATGTTGTCGTTAAAGATGGAGCGTATTATAAAGGACATGTTGTTGGGTGCCAAGCTCAAGCGTTTGATTTGGATTCAGATGACTTTTTGTTGTTATGTGATGGAAGTTTCCACGGATTAAATAATGCTTTACTTATAAACAAGGAAATAAATGTCTTTAATGGTGAATCTTTAATTAAAATAGAACAAAAGGATTTAGACAAATATTATAAAGAAATTAAATTGAAACAAAACAAATTTTTAATCAATAATAAGGTTGGGTTATTGATTTCAAACAAAATGGGGCAAAAATCGTTATCTTCTGATATTGTAAAAAATAATATTGAAAAATTAGGTAAAAAATTGTATATTTTTGAGTGTGACAATGTGGATATTGGTGAATTTGAGAATTTTAATGATATTAAGATATTCGTAAATACTGCATGTTTCGGGTTAGGAATAGACGATAAAAGGATTATTAATTTGCATGATATAATTGAATTTCTAAAATGAACTTAAAGAAAAGATTTATAAAGTATTAATTCTAGAGTTACAACATGAGTAAACAAGTGTTTGGTTTGAGTTTAGCATTTTTAATGGTATTTTTGATTAGTTTTGGCAGTGCCACTATTGCATTTACTGGAATGCCTACAACAATATCTCAAAACTCAACAAGTTTTTCTTTTAATGTAACTTCTGATAAAAATGAAACAGTTGATTTGACTGCAAGCAACGTGGCAAATGCTAGAGATTCTACTGTTATTGTAATTTCTTTAGATAAATCTAGTGTTAATTTAGATGATTCAAATGGTAGAGTTGCTACGGTTACAGTTACAGTTACACCAGATTCTACATTTGACTTCAAGTATGATGAGTATTCTACAACAGTTAAAGCATCTGGGAACGTATCAACTAACGTTTTGTCTTCAGCTGTTAAGTTCGCTAGAACAAATTTTAAGTGTTCTGATGGGACTTGTGATACTTCTTACTTAAATATTGATGATTTTGAATTCGATGTATCAGAAGGTATTGGTGATGAAGATGATGGATATTATCCATTTGATACTATGAGAATAGATTTCACTATTGAAAATAATGGTAATGATGATCTTCAGGATATAGATTTATTTTTATGTGTGTATGATAAAACATCTGGAAAATGTGTTTTTGATGAAGATGATTTTGAAATTAGTGATAATAGTTTTGATATAGACGAAGATGATGATTTAGATGTTACAGCTACGTTAGTTTTAGATATTGATTCATTAAAAGCTGGACATAATGATTATACTTTATTATTAACTACAAAGGGTAAAATTGATTCAAGTGATAAAACAATAGATGGCAAATATACTTATGATTTTTTTGCTAAAGATTTTGAGATTATAACAAACGAAGATTTTATTATTGTTTCAAAATTTGAATTATTGAATCCAAGTGTTTCTTGTGGTAATATGATTACTTTAACGGGTAAAGTATGGAATGTTGGAGAAACAGATTTTGATGATGATGAGGTTTATCTAAATGTTTGGAGTACAGATTTTAATTTCGATGATGTTATTTCATTCGAAAATGGTTTAGATTCTTTTGAGTCTAATGTCTTTCAATATTCATTTACAGTTCCTAAAGGATTAGTAGATAATAAAAGTTATGTAGTTCACTTTGATGTTTACGAGGATGAAAAATTAGCAACAAAATATTTGTATGAAAATGGACAGGAGACTACAGCTCAATACACTTATCGTGTTAAGGTTAATTCTGGTTGTACAATTATGAAACCAGTAGTTACAGCAAAATTATCATCTGATTCAATTGTGGGTAAAGAAGTTTTAATTGATGTTAGTATCGTTAATACAGAATCTTCTGCAAACACATATTCTGTTTCAGTAAAAGGATTAAATTCATCAATTGCTAATTTGGTTTCATTATCATCTGAATCTGTAACAATTCCTGCAGGAAGTAGTTCTATTGTAACAGTAAAGCTTGAACCAGTTAGTGATGGTGTTTTAGATTTCGAATTGGAATTAAAGGATTCTGTAGCTAATGTTTTTACACAACCAGTTTCTGTTAACATTGAATCAAAAAAGAAATTTGAATTTAGTTTTAACAACGAATTATTCTTGTATGGATTAGTTGGTTGTTTGGGTGTATTTATTATACTTTTATTAGTTCTAGTTATTGTTAATGCTAGAAAGAAAAGAAAGTAAGTTTTTTATAATTTGATTTTTAATTTTAATAATGGATAAGAGTTTAATTAATATTATTTTTAGATATGTTGCGATTTTTTTGTTAGGACTTGGTAATTTGTATATTTTTTATTTAATATTTACACCATTAACAGTTTATCCTATAAAATGGATTCTTGGAATTTTTGGGAATATTAGTACTATTGGGAAAACGTTTATCTTTAATGGTTTTGAATTTACAATTATTGATGCTTGTGTTGCTGGAGCTGCATATTATCTTTTATTTATTTTGATTATGTCTTGTTTTAATATAGATGTAAAGAAGAGGATTTGTATGATATTGACTGGTGTTAGTGGACTTTTGTTCTTGAATGTGTTTAGAATAGTTTTGTTGGTTCTAATAAATAATAGTGTATATTTTAATATAATTCATAAAGTATTTTGGTATGTATTATCAATTTTATTTGTAGTTGGAATATGGTTCTTGCTTTGTAAGGTTTATCATGTAAATACTTTCCCATTTATATCGGATTTTAGTTATATATATAATAAATATTGTAAGCAAATAAAGAAATCCATTAAGAATAAAAAGGCATAATTACTATCTGTATAATGAAGAAAATAGAAAAAAAGGAAGATAAATTAAAGAAAGAACAAAAGCAGCAAAAAATATTGTGTATAGTTCTTGGATTGATTTTATTGGGTTCTACTTTAGGATTTGCTTTTATGAATAATAGTTCTAATACAACGAATGGCTATGAAAAAAGAGAATATGGGACTAGAACTTTTGTTCGAGGAATGAATTATTGGGAATTAGAAGACAATGGGAACATATATTATTTTAATTATTTACCAGATGAATTGTTAAATATTAGTGTTAATTATAACGGAACAATGTCAGATTTTCAAAATAGTGTGTTTTATTATGTAGGAAATTTTAACAATAGACTTCTTACGAATATGCAGAATTATGTTTTAAGATACCAAGAAGCTAAATTAAACGATTCAGACAAAGATGTGCCATTAAAATATTGTAATTCTACGGATAATATTGTTGTATTTGAAAATTCTAATATAACCTCAATATATTCTGTTGATAATTGTGTTTATATCTCTGGAGACACATCAAAAGCATCAGATTTATTTTTCTATAAATTATTGGGAATAGTTTAAAATGGATAAAAACGAAAAACAAAAAGAGAAAATTGAAAAGAAAATAGATGAATCTATTGATAATGTTGTTAATAAAAAATGTAAAAAGAAAATGGACATAGAAACGAAACAATTAATAGTTATTCTTGCTGTTTTAGGATTTATATTCTGTGTCTTTATAGGTGTTTATTGGGGAAGTAAAGCATCAAAGAAATTTGAATATTTGGGTCTAGATTGGGTTATTGAAAAGTGGGGAGATATGGATTTTTATAGGACGGTAGCTCCAAAAAGATATGCTGGAACGTATTATGGAGATCATATTATGTATTTTAGAAATGATCCCAGAAAAAATAATGTATTAGTTGATATTCCAGAATTAGGATTTACCTCAAATTATTCTGTTACCATGTCTCCAGAAGCTAGAGCATGTTCTGATGCTGGATTGGCAATTTATAATTATGCTACTATAACAAATTTATTACCATTTATTAAAAATATAAGTGATGGTTCTACAGATCTGAATAATATACCAGAAAGAATGCAATATTTAACTTGTGAAAATTCAAGCAATAAAAGAACTGTAATTAATATTATGATTGGGAATCAAACAAAGATTTATACAAATTCAAATTATTCTAATTGTTATGTTATTGAAATATCGAGTTGTGATGATATTCTAATTGCGTCGGAAAAATTTGCCTTAAATTTGATTAAGGAACTAAATTTCACGAAGAAAAAATAATTTATGAATACTGAACTTCTTTTGGGATTATTATTTACAATGTTGCCAATTACTGAATTAAGAGTTGGTCTTCCAATCGTTATTGATTATGTTTCAAAAAATAATTTGAGTGTTTTGCCTTATTTTCTTTTAGTTATACTATGTAATATTCTTGTAATATTTTTTATTTTTGGTTTTATGAATTTTTTTCATAAATATTTTTTAAAATTTAAATGGTATAATAATTTTTTTTCAAATAAAATATCTAAACTTCAAGATAAATCCGTTAAATTACAAACCAAAATAAATAATTGGGGATATTTTGGTTTAGTCGTATTTGTGGCAATTCCTCTTCCCGGAACTGGTGCATGGACGGGAAGTTTGTTAGCTTGGTTGTTAAAACTAGATCAGAAAAAAAGTATTTTTTCTATCTCTCTTGGAGTTTTTATCGCAGGGTTGATTATATTAATTCCATCCTTGGGAATTTTTGGTTTAATCTATTAAATAGATGAGAGTATAGTAATGTTTATAAACAAAATAATACTATTCCTGTTATGGATAAAAAGCAAGTGATAATTGTTGTATTATTAATCGTTGCAATCGTTGTTTCGGCAACATCGATTGCTTTGAATGTTTCTACATTATCTCCATTTAATAAGATGATCAATGGAAATG
>Ga0172378_10003249_pt1 | contig 15321 bp, 9 predicted proteins | sample GrowelOW332metaG_FD_119755 | JGI IMG/M metagenome (GOLD analysis project Ga0172378, IMG submission 119755) | Groundwater microbial communities from an aquifer near a municipal landfill in Southern Ontario, Canada - Pumphouse #3_1 metaG | ecosystem: Environmental > Aquatic > Deep subsurface >... | reverse complement strand
GTCAATATAGAAGATATAGTCTGTCGGCGTCCATTCCAGAGCGGCGTAGTGGTAATTTTCAGAGAGTCCCGGGACTTTTCGGGACACGGTGCCGCCTGAACGTGGCAGGAACTTGGAGTTTTCTTCATCCCAGATACTCCAATGCGTGGTTTGGGACATCCGTTCTGTAGAGGGCAGGATAATTTCAAAGATATCAATTTCATGGCCGCTTTTGACGGGGCCGGTTTTCGCATTTCGTTGTGCCGGCAGCATCCAGAAACTCGCATTGATCATATCGGTGTGGTGGATTTTGAAGCGGCATTCAAAATAGCCATAAACGGGGGTGAATTTTCCATTGGTATGCGGAAAAGGCCCCCAAGTCAGATCGCCGTCAAACTCTGTTCGTAAGAGCAGATGCCCTTTTCCATCCAATTTGGCGCATCGTGAGGTCGAAGTGATATGTTTTCTGCTTTCCCGGTAAACATCCAGCTCATAATTAACCCACTTGTTTGCATCAAGGCTGTCCCCGTCGAATTCATCCGCCCAGACCAGCTTGTAATCCGCCGAGGGCGGGCCGATTTTGAAGGTTCTTGCGGCTTTAGCGGCGGCATAGCGAGCATCGAAGTCATCGCCGGCAAGGAAGTTTTTTGAGCCTTCAAGTCCCTTGGGTGTCAGTGCTTCCAAAATAACCCGATCGATCATGATTTTTCCCTGACTGCCCTTGAGTAGATACATGACAAAGCTGCCGGTATTGCCACGATTTGGTGTAAAGATAAACGGGACTTCAAAATAATGCCAGTCTTCCGGAACATTTTCAGTTTTAATTTTGAATCCCCAGAATTTATGCCAGCGTTCTCCTGCGAAACCAATTCCCCCAGTGCCGTTAAAATTACTTCCTTTGACATAGCCGCTGACTTGATAGGTTTCTCCGGGGACGAGGATGATGCCGCTTTGTCCCAGAGAAACGGTGCGTTCGGGATCCCCTGTCAGCACAAAGGCGCGGCCATTGTTGGGGCTTTTTCCATAGGCAAAATTCTTTTCTTCGCCATTCCAGTTTACCGGGGGGATGCCATCTCCGGCGATTTTCAGGTAGGGATTATTCAAGAGATTATTGATCTCAATATCCATCCTGTTGTCGGTTTCGACGGTATTCATCGGCTGAATTTTCATTGGTAGCGCCGATACTACTTTGCCGCAATCAAGCAATTTCAAGTGGCGAATTTCAAGCCTGCCGGTGGCCTCCGGCAGGTTCATGGTTTTATTAATATGAATTACCAAAGAGTCAATTTTATTGTTATTTTCCACTGCAGGCGCCAGTGGTAAACGTAATTTATATACGCTATTGGGTTTGACTTTGGCCGGGAAAGCCGCTCCCTTTGAGACTGCAGTCGGTTTGACGCTAAATCCAATATTCTGCAGGTTTTCGGCGTTTTCCGAATAGATGCATTCGAATTCAACTGCTGTTCTTTCGCTTAATTCGTATTGCCAGTCGAGTTGGATGACTGTTTGTGGCCATTGGCGCTTGTTTTCTGGATCAAGACGGATTTCCAGGAACAAGCTGCCGCCTGACACCGTTGGGCGAATTTCCTGTGAGCTGGCCTTGATACCGTTCAGACTCTGAAAATTTGTTTCCCACAATACAGTTTCCGACTCGGCTGCTGCTGCCAGCGCAGAGAGTAACAGGACACAAAGCCACCGCATGTTTTTCTCCTCCCTTATGATCTTTTCTTTTCGCTTAAAATCCAAAATTCAGGGAATATTAATCGGGACTCCGCTCTGATGATAATACCGCTGCAACGAGTAATATTTTGTGCCTTTCAGAATATAACTATATTGTGCAACGCTACGCGTCTCGAAATGCATATCCGCGAAAATGGCATTTGCTTTGTGGTCATGACGGGTTTGAATAAAGCCGTATTTATCGTATTCCGCAGTAGTGCCACCCAGGGAATTGTTATTTGCGGAGGCAAATGTCAAATTGTACGTATCAGCCACCATCCACAAGTCTTTGGCCCAGCCCAATTTACCCTGTAAAACATTAGCTGAATCAGTATAGTGATTTATTTTGAAGATCGGCATGGCGCAATTCTTGGTTGTGTTCACCCATGCCATTGCATAGGTGAAACGCCCTTTGGGTTTGCTGGGATCAATAATCAGACTCGGGCAAAAAAAACATTTTGGTATATACTTGTCATCTTGAAGGCTGGAATCAGCAAGAATCCGGCTGTAATCCGGTCCGCCGAGGTAGCCGGAAAGACGAACCACACCACTGTAAGCCGGATATTCTTCAAAGCCACCTAAATAATGAAAGTACCAGCCGTCATATTCATCTCCATACATCGTGATTGCCAGCTGAATCTGCTTGAGGTTATTGACACAGACGATCGACTGTGCCTTCGTACGAGCCTTTTGCAATGCGGGCAACAACATCGAGGCCAGAATCGCAATAATTGCAATCACAACCAGCAGCTCAATGAGGGTAAATCGAATGCGCTTGAACATTCTGTTCATTGCTGAGCGACATAAAATTCGTTTCATCGTCCATACTCCTCAGGTCTTAATTTGTTATGTTGTTGGTTTTTGAAGTTGCGCTCTATTATATAAACCGATGACTTATAACAGTTTTCTCTTTTGTGAAAGATGGCTGATTTTACTGAATCGCTCAAGCGATCGCAAAGGGGTGACAACGGAGAACAGAAGCGGATATTATCACTGTAACAGAGAAACAAATCGACGGGAAATCCCTTTCCCCCAATAAAGAAACTCAGGAATTTATTCCGCAAGCGCTTCATCTGGTTAACCAGCTCCACTAAAAACTATAATAACGCAAATGGATTTTGTCAAGTTCTTGGATTGCCAATGATTTTAGGTTGGTTTTGGCGTTATTGCCTTTTTTTCTGGTACACACGCACGTAATCAACCATAAAGCTGGCGATTTTTTTTGGGGTTTCTGATTGGAATTCCTCGCGTTTGCCGGCATTGAGTGCACCATTGAGTCGAATGGCTTCTTTCATCGTAGTGATGGGATGGTCTTTTTTATTGAAACGAAGCGACTCAACGCCATCAATATAGAAGATGTATTCATCCGGTGTCCACTCAAAACCGATGTGCCGGAATCCTTCACTTAAACCGGGAATTTTCCGCCCGATAGACCCTCCGGACTTGTATATTTTCTCCGAATACCAATGCGTGGTATGGACAATTTCACCAAGGGAAGGCGTAATGCATTCCATAATATCAATTTCCATGCCGGTATTGATCGGATCACGATAGTCCATCTTTCCTTCCGGCATCATCCAGAAAGCAAAATTGACGAAGTCCTGGCGATGGAAGCGGGCTCGGCATTCGAAATAGCCGTAGGTCGTGGCAAATTTATTGTGGCTGCTCAGATAAGGCTGCCAGATGAGCTTATCTTTGGCAAAGACAGTCATCTGAAGAATCCCTTTGCCATCAAGGCGGACACAATCCGGGCTGGTGATGACTCCGCGGCTTTCAATATATTGTTTGACATCCAGGACGTTCCATTTGGCCGGGTCGATTTCAGTGCCATCAAATTCATCACTCCAAACCAGTTCATAGTCTTCGGACGGAGGACCACCACGCAGAGTGCCGTCTGCTTTGGCTTTTCCATAACGCTCATCAAAATCATTCCCGGCAAGAATATTTTTGGAGAGTTTCAGCCCGGTTGGGGTAAGCGCTTCCAGAACCGGGCGTGCGATGCTGAGGGTGCCGGCGGCGCCTTCATGCAGATACATGACAAACCGTCCGACATTGGATTTTTCAGGGGTGGGAATGAATTCCACTTCAAAGTGATGCCAAGCCGGTTTGACGGCATTTCGATTGATCTTATAGCCCCAGAATTTATGCCAGCCATCGCAAGCGAGCCCGATGCCGCCCTGGCCATCGAAATCAGTTGACCCTTTGAGGTAGCCGGATAATCGGTACTTTTCACCCGGTACAATGGTAATTCCCGCCTGGCTGAGAACAATGGTGCGATCCTGCATGCCGCGGATCTCAAAAGCGCGTCCGCTTACTGGCGATTCCGTATAATTGAAATGATCTGCAGTACCCGAACGTCCGCCAAAGGACCAGCCTTGCGGCGGGATGATATCTCCCCCTACGGTCAAATAAGGATTCACCAGCAAATTAGGGATTTCGATATCCATGAGTTTAGGTGCTGTTTCAGCACGAAAGGGGGTTAGCAGGGAATACCCTAAAGCAACAATTTGGCCGCTGGAAATGATCCGGAAGTCGTTGATCAGCATGGTGATTTTTGCTTTGTCATCGCTGCCGGCTTCGCGCATGAAAAAAGCCAATCCGGTGATTTGTGCAGTTTTTCCTTGTGCTGGCGACAGGGGGATGCGTAATTTGTGCCAGTGATTTGCAGCCAATTTATGCAGGGGGAAAAAGTAATCGCCGGCGGATCCGACGGGTTTGGCGCCAAACCCGGCAGCGACCTTACCCGCAGAGGTGTTGTAATGAAAATTGAACTCGACACTGGTCGTCAGATCGAGTGAAACAGGTTCTGGGAACTTGATCAGCACCTGTGGCCAGCGTTGCCCATTGGCATGATCCGCCTCAATCGAAATTTTCAGTGTTCCGCCGGATTTGTCGGCGATTTCACTTTCCAGGTTGAAGCTCGTTTCCGTGCCATGTACGGAAATGCCGGATTTGTCCGCGAACGAATTGGCATATAAAACCTGGTCGGTTTCATGTTCCGCACTGGCAAACAAGCAAATACCCCAGAGAAGGGTGGCAAGTGTGAAGGAGGCTGAAAATTTCATGAGTTTTTCCTGTGTTATCGGGTTAACGAACGAACGTATTCGCGCAGGAATACACTTCTGAGGATTTGCGAGCTTTGATAGAAAAACAGTCCGCTGGCGCCTTGTTCGAGATAACGACGGGCCGCTTGTTCATAGTCTGAGGGGCGTGGCAATGGCGAAATCACGGTCTGAGTGCTGATCCAGCCGTCAAGACAGCCATGCACACGTTTGCCATATTTGTCAGCCAGCTTAACATAGCCGCGTAAATCAATCGGGGGATGCAGGCACCCCTGCCGGGACGGAGTAAAGGTATCAATCAAATCCTCTGCAAGCAGAATTTCAAGTGCTTTGTAATAGATGGGATTATCCACTGGAATACGCACATTCACTTCTAACTTCGCATAGCGTTCCTGCCCGATACGCTGGCGTGTCAGGCGATGAAATTCAACGATGGTTTCGGTTGTCTGTCCGTAAAGGTAACGCATGTGATCGATGCTGAATCCATCGACATCGTAGGAGGTCAACTCGGCAACACAATCTGCTGCAAATTTTTGCACTTCCGGGAGGGTGAAATCCAGAAAACTGGCGCCAAAAAAGGGATGATGATATTCCGGATGTTGGGCGGAAAATTCACTTTCCAGTGGGGATCCGCTATAGCAGATATTGACTGCGGCATTGACGATGAATTTGATGCCGCGTTCATGGCACAAACGGGGTAGGATTTCGAGCAGATTGAGATCGCGATGTAACACGGTTCGCCCGGTTGACAGCTGGCAGTCATCCCCACGTGATGCTCCTTCGCGAGCAATGGGGGCTACCTTGCTGGGGTAGACGGCTTCGCCGCCAATACGCATCATTTGGCAATTCAGTGTATTGATGCCGAGCGATGCATGTTCTTCAATCAACATTTCCGCCATGGACTCATTCTGCAATTCTCCATAATAGGCATGCGAAGAGGGTTCGCCATAGAAGATGATTTCTGCTGGGCAAGGGCGTGGGCGTTTTGGTTTTGCTGGCGCCGGCAGCAGTTTGATATAGGCGAGTTCCCCAAAGGTATGCAGGCGGTTTTTAAGTTGTGCTGTTGATTTATGAATGCCGATCTCGTCACTTTTTTCAAAATAATAGTGTCCGAGAAAAACTTCTTTCCACCATTTATAGGCGGGGATGGCGCTTTCCGAAATCAGGACCCGTTCAAGGTGTTTCATGCGCGGAAACTCAAAATCACATTCCAGCCGATTGCCCCGGAAACCAAGATACATGTCGTATTCTCCCTGGACTTCGGGGGAGAAGTACAAGGGCGGATCCGCTTGCATGCCATAGTTGGACAAGAAGGTGTTTTTATTGCGGACATAATCAACCACCCATCCGCTGGACTCGGTTTCCGGACGGCTGGTATTTTCCTGTAAAGTCGCGCGAGGTTCATCCCAAGGTAATTGATGAACCGGAGACCCACGAAATTCCGCAAAATTATTGATGAACACGACAGGGTCGGCAGCAATTCTGATGCAAAGTTCAGTCTCTCTGGCATCCGCACCATCCGCTGCGAATACGGTGATGCGCACCCTGCAATCCTGCGACGGAAGTTCGCCCCGGAAGCTGATGAAATAATTCCAGTATACTTCCCCGGCGATGATCATTGAGTCCATAATCGTGCCCTCAAAAGTTGTGGCACGACTCCAGTCCTGGTGGTTTGTGGGCATGAAAAGCTCATCGCCACGGGGGGCCAAACTGGCTGGAAACCAGCGCTGGTGTTCCCCATCGAAATAGTCCACTTTGACTCCGCCGCCAACAGGAATATCAAGCTGATCAAAACATATGAAACCATTGAGATTGCGATAACGCATGCGTGAAAATCTCCTTCCAGTTAAACCCGAATGATTGCCAACGGATTGCGATTTGAAAAACCACAAGACTGGTCAACCAGTTCCTGGCTTTAGTATAGATCATCACTTTGGAGTTGTCAACTGATTTTGATTTGGGGACGGGGGAGGGGGTCTGTTTGCGTTTTTGCTGCGTTTACTTCAAGTCCTGCTAATACTTTTGGGTATTCACCGGATGAAGTTTCGCCCACTGTGCAAATCCGATACGGATGACACTATAGAGCGATCTCTAGCAATCAAGCTTCCATAATTGTAGGAAAATCCACGACAAAAACCAAAAAATCTGTGGTAATCTGCGAAATCTGCGGATAAAATCTCACGGAAAACCTTTTTGGACGCCATCTACAGACCCATTGCACAATTTTCGCAGGCGGTTTCATCCGTCAAAGCAACAATCTTTAAATTTCAGTGTTTTCCATGTTTTCCGTGGATCAAAGAATGGGTTGTGGGCGCCAGTCCACCCCAAGTTTTTTCGTATCTTTCGTGGGAAAAAACGTATTATTATTTCAGGAAGAGTTCAATGACCGGGATGGTATTTACCGGCGGGATAACTGGCAATTCCAGGGTCAGGGCGCCGTCCGGCGTCTGTGCATTCAGGGCAGCATGGACACTGTTCTTGCGGCTGCGGAATTTGATTTCGCTGTCATCATTGAGCAATTGCGCGTATTCGACTTTGTCTGCCAGTCCCGGCAGATGCACCGCCTTGAACGGCCAGCTGAACAGATGCAGATAAAGCCGGCGAGTCTCCGGATTCCAGGTATAACGGCAATCCTGCGGTGCGGTAAATTCTGCTGGAGCCTGGGTGCATTGATACACGGAGCGGCTGTGAAAACGCATCCAATCGCCGATGCCGCGCAGGCGTTCGAGGGCTCGCTGATCAAAGCAACCCCGGGCTGTCGGGCCGACATTCAGCAGGAGATTACCTCCAAGGCTGACATGATTAACCAGCATTTCGATGCACATTTTGACGGATTTCCAGGAGGCCTCATCACGATGATAGCCCCAAGCTCCGGAAAAGGTCTGGCATCCCTCCCAAACCAATTTCTGCCCTTGTTCATCTTTGGGCCATTCCGGCGGCAGATACTGTTCCGGCGTATAAATGTCACCGCCATCCGGCAAATCCAGACGGTTGTTGATGATGATACCGGGTTGCAATTGGCGAATCATGCTTACCAGCTTTTCTGATTCCCAGTCCAGATGACTCTTGCCGTCTTCGCCTGGATAGGAAAAATCAAACCAGATAATATCAATCTTGCCAAAATCCGTCAGTAATTCCCTGACCTGATTCCGCATGTATTCGGCATATTTTTTCATATCCCGACCGGCATTTGCTTCACGCTCCGAGGGAATATCCCGGTGCGGATGAATCCGATCCACGGTGAATTCGGGATGATGCCAGTCGATCAGAGAATAATAGAAACCGATCTTGAGGCCTTCGTTGCGGAAGGCGTCGACTGCATCGCGCAGCAGATTTCTGCTGCAGGGGGTATTGCTGGCTTTGTAATCTGTGAACCGGCTGTCCCACAGGCAGAATCCCTTATGGTACTTGCTGGTAATGACCATATATTTCATGCCCGCATTTCTGGCTTCACGAGCCCAGACTGCCGGATCGTACAGATCGGGATCGAAGCGCTCAAAATACTTCTGATAATCCGCCGTGCATATCTGTTCCCGGCTCTTCACCCATTCATGGTGCGCAGGCAGCGAATACAGCCCCCAGTGAATGAACATCCCGAAACGATCCTCAACAAACCAGTCCGTATCTTTTTTTACCAAAATCAAATGACATGATACCCCATCTCCTTCTCTGAAAATCATTGACCGTTTTCGCAAACAACTTCCGTGCCGAAAGCAACGCTTAAAATATGATATACTTCCCGGCAATTGTTAACTGAAAAGCAAAATACCCTGCGCAGCAAAAAAGTCATAACGTTGTTATTCCAGCCCAGAGAATCTGGCCAGGTCAAAACCCCGGGTTTAATTGTGGGGAATTCGCCATAATTAAAAGTCCAGCGAGTGCAGTTATTAAAAGCAGGTACAGGTTATCCAAAAAGATAAGTTTAAAAAGTGGCGTAACTGTCCCGGTTGCGTTTTCTGTTTGCATTCCCATGCCCGAACTGTCTCGGGTGCAAGTAGACAGGGGCTAACTACTTTGGAGAACTGCACCCTTGACCTTTTTTGCATGTTTCAGACTATGCAGGTCTGGGGGGGCATTTCTCTACCGTTTGATTATTCCAGCCCGTTATTTTCTTTTTCGCCCGAGGGAAGGAGTTCCACAACGCCGAATTTCCAAGTAGGATAGTCAGTAATCCCCCCCATAGTGGGTGACCAAATATCGTACTCGTTCCATACATCGAAGTACCGCATAAACTGTAAGCGAACCGTCGGAATTCCGACGTTATTAGTCGCAATTTTCGCAATGTCAAAAGCCCCCTCAACAATCCAGTTGTCGCCGGTATTCGACATCTTATAGTCGCATTGCGGAAAAGATCCGTAATAGGAGGAATCCCCATCCTGACGGATATGAATTTCCCAGAAGCAGCGCCAGTTCTTGAGTATGTTCGGAGAATATTTTGAACGCAGACCATCGGCTGTAACTGCCGCCTGGATGCGTAACTCGTCTTTCTCGGCAGGTGCGTAAAATTGGGAGGGAAAATAAATTTTCCCGTTCTTGTGAAGCATTTTCACTGTTGACTGGCGCGGTGACTTTTCACCAAACTGGAACTTTACCAGCTTCAGGGGTATCACATCACGCCATTCCGCATCGTCTGGTTTTGCGTCAAGAACTGGCGTGGAACTTATCGGCAGGCACTCATAAACGTTCAGGATGCCGCTACGACTGTGATACAAATCAGATTCGGCAAAAAACCTCGCGTAAATGATATCTTTCATGTAGGCGACACGGCGTGATGCCTCCGCATCTTCTTGCGCATCGTCAAGCGCCCGGGACAACAGCGACTTCATTTTCGCGATCACATCCAAGGGGAAGCGAATCTGGTGGATATAGTCCAGCTCGGCAAGCGTATCGTTGATCTTGTACATCTTATCCCAGCGATCGATGAGCAGCTGAAAGAAGTCTGTCATAGCAGCAGAACCGTTTCCGTATGCTTGCTGGCAATAATCAGTGATAAGTGCATCTACATCCGTATCGGGATTCCACAGCAGGCGGGCCTGAATCCATACCATCGGGAATGATTGAATGCTACCATAAAGACCGTTTGTCCCCAAGCGCTTGAGATATGGATTCAGACCATTGATAAACACACCTCCTATCTCGTTTTCAGAGGCCAGCAGAAAGCGCTTCAGGGTATGAGGATAAAAGAACGGCGCGTTGGAAACGTTGAGTGTGGGATTCACGATATTCATCCAGATGGTCAGGCGGTTGCGGTCATGCCCAACCAGCTCAAACCAGCGAGACAAATATTTCCTGTGCATATCAAACAAAGCAGGATCATTTGCATATTGAACTTTAGGACTGACATATGCGAGATCCATGTTTTCGGGAATCTGCAATCGTTCAGGAGGAGCCAGATAGTGGCTGTAAGCAAGGGTCACAAAGCGACGTTCAGGCCACTTTGCTTTCACTTCATTCGCATATTTGGTTGCAAAATCAAAAAAAAGTTCGCTGCCGCGCGCCTCATAATTGCGAGCCATTTCCAGCTTCGCTGCACAGTCCGGGCATTGACAGGTGGTTTCCGGAATCATTCCGTCGTTACAGCTAAAAAAAACTGTATTCCGTGTAGGAGCGCAACCGTTGCTCCATTCTTTACCGGAGGCTGTCCCCTTGTCGAACGCATCGAGATTATCCAGCATCTGTTTCAGCACACGATCGCTACTAAGACAGATGTAGGTACGTGCCTTGTAACGGCGGTTTATACGTGGCTGGCCCATGGAATCTTTGGCAAAGTACCCGGGATGTGTGTCACCGTACAAATCAACCCAGTTGACTTGTGTGTGATTTGCGTTCCGGTGCGGCATTGACGAGCCAAAGCGCAATATTGGGTGCCACAGTTTCTGCACAGAAATGGGCTGATAGTCGTAACTGATGCCGCCTTCACGCTGCCATAAACGCGGTGCATCCTGTATCGGCTCATTTGGAAACGTTATTTCATATCGCTTGGGAATAACTGTACCTTCCCCCAAACCAGACCACAACTTGTCTTTGGGATAGAGCCAGCGTATGCCAAACTGACGCTCCAGATATTCATACACACCGAAAAGTGTCCCACGGTCAAGACCTCCGAATACTTCCCCGCAAATAATAAGGTTGGCCCCGTCCGGCTGAAGAATGAAACCTTCCGGCTTGAAAACAAACGTGTACTTCCCGGCAGCACGGGTCGGGCCAAGGTAGATTTTCCGCGTATCTGGTGAGGCTTTCGACTCCGTTACGACGGGCAGTTTTTTGCCCGTAGAGGCTAGTATGTGACGTTGCAGAAATTCAGCAGCATATTCGTATTCCCCGTCGGGAGGAAAGGCCAGACGCCCAGTCTCATCAGAAATCACAATTTCATAGGCAAACACAGAACCCAATAGCATCGTGCAGCATATCAGAGTAAAAAATTTCATCATTCACCTTCCGGGAGAATCCAGTATTGCGGGCAACGGTATATTAGATAGTTGTGATAAAGATCGTTCATGGACATTGTCTGAACATGCCCGTCAAAAAATGTAACATTTGCACATTTGTTATGGCGATAGTGGATTTTATATGCGTTCCCACCATATTTTGTATTAGAAAGATTACCATAACCCTGAAAACTGCACCACTGCTTGTATGGCTTGTTGCTCGAAATATAAATCGAATCGGCCAGCATAACGTACATGCTGGGTTGTCTGATCTTTTCCTGAATATGCACATCATCTTCACAGCGACGCATGCCATAAGTTTCTGAGGTGGAAACTGAAGTCGAATAATATCTGTAGGCAGGACAGCGGATGGTTTTAAAAGCCCCTTCCGTTAGTTGCAGCAAATCAGTATTAACAAGTGCCTGACTCCAGATCGGAGACTGCACATAAATTAGCCCCAATTCATCCATATACATCGAAACCATCAGCTGGGTTTGCTTCAAATTCGAGGAACAAAGAACTGTGCGCGCCTTCTCCCTAGCCTTCCCAAGCGCCGGTAAAAGCATAGATGCAAGAATAGCGATAATAGCTATTACGACCAGCAGTTCAATCAAAGTGAAAAACGATAACCTGCGATTTACTTGCATCTCAAAACCTCTTTTGCTAGCCAATAAAAATTCATATTAGGATCACCACGGAAATTGACTTCCATTGTAATTTTACCCCTCAAAAACAAATGTCAAGCTGATAATAATCAAAAATAGCTTTTTATGTGATTAATAGTGTTTTTCATTTGCTTTTCTGGTTGTTAGGCATTACTCTAAAGGGAGTGACTTTTAGTGGATGTTATGCGTGGTTTTATCCGTTTTTTATGAAAGTGGGGAAATGATCAGTTCTTCGGTGAATATGGAGTCTTTTTTCACTCCTTTATATCATGAGTTAAAGGAGCGGTTGGAGGATGAGATTTTGTCTTCTGGTCTTTCGGACGGGAGTTTTTTCTGCACGTTAAAGGATATCTGCGAGCGGCACAAGGTGTCGATCACCACGGCCCGGAAAGCGGTTGATGCGTTGCAGAAAAGCGGGGTTGTTCGCAGCAAATCCTCGCGGGGAATATATGTTATCGACACAGGAAAATTGCGTGATCTGAAATCGTTGAAAAATTACGTTTTGATTTTTCATGCTCATGAAGCGGGCAGTCAGAGTGTTTATTTTTCTTTGCGTCTGGGTTCCATGCTCGAGGCCTTTGCGGAAAATGGCATTACTGCAAAAGTAATTTTCAGGCGGGGCGGGGTTTTCCCGGCATTTAATATTTCTCAGGATGCGGTGCGTGGCATTGTCGTCAGCTCGATCACTCCGCTGGATGAAGTTCAGCGCTATGCCCGGCTGGCACCGACACTGATTCTGGGCGGTCGCAATGTGTCAATGCCGGACGTTTATCAAATTACTTACAACATCGGCAGACGCGCGGAATTGGCGGCAAAATATTTTTTGGCCAATCGCAAGAAGAGGATTGTTTTTGTCAGTCACGATGAAGAGGAGATTGCTGAATATTCGGTGGCCTTAAAGAAACTGCGCAATATCACGTTTTCAGTGCTGAATGTCGCGGCTCCCAACATGGAAAGCGGGCGGGAATGTGTTGCTCAGCTGGCGGATCTTCCATCCTCCACCGGGATTATGGCGGGTGATGATGCCATTGCGGTGGGCATTGTTGATGCTTTTCTCAAGTGCGGACATGATCTCCGGGAGGAAAAAAGGATTGTTGCCCTGGCCAACCCTAGATTTCCCTTTACCCGTCAATATGGGATACCGGTTGTCGGCAGCGATCCCTGGGGAATTGGCAGAACTGCTGCTGAATTTCTCTGCGCAGTGATCAGGGGTGAAAACCCGGAGAAACGTCGGAGCATCACCATTGAGCCGGAAACATCCTGGGAAAATGACGCGCTTGAAGCCAGACTGGAGACGCTTGAATCTAATGAGCATGCAAAGTGAAAACAGAAGCATATCCGTGGATGTCGCTTTGATTGATATCGACGGCACTATTACGGCACCGATACGAAACAAAGATTTTGCTGTATCACCGCTGGAACATCTGTTGCGTCTGATGACGCAAAGCGAGTACGTTTCACAGGAAGCGGCCCTGGCAAAAATTCGACAAGTTGGGGATATCGAAACCAGTTGCATTTTCAAGCTTCTCGCCCCCTTGGGAATTTCTGCTGAACTATATTGGAATGTGCTTCAACAGGATGTCAAAGCGGGCATGATTATTCCGGAAGACGCCGTGTTTTTTATCAAAGCCTTGAAAGGCAAGAACATCAAATTGTTTTCCGCAACCACCAACTCCCGGATGGCGACTCTGCTTAAACTCTCTGTTGGCGGGCTGGGTGATATTAACGGATCCCCGTATTTCGACGGTTATTTTGGCGGCGACAGCTTTGCTGATCCGCTGGGGAAATGGTCACCGGAATTCTTTCCGTCGATCCTGAAAGCCGGCAGATTTGATCCGGAGCGCACTCTGATGATTGGCGATGATCCCGCACGGGATATGCTGCCGGCACTGCAGGCTGGCATCGCGCATGTCGCCATCATCGACCGTCACCAGACAGAAAACATACTCCACAAGGGCGGTGTCATCTTCATCAATTCGCTGGAATTCCTTTACCATATGCTGGAACCCGTTCCCAGGCACATACAGGAAATGGGGGGAGCCAAGCCAAGCTGACTTCGTAAACCAACAAAAAATTTCGTGACTTTTCGGGTCTTTTCGTTGTTAAAAATTGGATTGAGAGCACCCTCTCACGTCTGGAATTTAGCCTATGCCTGATCGAATACAACATGCTTATCTGACGCTCTGTTCTCTGGATTTGCAGCCAGGCAGATTCCAGCTGCCGGCACATGACAGGGACGCCCTAATTGATGAATACTGCATGTATCCCGATCAGTTTTTCACAACCGATCCGGAAAAATATGCATCGATCCTGTCATACATGTTTATTGATGAGGGAATCCAATTCCATTATCCTCCAAATATCCCGTTGGCGGAACTGTACCGGTACTGGATGCCGGATCCGGAAAAAGGCGTTTTCTTCAAATCAAAACCATTCCGAAACCTGAATTTCATTCATGTCAAAAAAGGATTTGAATTTTTTCTGGAGCGTATCATCCGCAATTTCCGGGACGGGGTCTGGGGCGAAGGTGCCAAATATGCAGGTTGCCTGCTGCATATGCTGGAGGATTCCTGTTTCGGCGTTCATGCGCTCGAAGGCCCTTTTGGCAGCGATATGTTTATCCTCGAACGCCTGTTCGAAGCACGGGAAGACGATTGGGGGAATACCCCGCTGTCCATTTTGGCGTCACTCGATTGCAGCACTGTTGAACCGGAAGAATATGCTCCGCGCCTGCTGGGTCAAAGTGTTCCAGAAATCGTCATGCATCTCTATGCAGCTTATGTCGGGACAGTCAACCGCTCACGACAACTTTGCTTCAATATCGTCGAAAATGTCCGGCAAAACAAACCGCAGCAGAATGCAGGCCTGATTCGGCAGATGGCACACAATACCGTCAGACTCTGTGCAGACGCCCTCTTTTCCGCATGGTCAATCGCCACCAATTCCTTTGGGCAGACGGAAAACCTGCGTGAAATTTCTCTTACCCGCCTTGAACCGCATGTGTTTCCCCTGGGAGGTGCGGGCGGATACCGTTTCCTTTCCTACCTGAAAAACACCGCCATCAATGCACAGATGCGGAAAATTCCACTGCAGCTCCGATTCGATGACCACATTCTGACGTATGACTCCGGATTAAGCTGGGGAAGTCACTATGAAGCGGAACTCATCTACTGGCTGCCGGAAAGCACATTTGCCGTATTTGAGGGCGCTCTTGGCCTGCATCCGGCTTCAACAAGTCCATCAGCAAAAGTCACAGTGCAGGTAATCAATCATGGGAAAGCGGTCGAGGTAATGCATTTTGACGAACAGACTCCAGCGCGGAATTTGAGCATTTCCCACCCCTGCGGCGATTTCGGCTTCAAAATCTCGTATCCGCCCGGAACCCCCCATCAAAACCTGATCCTGATAGCCGGCAATGCAACCCTGAAAAAATAGAAGCAGTCCGGGAACGAAAACCGATATTCTGGC
>Ga0172378_10003247_pt1 | contig 15323 bp, 11 predicted proteins | sample GrowelOW332metaG_FD_119755 | JGI IMG/M metagenome (GOLD analysis project Ga0172378, IMG submission 119755) | Groundwater microbial communities from an aquifer near a municipal landfill in Southern Ontario, Canada - Pumphouse #3_1 metaG | ecosystem: Environmental > Aquatic > Deep subsurface >... | reverse complement strand
TAATCTAAGGATTTTTTCATTTCAACAAATCCTTTTTTGGCAAACAGGTATCCAAGTTTAGATAAGAAATTACGCTTAAATGCCTTTTTTAACATTGCACTCATCAAAGCGGCTGTTCCTTCGGTTGCCTTCAGGAAAATATTTCCAGGGAAGCCTGATGTAACAACGACATCTTTATTTCCATCAAGGGCATCTCGAGCCTCGCAGTTTCCCATGAAATTCAAGTCTTTTTCTTCTTCAAGCAATTTGTAAGCTTGCTTTATTTCGTCTGTCCCTTTTCCTTCTTCAGCTCCGTTAGACAATAGATAAACGGCGGGCTTTTTAACTTTCAATAAATCTTTGGCATATAGAGTTCCAAGTTTGGCAAATCCAACCAACTCAGTCGGGGAATTCTCATTGGATGCTCCTATATCGAGTATTACAACTTGCTTATCTTTTTTTGCGGTGATAAATGGAGCGCAAAATCCCGCTCTTTCCACTCCTTCTATATTCTTCAACAGCAGTGTTGCTGCAGTGATCAAACCACCGCTAGAGCCGGCGCTGACGATGCCATCTACTTCTCCATCCTTGACAGCTTTGCACGCTTTCATCAAAGAAGATTCTTTCATTCTCAAAAGTTGAAGAGAGCCTATTTCCATTGGAACCACTTGTTTGCAATCGATGATTTTAACTCTATCGATTCCTTCAAGACTTGTTAATTTTTCTTTTTGACCGAAGCAAAGTAAACTTACATCTTTCTTTGCTTTGACATATTCCACAACTGATTTTGACAACTCTTCCGGGCCCAAATCCGAGCCCATCATATCCAGCGCTAACTTAATCATAATTTCACCTCGTTTGTAATACTTAGTAAGACTTTTTATATATATTTACTATATCATTAATTGACAGTTCAGCAAAACTTCCTTCAAATTGAGTTCTTTCGTAAACTTGTTCAGCCATCTCTTTAAATTTATCGTCTTTAACATTCATTTCTCTCAAGTGTTTAGGCAAACCTAAAGATGCGAAAAAGTCTTCCAAAGCATCTATTCCCTTGTTAGCAACAGTTAAATCATTTCCGCTATCTTTGATATCGAAAACATTTCTAGCAAAAGAGGCGAATCTAGGTGCGTTCTTTTCGTTTAATACATATCTAAAATATTTCGGAGTAATGCAGGCTAAACCCGCACCGTGAGTTATATCGTAAAAACCCGACACCGGATGTTCGATAGGATGGACAACCCAAGGATAGCTGTGACCGGATGAAAGCAAACCGTTCAAAGCCAACGATGAAGCCCACATTAAGTTCGATCTCGCTTGATAGTCATTTGGCTTTTCAACAGCTATTGGTCCAAATTTTATGCATGTTTTTAATAAAGCTTCAGCAAGTCGGTCTTGCACAAAACTACCTTCGACATCTCCAAAATATTGCTCCATAATGTGAGACATTATATCTGCCGTTCCTGCTGCAGTTTGCCACTTGCTGACACTGTAGGTAAATGTCGGATCTAGGAAACTCACGCGCGGTTGCATGAAAGGAGAGGCGTAATCAAACTTTTCATTGGTCTCTTCATTTGTAATAACGGCACCACTATTCATCTCCGACCCTGTCGCTGCAAGAGTCAAAACGGTAAATAAAGGGAGTCCATCTTTCGCTGAATCTTTTCCTTCCAAAAAAATCCAAGGGTCTTTGTCAGTCTTGGCTCCGACAACAATCATCTTGGCGCAGTCAATAACAGAACCTCCGCCTAAAGCAATTACTGCTCCAACACTATTTTTCTTACAAATTTCTACACCTTTTCTCACCGATGAAATACGAGGATTAGGCTTTACTCCAGATAGTTCTAAAACATCAATTCCATATTCCTCTAATGACATCTTTGCTTGATCGTAGGAGCCGTTCAATTTACACGACTTTCCACCGTAAACTAAAAGGACAGTACGCGTAATCTTTCCGACCTCCATGCCTAAGTCTCTCACGACGCCTTTGCCAAACCTTATGCGGGTCGGATTGTTAAAAATAAAATTTTGCATTTTTTCCTCCTTAAAAGACAAAATTGCCTTCTCTAAAAACAGGAATAATTATTCCATCTTTGGTAACTCCATCAATGGTTAAATCGCTAGTACCAATCATGAAGTCACAGTGCATCTTCGAGGTGTTACCACCGAGTTCATTCAGCTCTTCATCAGAATATTTGCTTTCATCTTTTAAATTTTCTCGGTAACTTGCACCAAGAGCTAGGTGACAAGAAGCATTCTCGTCAAATAACGTCGATTGATATATTAAGTTTTGATTTGAAATGGGCGAATTGTAAGGAACTAACGCTGCCTCCCCTAAAAATGAGGAGTTGGCATCAAAGTTAATAATTTCATTCAACTTTTCCTTACCCACTTCGGCATCAAAATTGACAACTTTTCCATCTTTGAATTCAAGCCAAAAATTTTCAATCATAACCCCGTCAAAACTCAAAGGACGCGAAGAAAAAACTTTTCCGTTAACCCTTTCGCGATGGGGCATGGTGAATATCTCTTCAGTAGGAATGTTAGGTACGAAGTAATTTTGGTTGTATCCTTGAATTCCGCGAGCGGAACCCCAAATGTGATTTTTCACCAACCCTACTGTTAAATTTGTTCCAAGTCCATTCTTGTAGCGCAATTCAGTGAATTGATATTCATTCATTTTCTTGGCGTGAAAATCAAGTTGGTCGATGTGTTTCTTCCAATTCTCAACGGCATCTTCTTCTTCTTTGACATAGCAGGCTTCATATATCTTTTCCCAAAGTGTTTGCAAAGCTTGTGTTGGTGACAAATTTGGAAAGAGTCTCTTGGCCCAAGCCTTGGTTGGAACAGCGGCTATGCACCAAGCCAGTTCATTGTTGTGATAAGGCTTTTTTGTATGGTAAAGCAAATTGACTAAAGCCTTGTTATAAGCGGCATATTTTTCTCTACTTACTGATTTAAACAGTTGAGGATCATCTCCTTCCAAAATAATTTTCGCGTAATTTTTCTCGGTTCTCTCCTCTTCTCTACTGACAATCCAATCAGGAATTTTTGTTAGTTTAGTCACTGAACTGTGCATGATTTTTTGCTTTTGACACACAGAGTCATTCCAATCGATGGATACACTTTTTACCTTACAGTTATATAGCGCCAATGACAAATACCTAACAAATTGGTAGGCCTCAACTGGTGCTTTGATAACAACGTTTTGCTTTGAGTTGGCATTTATTCCCAACTGTGCAATCAACGCTGCGTATTTTTTCATTAGTTTAACTTTTTTCATATTATTCTTTCTCCAATTACATTATAAATAAATAACTGATACTATTGTATTAAACATCGCGAATAAAACAAGGAAAAACGGCTTCTTTTTGAATATGTTGGCTTTTTAATAAACATTAGAAGCATCCTGTTTATAAATTAATAGCTAGAATAGTCAAAAGCTTATACAATTTGTTTGGAAGGTGTATTATATATAATAAAAATAATGCGTTATTATATAATATATTGAAAGAGGAGAAAACTATGGGTGTTATTGATTATTATTACAGTTGTCCTACAAAGATATATGTCATAGACAAAGGAATAGAAAGAGCTGGAAAAATCATTAGAGAAAATGGATTTAAAAGAATTTTCTTGATATACGGCGGTCAGTCTTTAAAGAAATCGGGAAATTACGATCTCTTGATCAAATCTTTAAAAGATGAAGGAATCGAATATATTGAACAAGGGGGAGTTCTTGCCAATCCGGACATTTCCTTCGTCAAGGAAAATCTCGAAAGAGTAAGGGAATACAAGCCAGATTTGATCTTTGCTGTCGGCGGCGGTTCTGTTATCGACACTGCTAAGAATTTTTGCAAAGCTTATTACTATGATGGAAATCCTCTCGATTTCAATATGAAAAAAGCTGTTCCAACCAAATCTCTTCCTCTTGGAGTTATACTAACTCTCTCTGCTGCGGGAAGTGAAATGTCGAACAGTTGTGTCATGTCCGATAGAACTATCAACTTTAAAGGTGGATTTGGCTCAGACCTAAATCGCCCTACATTTTCAATACTCGATCCTAAGTTGACATATTCAGTCAGTTCTTTCCAAACAAGTTGCGGACTTGTTGATATCATTTCTCATTCTTTCGAAAGATATTTTAGTCCGTCCAATAAGTATGAATTGGCTGATTACTTAGCCTTGAGCGTAATTAAGGAATGTGTGGAAATATCTCCCGTTCTCTTGAATAATCCAAAAGATTACGAGGCGAGAAGAGCTATGATGCTTACATCGACAGTATCACACAACGGTTGGACTTCATTTGGAAAAGGTTACCGTATGCCTTGTCACGCAGTTGAACACAAGATATCGGGAAAATATCCAAATATCGCTCACGGATTAGGTTTGCGCTTTTTGCTAGCGGAGTTTATGGAAGTTAACAAGGAAGAACTATCCGAGAAAATTGTAAAATTAGGAAACTTTTGCTTTAATTTGAATTCAACTAGTCCAGATAAAACAATTGAAAGTTTTAGAAAATATTTAGATAGTCTCGCTCTTCCAAAAACGATGGAAGAAGTAGGAATCGACCTCAAGGAAAAAATTGAATTCATTAAACAATTAAAGTTGAAATAATATATGATATAATTAAGTAAATTTGAAAGAAGGGTTTTATGGATAATAAAAATAAAAAATCAGCCGATACTTCTAACGAACAAAAATTAGGTGTAGAAGAACAGCTCGACCGACAATCTAAGGCACTGCGAAATAGAAAAAATCACGGTCCAAAGAAAAAATATCTCGATATCAGTTTCTCTTGGCCTATGTTAATTCTCATTGGATTAGCTACCTATGGTATTTCTTTTGCTATGGGAAAATCAGCCAATGTTAACACTGCGAGCATTTTATGGTTTATCGTTATCAGTTATCTCTTAGCCATCTTTGTTTACAATTTAGGAAAAGTAATATTCGGTTTAATCGCTGGATATAAGGTATCTTTGATTGAAATATTGGGATTCCAGTTTAACTTTGCCGGCAAGAAGTTTAAATTTCGCTTTACAATCAAAAATCTATTTGAACTTCACTTAAAACTGGTTCCAAAAAACGTAGATGCTAAAGCAACGTTTATGCTCTTTGGCGGAACTGTGTTTTATGCTTTTGTCACAATAATATTAATTATAGTCGCACAATTTATGACGCAAACTGATTCTATTTTGTACATATACTACGGATGTGCTATGGGTGCACTTGTAGTAGTCTACGAAATGCTTCCAGTTAAACTAGATGTGTTTAACGATATGTACTACATCATTCTCATCAATCAGGAAAATGGAAAAGAACTCTTCAACAAATTGCTCATGGCTCAATCCCAGGAGAGAGCAGGTGAATTTGTTGATGATTTTGAACTCGAATCGGTGGAAAATTCAAGACTCAAACCTGAATCTTTACTCTATAAGATGAGAAAAGAAGTTCTCGCTAAAAAATATAAAGAAGCGATGAAAACATTTGAAAAAATTGATTACTATTCACTATATTTGAGCGATCAAACAATAGTTGAAGCTCTGTATGAACTAATGTACACATATTTAGATCAAGGCTTCTCAAAAGATGCTGAAAAATTAATATTACTTCTCGAGAAAAAGGTGAAAAACAGCGCTGATTTATTCACGACTCCCTACACCGCGCGGACAGAAATCTTAATGGCAGGTTTAGTGGATAACTCTCTCGACCAAGTGTTGGTAAAAAGAAACGCTTTTATCAAACAATGCCTATACTTTGGACCGACTGAATGCGTGAAAAAAAATATTGAACTTGCGAGACGAGGAATATCAAAAATAAAAATGGCTCACCCTAATTGGAAGGTCTATAACTTACCTGACAACATTTTCGAAAGTAAAGTAGATCAAGACGACGAAGATTAATTGAATTATAAAAGAATAACTGCATTGTGTCAGTTATTCTTTTTATATACAAAATTATATACAAAAAAAGTTCCAAGAAATTCTTGGAACAAATAAATCAAATAAATGGCGGAGCAGAAGAGATTCGAACTCTTGCAGGGTTGCCCCTCTGCTGGTTTTCAAGACCAGTCCCTTCAGCCAGGCTTGGGTACTGCTCCATGGTATTTGATTAAAAAAAGGGACAAAATTCTTTGGCCCCACTCTGATGTAATGGTGGGCGGTACAGGGCTCGAACCTGTGACCTTCTGCACGTCAAGCAGATGCTCTCCCAACTGAGCTAACCGCCCATCTTTAATGATTTTACATATCAGCAGTATAATTGTCAACAAGTTACAAAAAAATAAAGAAGAAATTTGTAAATTTCTCACATTTTTTCACTTTTTTGAAAAACATCACATTGTTTTTAAAATCGAACAGTTCAGGGACTTTTAAACATTAAGTCTCACCTTCCATACTGCAGAGTATATTTGAAAAATAATTTTTTCGATAGTTCTATTCAATTATAAATGTTAAACTAATAAAGGCACATCCCTAAAAAACTTAAATACATAAAACTAAGAGGGGGTTTTTATATGAAAACAAAGTTTATTTTTGTCACGGGTGGAGTTGTATCATCTTTGGGTAAAGGCATATCGGCTTCTTGCCTTGGAACAATGCTTAGGCGCCGAGGACTAAAGGTTTTTATGCAAAAGTTTGATCCGTATCTAAATGTTGATCCCGGCACCATGTCACCATATCAACACGGAGAGGTATTCGTGACTGACGATGGAGCTGAAACTGATTTGGATCTCGGACACTACGAGAGATTTACCGATCTTTCTCTTACCAAAGAATCATCCGTGACTTCGGGTAAGATATACCAATCAATAATTGAAAAGGAGCGGAGAGGCGATTATTTAGGAGCGACAGTTCAAGTAATTCCCCACGTCACAAACGAGATTAAACAGCGCCTTAAAGACGCTGCAAATGCCTCTAATGCTGACGTAGTCATAACAGAAATTGGTGGAACTGTTGGGGATATCGAGTCCCTTCCGTTTATTGAAGCCATCCGACAAGTTAGATCAACACTTGGATACAAGAATACTTTGTATATTCACAATACACTTTTGCCATATCTTCCAACTTCGGGTGAATTAAAGACAAAACCGACACAGCGATCAGTTAAAGAGTTATCTTCTCTTGGAATTCAACCAGATATTGTTATCCTCAGGTCCTGTCTACCTGTTGACCTAAAAGCTAAGGAAAAAATCTCCTTGTTTACAAATGTTCCATTGAATAACATTTTGGTCGCACAAGATCGAAAAATCATATACCAAGTTGCCATCGATCTTCACAACCAACACATCGATGATATTGTATTGGATCACTTTGGTATCAAAGCGCCTAAAGCTAACATGAACGATTGGAAGTCTTTAATAAAGACAATTGAGACCCTCGATAAAACTGTCAAAATTGCACTAGTCGGAAAATACGTAGAACTGCACGATGCATACATATCTGTAAAGGCCTCCTTGAAATTCGCCGGTTATTTTTACAATTCCAAAGTTGATATTAAGTGGGTAGACTCCACAAATATGAACTGCGACAATATTGAAAAAGAATTGGAAAAAGTTGATGGAATCATTGTACCAGGGGGATTTGGCGAACGCGGAACAGAAGGAAAGAAAGCTGCGATTAAATATGCTAGGGAACACAAAGTCCCATTCTTGGGAATATGTTTGGGTTTACAGCTCTCAATTATTGAATACGCAGAAAATGTCCTTGGTAAAACAGGGGCTAATTCAACTGAATTAGATCCCAACACGCCTTATCCTATCGTTGATTATCTTCCCGACCAATATCGAGGTATTCACTTAGGAGGAACGATGCGACTAGGAGCATATGACTGCCACATAAAAAGGGGTACAAAGGCATTTGAAGCCTATGAGACCGAAAACATTTCAGAAAGACACAGGCATCGCTACGAAGTAAATTCATCCTTGCTTAAGGACTTTGATGACGGTAATTTTGTAATATCAGGAATTAACCCTCAAACATCTTTAACTGAGATAATTGAATTGAAAAACCACCCTTGGTTTATCGCTACTCAATTTCATCCAGAGTTTAAATCGAGACCTTTGAGACCTCATCCTTTATTTCGTGAGTTTATACATTCTGCGTTAATGTTTGTAAACAAAAAGAATGACCAATAAATTGGCCATTCTCTAGAAAGGAGGTAGAACTAATATTCAAAATATTATTTCTTATCAAATAAAAGAACGAATTTAATAATTCCTGCTATTATGAATAGCACTCCTGCAATGATAATAGTAAAAGCTATGAAATTGGAGCCGCCTTGGAAAACCAACATCAAAATACCTGCGGTCAAAAATAGAACTGATAAGATGTATTCCACAATGTTAATCTTTGAATTCTTTTTATATTTTTTAAATTCCATGAATGCAAAGAAGAAGAACATCAAAGCTATAACTATCAAGAATATAGCAATAAACCAAATGATTATATCATTCAATAAATTGACTAGAGATGTGGACTTAACACAAAATATTATACCTACAGTAAGTTCAAAAACAGCAGAGACAAGACCTTTTTTCCGTTGAACAATAGGATTTGTATAATATCCAATAATCTTGGTTAATCCAGCAAAAATTAAATATACTCCAACTAGTATAACGATAACACTCTGCAAGTTGGTGTTTCCCGAATATATTATGGCAAGAACACCAGTTACAATTAAAATCAAAGCTTCCACTACTTTTATAAGAATTTTTAAATTTCTTCTATTGGTAACTGTCATTAAAAACACCTCGCTTTTTATTCTCTAATAATAGTTTAGACTATTTTCAACAAAATATCTTTAAAAATTGAAATTAAAATTAAAAAAATACTATAATTATAGTTGCCGTTCAAGTATTGATATATCTTATCTATTGTGATATTTTATCTAAGCATGGGACTGTAGCTCACCTGGGAGAGCGCTTCGTTCGCAACGAAGAGGTAGCGAGTTCGATCCTCGTCAGTTCCACCATCGCGATTCTTATATTTTGATAAATCTAAATATATCAAAATTTTATATAAGTGCTATTCCTTGGCACTTTTTTTATTTATATAATTAGATTTTGTATTTACTATGAATTGCACCTTCGTGTCAGAAATTAATCACTTTAGGAGCAAGGTTATCCTTCGATAATTATCGAAGGAGTTTTTCATGTTTAGTATAAAAATAAGATTAGATATCAATCGATAAACTAATGTTATTCGATTCCTTCTTCCTTTATCTAACAAGGAGAATCACTCTCGTAGTTTCATATTTAATCCACAAATTTAACAATATTAAGTTTTACTATTGACAGTATAATAAACTAAGAATAAAATATGTAACATGTTACGTATTTTGCAGTCTAAATAACATAGGAGGCTTAAATGAAAGGTCATTATTGCGATAAAAAATTTGAAGAGAAAGATTATCCTACAAGATTTTTACTCAAAACAATCGGCAATAAATTTCACACAATCATTGACAATTTGTTAAGTAAATATGATCTTACATCAACTCAAGCAAACTTTCTTTTCTTTCTTATGTATAAAAATCCAAACCCTATTCAAAAGGATTTTGAAGATTTCTTTCAAATATCTCACTCGGCCGCAACAGGTGTGTTAGCGCGTTTAAAAGAAAAGCAAATGGTCACCTTCGTTCGCAGTGAAACAGATAAAAGGTGCAAGAAAATTTTGATTTGTGAAAAAGGAAGAAATATAATCGAACAATTTAAATCTTATTCAAAATTCGAAAAAAAATATTTGTTTAAAAACTTTACTAAAGAGGAAAAAGACGAATTAGATCGACTGCTAAAAAAGTTAATTGTAAATATAGATAACACAATAAAAATGGAGAAAAAATAGACTATGGTAAGAATTTTAAAATATCTTCGCTCAATCGATTGGTTATATTTAATAATCGTTATTGGGTTTGTTACATGTGGTGTTTGGTTAGACTTGAAAATGCCGGAATACATGAAAGAGATAACGACTCTCACACAAACAGGCGGTTCAACTTCTGAAATACTTGTTCAAGGCGGATACATGCTGGCGTGTTGTTTAGGAAGCTTGGCCTGTACTGTTGTCATCAGTTTCTTAGGAGCAAAAATCGGCTCGAGCCTATCTCGTAATTTGCGAACCAACATGTTTGCAAAGGTTGGAGATTTTTCAAAAGATGAAATCAATAAATTTTCAATTCCCTCTTTAATAACTCGTTCAACCAATGACATAACACAAATTCAAACAACAATCATAATGGGAATTCAAGTTATTATCAAAGCTCCAATTCTCGCTACTTGGGCAATAATAAAAATACTTGGCAACAACTTTACTTGGTCGATGATCACCCTGGTTGCTGTTGTTTTGGTTCTCGTTTGTGTCACAGTTATCATGTCGATGGTCGTCCCTCGTTTCAAGAGAGTTCAGAGAGAAATTGATGATGTCAATTCCATCGCTAGAGAGAACATCACCGGTATTAGAGTTATTAGAGCATATAACGCAGAAGAACATCAGGAAAAGAAGTTTTCCGTCGTCAATGACAAACTTATGCACACTCAGTTAGCTAATGGCCACACTTTCGCTTTCCTTTTCCCTTACATAAGTTTTATCATGAATTCCTTAACCTTGATTATCTACTGGGTTGGAGCGTATCTCATCAGCAATTCCGAAGAACTTATTGGTAAAATTGATCTTTTCTCAGATATGATCGTATTTTCCAGTTACGCCATCCAGGTCATATACGCATTTGTCATGTTGACTATGGTATTTATGATTTTACCTCGAGCCCAAGTTTCCGCTAAGAGACTTAGAGAGGTACTAAATACAAAATCTTCACTCAAAGAAGGTTACCTAGGTTTTGACACAAAAGAAAAAGGGTCAATAGCTTTTAAAAATGTGTCTTATAGATACCCTGATGCCGAAGAAGCAGTACTAAATGACATTTCTTTTGAAATAAATAAGGGAGAAACTGTCGCTTTCGTCGGGTCTACCGGATCGGGCAAATCCACATTGATCAACCTTATTCCACGCTTCTATGATGCAACATCGGGAAAGATAATTATTGATGGAAAAAATATAAAAGACTACAAAATATCCGCCCTATCTGACAAGATTGCTTTCGTTCCTCAAAAACCGATTATTTTTGAAGGAACTATCCGTTCCAATGTTCTATATGGAAAAAACGAAAGCCACGAAGTCAAGGAAGAGGATTTTAAGAAAGCAATTAAGTATTCTTGTTCGGAAGAGTTTGTTTTAACTAAGGAAGGCAAATACGACGCCGCTGTCGAACAAAATGGAAACAACTTATCCGGAGGTCAAAAGCAAAGGATTTCAATTGCACGAGCTCTCGTTCGCAATCCAGAAATCATCATCTTTGACGACTCCTTTTCCGCCCTTGATTATCGTACAGATAAGACGCTCAGAGACAACTTAAATAAATATCTAAAAAACACTACAAAATTAATCGTCGCTCAGAGAATAGGAACGATCAAGGACGCCAATAAAATTATCGTTCTGGACGAAGGTCGAATCGTAGGTATAGGAACACACCGAGAACTTCTAAAATCTTGCAAAGTCTATTTAGAAATTGCTCAGTCGCAATTCTCAGAGGAGGAAATTCAAAATGAGCTCAACTAATACATCGCACGTAAACTCTAAGCCTCGCGGCGGACAACGCGGTCCTCACAACGGAACAAATGCAATTCAAAAGCCGAAAAATTTTAAGGAATCTTTTGTAAAACTTTGGGAATACTCAAAACCTTTCTATCCGTTGTTAATCGTCGCTTTCTTTCTTTCAATAATCAGTTCAGTTCTCCAAGTGAGCGGTCCAAATTTTATATCTAAACTCACAAAGGAAATCGCTTATGGATTAATTCCCGGCGTCGATATCGATCTGAGTGCTATTGCAACCATCGGAATTGCCCTGATGATAATCTATCTAATGAGTTTTATCACTTCTGCTACTCAAAATTACTTGCTCGCTTCTTATACGAGAAAAACAAGTAGAAATTTAAGAAAAGATTTGACAAAAAAATTGAATATTGTTCCACTGAAATTCTTAGATGAAGAAGGCGTTGGTAACACTCTTTCAAGATTCACAAATGATGTTGATACTCTCGCCCAATCACTCAACAGTTCAGTCGGACAGTTGATCAGTGGCATCACTTTGCTGATTGGGAGTGTAATCATGATGTTCTACACCAATTGGATCATGGCTCTAACCGCCATAGGTGCATCACTAATCGGATTTTCCTTGATGATTCTCATTATCGCAAAATCTCAAAAACAATTTAGACGTCAACAGCGGCATCTTGGAACAATCAATGGTCAAATTGAAGAAATATATACTGGCCACGATGCAGTTAAATCTTACAATGCTCTCGAGGACGAGACCAAAAAGTTCGAAAGAACCAATAGACATTTGTACGACAGCGCGTGGAAATCACAATTCTTCTCCGGACTTATGATGCCAATCATGCAATTTATAGGTAACTTTGGTTATGTTGCTGTATCAGTTGTCGGATCTATTTTGGTCGCCAATGATCCTGATGTAGGAATTGAAGTGGTTGTTGCCTTTATGATTTATGTCAGATTATTTACAAACCCTCTTGCATCGCTGGCACAAGCTATGACCTCGTTGCAGTCAGCAATGGCAGCAAATGAGCGAGTGTTTGAAATTCTCGAACAAGAAGAGATGTCGCCAGAGGATGACAAAATATCTGAATTATCCACTCCTGTTAAAGGAGAAATCGAATTTAGAAATGTTGAGTTCGGTTACACAGAAGACCGCACTATTATTCACAATTTCTCTGCTAAAATTAAACCGGGACAAAAGATTGCTATTGTTGGTCCAACTGGTGCTGGAAAAACAACTATGGTAAATCTTCTAATGAGATTCTACGAAATTAACAAGGGACAAATACTCATAGATGGAATAAACATCAAAGATGCTACTAGATCTCTTATTCATTCCCTGTTTGGTATGGTATTGCAGGATACATGGATATTCAATGGAACAATTAGAGACAACATTATTTATTCAACTCCAAATGTGACTGAAGAAAAAATGATACAAGCATCTAAAGCGGTTGGTTTACATCACTTTATCATGACATTACCTAAAGGGTACGACACAATTTTGGACGAAAAAACATCTCTTTCTTCCGGTCAGAAGCAACTGATAACTATCGCTAGGGCAATGGTTCAAAATTCGCCTCTCTTGATTCTTGATGAAGCAACTTCAAGCGTGGACACAAGAACTGAAATTCTCATTCAGGAAGCGATGGACAAATTGACACAAGGTCGTACGAGTTTTGTTATTGCCCATCGACTTTCAACAATTAAGAATGCTGATTTAATTCTTGTTATGAAAGATGGAAATATCGTAGAAAAAGGAAATCACCAAACTCTTCTTGCTAAGAACGGTTTCTATGCTGATTTATACAATTCACAATTCGAAGATTCTATCGATGCTTAAACGAAAAAAAGCGCAGAATTTTTCTGCGCTTTATTCAATTAATCCTGTTCAATTTTGTATTATATAATTAAAAAGTGAGGAAAGATATATGCAAGCAATAATGGAGACTATTTTCGAAACAACCTACTTAATAACAGTTATCACCATGGGAATTATCATGTTATTAAAATCAAAAAAGAGACTTATTCCCCTGCTTTTCGGGGTCAGTGCTGTTCTATTGGGAGCGGGAGATGCTTTCCATTTAATTCCAAGAATGTATGCTTTAAATGTAGTCGGATTAGAAAATAACACATACGCACTGGGAATCGGAAAATTGATTACTTCAGTAACAATGACAATATTTTACGTTCTCCTTTACATTATTCTACTGGTGAGATATCCTGAACAAAATAAAAAGTATTTGACGCCAACAATTGTATCTCTTGCGATAATTAGAGTTGTTCTTTGTTCATTTCCACAAAATATGTGGACATCTTCTTCTGCTCCTCTATCCTGAGGAATATATCGCAATATTCCTTTCGTGATAATTGGAATAATAATGATTATTCTATTTTACAAGAATGCCAAAAAGAACAATGATCGACAATTCAAGTTTATGTGGTTAGCCATACTTTTGTCCTTTGCTTTCTACATTCCTGTGGTTCTCTTCGCCGGAACTTATCCTTTGGTTGGAATGTTAATGCTTCCCAAGACTGTTTGCTATGTTTGGATAGTAGCGATGGGATTTAGCACACTTAAAAATAACAATACAACGCTGACAACTAAATAGGCATAAATTTCAATTATACATGCCGCATTTGCAATCTAAAAAATTGCTTATGCGGCATTTTTATTTGATAGATAATAACTATTGATTACTTTGAAATCATCATCAAATTCCAAAACATAAGGAATGCCTGTTGGAATATCTAGTTTAATAATTTCATCATCACCAATATTTTTTAAGTGTTTCAGCAACGCTCTTAAAGTGTTGCCATGAGCTGCTATCAACACTCTCTTACCACTATTGATCTTTGGTTTAATCTCTTCTTCAAAAAAGGGAACGACCCTGTCAATAGTCATCTTCAACGACTCTCCAAGTGGAAGCAGCTTTTTATCTACGTTTCTATACATCTCTTGTCTAGCGGGATTTCTACTGTCACTCTCGTCGAGCAAAGGTGGAGTCACATTAAAACTTCTCCGCCAAATCAAAACTTGTTTATCTCCCACCTTCTTAGCTACTTCAGACTTATTTTGTCCCTGTAAAGCCCCGTAATGTCTTTCATTTAATTGCCAACATTTCTCCACTGGCAACCAGCATCTATCTAATTCTTCCAATATCAAATTCATCGTTTTTATTGATCTTTTCAAATAAGAGGTATAACAAAGATCAAAATCAAAACCGTTTTCCTTCAATATCTTACCTGCAAATCGAGCTTCTATTACTCCTTTTTCACATAAGTCAACATCTGCCCATCCGGTAAAAATATTCTTTTTATTCCATTCCGACTGACCGTGCCTGATTAATACGAGTTTCATATTTTAGATCTCCTTACTATTAGTCTATGTATTATCTCGATTGTTAGCAATTGAGATGCTGTCTATTTGTTGCAAATTAATTGACTTATGCTGAATTATTAACCATATTATAGTTAGTAATTTAAAAAAAAGATTTTTATTTCTAAATTACTAAAACATTTTAAGGAGGACAAGAAAATGTTAAAAACGAAATTCTTTTTGTGTCATAAATGTGGCAATTTGGTTCAATCAATAAGAGACAGTGGTGTTCCTATTGTTTGCTGCGGTGAAGATATGGAAAAATTAGTAGCGAAAACTGCTGATGCAACGACAGAAAAACACGTACCACTCATTGAAGTCAACGGAAAAAATGTTAAGGTTACCGTAGGTTCAAC
>Ga0172378_10003246_pt1 | contig 15325 bp, 6 predicted proteins | sample GrowelOW332metaG_FD_119755 | JGI IMG/M metagenome (GOLD analysis project Ga0172378, IMG submission 119755) | Groundwater microbial communities from an aquifer near a municipal landfill in Southern Ontario, Canada - Pumphouse #3_1 metaG | ecosystem: Environmental > Aquatic > Deep subsurface >... | reverse complement strand
TTTCTCTCCGATATTACCTTTCCACAAGGGCATAAAGCGTTGCTGCATCAATCCATAATCTAGCATTTTGAAGTTAGTCAAGAGAATATCGGGCACTGTATCTACTATGGCATCACGACTCTCGATGATGTTGTGTTCACCCATTTGCGTAGGGAAATCCTTTTTATCTGTACCTTCACCAATAAACAAACCAGCGGTTACCTTTCCCTTTAATCTTGGATCGTTCCATATAGCTTCACCAAGACGCTTTGCTTGGTCGCTGGCAAGAGCGTTCATCGGATAAAGTATAATTACTTTAACACCTTGTCTATGCTCATAACGATTCATCTGATATACATAGTCAAGCATTGGAAATAGGAAACATTCCGTTTTTCCAGAGCCAGTACCTGTAGTTAACAGTGTTGGCTCTGGCTTATGCCCATCATGAGTTGTCAATCTCTTGAAAGCTTGCACTTGGTGGAAGTGAGCTTGAAAGTCCGGTTTAATATCCAATGGAATGACTTCATTCTCATCAGCTTTAACAAAAGGTGTTTTCAATGATACATAAGGGCCTTTGAAAAGTCCATTCTTAGGGTCTTCTATAAAACGATAGAAGGCATCGCCCACCTTTGCTTCCTTGAAGCGAAAAGTAGATTTGATATATTCCAGTACGGCCTGGCGTACCTCGTATGCTTGATGTAGTGGTAACATACTTTTAAATATTTAAAGTAGGCATTGATTGATAATTCATGACTAATCGAAAACATTTCTGCATTGTAGTTAAACCAATTCCCTTATATTCAATTAAGGCTATCATCGATTTTATATTATCTACGTTTATTGCAGTTTCGATTGTATCAATTTGCTTTTGAGTTCTGATACCGAGCTGTTTCTTTTTATCCGGAACTGGAATTTGGTTCCATTTTAGTTTAAATGTTTCAAACAAATCGTCGGGAGCTTGTGGGTCATACTGATAAATCTCTATGGGTATATCACATTGAGATAGATAACTAATCATTATTTCAAGCACCTTGTCTTTATCTAACCCTCCATTGAAGGCACCCAGAAGAGGAAATGCGATTGACGTAATTCCTTTTTCCTTATAAGTGTCTACAAATTTTTTTAGCCCAGATTCTATATAATTATATTCGCTAGGCAGTTTCCAATGAGTCTTAGTTGGGAAATTCAGCACCCAAGGGTCTTTATCATCACCTTTATATATCCATAACTTACCTACTGAAATCATTCTTTGATTACAGAGGGATTGATATTGGTCAAACATATTTGGATATCTTAATTTGAACACCAATGCAATGCCTTTCCCCATAACACCCACACAATTTACTGTGTTAACAATTGTTTGTGCTTTAGTGTTAAATATATTACCGTGTATAATATTAATGTTGTTTGTCATATCTATTTGTTTTTATATATCAACCAGCTTCCAATTCTTGGTTCTTTAACTTCAAAATACACCTCAAATGCTGTATCTTTTTTTATATCTAAACTATCTGAAACATAGATATTGTTATCTCTTTGTCGAATTACATCATTCTTGTTGTTGATGGAAGGAATCTTATCAACATATGAAACACGAAACTCAAAGTCGTTAACGTAGTCAGTATGAATTCTTATATTATCATTCAAATCATTAAAATACAGTTCTTTGTTCTTTTGTTCAAAAACAACAGAGTCAACAACAATATTATCAAGCCATGGTGAATCACGAAGCTCTTGCTTGAGAAGTCGAGCTTGATAATTATCGTAACAAACGATACGAACTTTCTTCAATTTTGAGAAATCTAATTCACCATCAACAAGAAATTCTTGTTGACGCTCATTAAAAGTGTCCATACTATTAATGAATATTTCGCGAGCTTTTATTACATTAGGTTCTTCAACAACTTTGAAGTAACTCACTGAATCCTTTTGCATATTACCATTACTATAATAACATTTATCAGGAATTGTCATTAGCAACTCTTCTACATCAAATATGAAGAATACAGGCATTGGACATTTTGGTAATCCTAAATTAAAAGCCTTATGATAGTATCTGTCATCCTTATCTTTTCCCAAGCATTCATTGTAAAACTGTGTGGGAGATTTTGGAGCAAAATAAAATCTTGCAAATCGGTGAGCTTTATTTGTACGGTAAACATTACTACCAGCACTATTGGAAAACTTGCCATCTGCATAATCTCGACTTTGTAACTTCATAGACTTAATAATCTTTACAGCATTACTCATATGTGTAAAGTGATATGCTTTTGGCTGACATGGAAAATGCTTGATAAACTCGATTACGTTTGTTTGTTTAACAAACGGCAAATTAGTTACGTCAACATTGTTATGGAAAGCTTTGTTTTTTACTAGAACTGGCCAGTTCCAGTTATCTTTAAACTTTTCGACAAATGATAACGAAAACTTAATAGTCAAAGATGAAGAAGCTAAATCCCAGTCAATATAATCACTGAATCTTTCGACTATCTCATTTGTGAATGAAAAATCATCACGATGACACACAGTTGACCAATCAAGTTTATCCTTATATCTCTCAAGTGTATCCTGGGTTATAAACAAATGCTTGCTCTTTGATAAAATTTTCCAGTCAATGAAATCAATGAAGTTTTCCATCAAAGGAATAATTGTTTTTCTTCCAGAAATAACCTTCCAGTTAAGTTCTGACGTCGGAGCATTATTTAATATATCATCTGAAATCGGGAAGTAAAGATTGGTAGATAATGCAAACCAATCAACGCTTTGGTAAACAGTTTTGTTTAAGCAGATGGTCTCAATTAGCTTTACATCCCCCCATGCAGATTGATTATCCTGCTTTGATAAAGCCAACCAATTCAAATTTTCATTTAAATGATCAAGTAAGAATTTAGCAGTAGGTACAAATGTGTTAGTAGATGAAACAATAGACCAATCCCAATTATAATATGGATTTACTTCAACTAATTTAAGGGTGGCTTTTACAACTCCATTTTTAATTAGTGCATTGTAATCATAGTCTGCATATGGATTGATTTTAATTATCTGCTCTATATCAACATCATTTCGTTTTGATAGTTCATTGAAAACTATATTTCTTTTAAATGCTTCAATAAGCTCATTAAGTTTCTGTTTATCTTTCTCAGCAAACAATATACTCTTCTGAGATACAAACAACCAATCAATTTTTTCTCTAAAATGACTAACAAACCACCTCTGATTATATAAACTCTCAAAATGAGATAAAGCCTTAAAATTCCACTTATTTCGAGAATCCGATAAAAGAGCTCTTACTTCATCATACCATGCTTTAGGTTTTATTTTAAGCTTTGGATTAAACTTAAAGTTTGCCTCAAGCGATTCAGAGCTTGAAAGGATGTCCCAATCAATGATATCTCGACATTCATCTAAATCTCTTTTAATATTAAAATCAGGATGAAGACAGAAATAATTCATGTCCCACCAATAGGCACGTTTTCTTACTGTATCCTTAATCAATCTTTTGAGTTCATTAAACGAATATTGGGATGTAAGAGCACTCCAGGCTTGATTACATTTATCCGTTCCTGAGATATTAGTTAATGATATAGCTAATGTATCTAAGAAGTTGTAATCAAACTTATTGCCTTTGTTCAGAATTCGAGGGAATAGTATATTCCAATTCCAATAGTTTTTGAAATTATCAATATTAGAATAAACAAATTCTATGGGTAAGTTAGCAGAAAGAAATGCCCAGTCCCATTTGTCAATGAACATTTTGTTACCCAAGTTCTCAATTTTCAGACTATGATTATTGAACATACGTTCAGTTAGTGCAGCCCAATCCCATGAGAAATTGCCCTCATTATATTTTGAAATTATGTAATTTATATCAGCAATACGAGAGAACGAAGTCCATGCGGCATCATCGTCGGCAATCATTAAATCAATGTCTTTCGTTGCCTGTAGGAGTTCTATATTTGGACTGTGTTCGAATAATATTGACCAATTAATTTTGTAGCCTAACTTCGAAAAAACATTAATATCATTAATGATTCTTTCGTTAGCGGATAGTATATTCCAATCCCAATTGTAATCAGGATTTTCAACAATAATCGATATATCTATAATTTGTTGTGAGACATGTTTATATCCCTCATCGGTAACTATGCACGACGAATATTCATTAAAAAAGTCCTTTTCCCATTCAATAAATGGATTACATTCAAATCCAACCATATATTGAGTTGTTCCCCAAGATATAAGTCTAGTCTTAAGCAACAAATCAATAATATCCTTACTCCACAGATAATGTTTATCGTTTAGTATAGCTGAGGATAATGTTTCTCCATCTCCACAGGCTGCAATAATTGCGTTTTCAAAATCTTTGTTTGAAAGAAAAGTGACACTCCATTTATAATCAGTAAATACACGATCGAACAAATCAGTGAATAGGAGATATTTACCTAGAACCTGAATATTGTCGCAAATAAATTGTAGACTAAATTCTCGTTCTATTTTTATCCAATCCCATTGTTTTTCTGGGTTTTGAAGAATTGATTGATAAATACCTTCCGTATCGTTGGTGAATTTGGATAAATCAACACCAACAACATCAATATTGTCCAATACAAACTTTTCAGAGAGTCTATTCCCCAATACATTCCAGTCCCAATCGTCTGTAGTTTTCTTCTTCTGAAGTATTAAGTTTTCTATTACAGAATCTTTCCTAAATGGGTCTGACGATATAGTTTCTATATCCCAAGGATAAAGTAAGAAGTTGTCAACTAAAAAATCATCATCAACTCTCCCTGAAAAAATAGTCCAATCTATCTTTTCTTTAAAATCATCAATATTATGACATATTACGTTTACATCACAGTTTCTTGTGATATTACGCCAGCAGGTCTGATTTGCTTGTTTTGTGATGATTTCAAGTAATTTACAATCATTCCATACTGTTCTTGAATCCTTGGTTAATTCTTCATAATCAACTAGTTCAAAATATGGTTCTAATGTCTCATAACTAAAAACAGAAGTCTTGTCATCCCATAATTTTTGAAATAAGCATTTTAGAACAATATTCTCACGTCTTATTTCATTATAAGAATTACATATTAATTCTGTTGCTTTCTCTGATACAGAATCTCCATTAGTGATAACCAGTATATATTCACCATTTTCTTTATATAGCCTTACAAACACATTCTTTGTTTCAATATCGAAATAATCTTGTATTGATGCAGAATATATATGTTCTATCTTTTTAGATTGAAGCTCTAATCTTTTGGTTAATTGTGACGTATGGGAATATATGATTTCTTCCATAAAATCGTCTTCTGGCCAAATCTGAGAAATAGCATTGGGTACTGTATAGATACCCATATCACTATAGAACGGAAACATTAACAAAGCTGTTGGCGTATCAGATTTAAGCATTGAGTGCTCATAAATTGCTTGAGTACCCTTAAAGAAATGATAATGTTTCTGTTCCTTTATTGAGATACTTCCTAAGTTTGTGAGAATAACATCATTATTATTAATTATAATCAAATGCTCGTCTTCGATCTTTCTTAGAATATCTTCAAACATACGGACTTCAGCAACATCATAGTACAGACCTTGACTATTATCTGTTACCATGCAAAATCCTAACAAGATTCCTAAACTACGCTTATCATAAATTCCATCGTTTGTTTCAAGAATAGAACAGATTACATAATATAGGTCATCAAGTGATTCCTCCGTAAAATAGGCGATATCACATGTATATCTCTTTAATCCCCATTTTGTGTAGGATGAATATATATATTCTGTGTCCTTTATTTTATCTGTAAATGTGTTCATATTTCATTCTGTTTAAGAACCTTATTATTAGTATTTGATTCTATTGTAGAAAATAATCTGTTGTAAATATCGAGGCTAGAGAATAATTCTTTATTACCAACAATTACAAGTAGACGTTTCGCTCGGGATAATGCAACATTCAATCGATTGGGTGATTGTGCAAAACCCAACGAATTTTGAGTCGCATATCCATAATCATGGTATCTTTTCCAGTCTGCTTTCTGGTTTTTACTACTCTGAATAAGATTGCTTCTCACCATAGAAACGATAACAATGTTCCTTTCCATTCCTTGGAACCGGTCAACTGTACTCACGCGAGTAGATAAGTTTGGATGTTTATAACTAATAGCCTTCAGTTGTTTAATCTGTTTGCCATAGAAACTGATAATTCCAATTTGCTTATCTTCTTCTTTTGAAAATTTACTCAAATATCTATTAAATGAAGAAGATGCTTCGAATCGGCTTAACAATTTATCAATCGTTTCTATTTCGCCATAATTGACGCGAGACGTGCCATCCATCATCTCTGGAGAAGTAGTATCAATGAAGAGAACATGCGTATTATGATCGATGAGTCCAGGTATGTCTATTCCATGATATCTTGATGTTGGTTTTGTAACATCTTTATCATTAACACCCAGATCATTGGGATATACTAATCCACATCTCAAGCCGCCATCTTCTCTATAAAACTGTTCTATTACGTCATTTATGTCAGGGTGCATTCTATATTGCAAGTTAAATGTACCTTTTAGGGATGAATCAATATGTTCATACAATCTTTGGAAGTGTGAGATTTCCATCTCGTTGAAATGCTCTTCCACATATTGTCTGAGTTTCTTTATTTCTTCTTTGTCTGTATCTGTAATGGCTGCTTTAAGAGCATATTCTAATGTGTTTTCAAATTCCTCTTTATCAAGCATTGGAGGCAATTGTCTATGGTCTCCAATTACAATAGCTCTTTCTCCATACACAAATGGCAATACAAGTTCTGCTGGCGTTGCCTTAGAAGATTCGTCTTGTATTACTGTTGTAAATTCTATCTTTGCTTTGCTTTTATTCCTTTGTTTAAACACATCACAGTAGTTATGAAAGAACTGAGTAAAGCCATTAAATTCTTTATTGCCAGCTCTTTTGTCTCCGATAGAGCTGCATGTTGCTCCAACTATATTGGCGTTTTCAATATATCTTTGATAAGTAATCTCACGAAGAACTTTACTAGGATTATCTAGATAGTTTTGCCATTTAGAAACAATATGTTTGTCATCATCTTCAATTCCATAGAATGCACGGCGGCTAATATTACCAAGCCAATTCTTCAAGATTAACGATTTTTCAAAAGACGAATCGACATCTTCTTCGTCATCTGTACTTGTGAAACAGCTATCACCTTCTTCCACCCAACGTTTCATCAGTTCTATTGAGAATTGGAGTCCCTCAGATTCCAGTTTTTCTTCTCCACCAAAGCGAACTGGTTTTACCAAGTTTGTCTTGGTATTGACAATTCTTGCAATCGCATTGTCAACGGCAAGATTTGTTTCAGATGTAAGCAGAATTCTTTCACGTTTATTGCCTTGCTGTAATCCTTTCCTAATCAGCTGCCATATCAATTCTGCAATGGCTGTTGATTTTCCAGTACCAGGAGGGCCTTGAATTATTGCCATATCTTCAGCATACATTGCTTTGAGAATAGCTTGCTTCTGTGGTTCGTTTATATTCTCATTGAGCAGATGTCTGCAGAAATCTTTGTACACAAATCCATCTTGCTTGAGAATATCTTCTATATCATTTGTTTTTCTTGCTTGTGATGAATCAAATATAAAGTTTTGCAATCTAGGATTAACTAATTCTTGACCAGAAGTTGCCATTGTAAAAGTGCTTTTGAGTCGAGATATCTTCTCTAGATCTCCAGTGAGAATCGGAATAATCGTAGTTATAGCTTTTGAATTAAAAGCTTCTATAATTGCTTCTTTCTTTTCATCTTCTGCATCAATATCGAATACAAGATTAGGGTAATTAGCCTTTAATAGTTTGCCGAATGGAATATCTTTCTCATTTAATGTAAATCCAAAATCAGCGCGTTTCATGTCTTCAATACTGTCCTTCAGATCTTCAAGTCTTGAGTCAGAATTATACTTTATATTTAGTCGTATTTTTCCATCAACCTTATTTGCGAAAGTAATGTCAACTCCTGAATATATTAGTTCCTTTAAATCACTTTCAAGGTTTATGCTCAAATTTGTGTAAAGCTCTGATTCTATATAAGGTAACTTTATTTTGATTTGATGATTTATGCTATCATTCTCAACAAATATATCCTCATACTTATCCTCTAATGCTGTTTTTAGCTCTTCAAACCCAGCTAACTGAGTATATACCTTACATTTATATCTGTGTTCATCATGAACATTCACTTTAATAAAAGGAACAGCATCTTCTATCTCCGTAATTAATTGAGATACATCTTGATTTCTCCAGTTAAAGTCTATACCTATGGCTCCAGTTTCTCCATTATATCTATAGTCACTTCCTTTGGAAGCTACGAAAGTCCCAACTTCTCGAAGTTTAGATTTTACAAGTTGATGTTTGGATACAGTATACACAAATAACACGTCAATGTTAATATCATCTTTGTTGCAATACATAGTTGCATAATCAAGAAAAGCATCAATGTTATCATTAACTTCCTCTATATATCCTTCAAAGACTGGATCTTTTTTAGTAAATGAACGACAAAACTCAAATGTATCTGTATTTGGGAAATAACAATCGAAGCTATCCTTTAGTTCTTCATTTGCAGCTGGATTATTAATCTTGAATATAATAGTATAATATTTACAAGTTAATACTATGTCAGAATGTTGCTGCATTATTTCCCAAGGAATATACTGATTGCGATATTCTAATAATTCAATTATTGTAGACTCTGTTTGCTTCTTCTTTTTCTTTTCGTAGGTAACATAGTGCTCACCGAAAAGATACTTCATATATTCTTCTCGTGAAACAGAAATCTTCGAAATAAAGGCAGCAGAATCTTCTATATGACCTTCTATCAGTTTGCCATTTTTTATAATACTATCCAATTGTGTTAATTCATCAATAGATAATTGGTCAGTTCTTCCCATACCATTAGCATAATTAATGGTAACATCTATTGATGGAGTTGTATCTAATTCTATATATTTTTCAGATAATCCTTTTCGAATATCACTCAATTCATTCTCAGAAAGACTATCCCATTTTGATTCATCTACCCAAATGGAACCAGAATTAATATCGTAGTCTTCTACTCCTAGTTGTCCTTTTATTATCTGATCAACTTGTTGCTCGCTACTTGTTTCGTCAACCGTTACATAGAGTTTGTCATTCTCAATTTCAATACTTTCTGGTAAAATCGAAACAGGGGTACAACTTTGTTTGATAATCTTTTCTTGAATATCCACAAAACGTTGCCAAATATCTCGAATCGTATTTACATCCGACTCTAGGTTATTATTGCTTCTTTCCTTTAAAGTAGGTTTATTAAGAAGATTATGCTTATTAAGTTGTTCTTCTCTTTCTCTTTTACGTTCCTCCTTCGTTTTTTTTATAGGACGAGTTAATGCATCAAGCGCACTTAAATCTATGCTACCAAGCAGCCTAGGCCTCATATCTATTTTAGGTGCTTTAATTCTAAGAAGATTCTCTTGTGGGTTAGGTGAATCAGATCCCTCATTATCAACATATGGGGATACTGGTATATTCCCAGATGGTGCAGAAAGACGTTCTTTTATAACTCTTCTACCATCTATTGCTTCTTTACATTTTTCTTTGACATCAGTTAGTGTCCAAAATGCTAACTTATCTATTTTTGATTGATCCTTAGGCACAAATATCATTCTTGTTGGCAAAAGAATCATTGTGTCATCTCTCAGTTTACTCCACCCATGAGAGTCTAAATTCTCGCGGTTGGTATCTGGATCAACCGTAAAAAAGTCCTCCTTCCAATAAATAGAAAAGAGTCTTTTACCAGCACCATAATAGTTTATTATAGCGTCATATTGTTCGTCAGAAAGCCTTGCGTTTGGACTTATGTCGTCTAAACTCATGCCTTTGTTTTGTAAAAGCTCAGCAATGGTTTGTACACCAATATTAAGCTCTTCAGTTACTTTAGATAATCTAATTGACATTCTTCTCGTTTTTTGAGTTTAGATATTCTTTTGGATTACAAACCTTGTATCCATTGTTTTTGAATGTTATATCACTTTGACTATTGAATGGGTAAAAAACTATTTTCTCCGCTTCAATGCCGAGTTCTGCTTCTGATATCACATTGCCTTCGCTGTCCTGTAAAGAGAATCCACCTTCTTTACTAAAAGGAATGTTATTATCAATAAGATAACGAATTATACTATGGACTCTTTCATCGTAGTAATCAAATATTTTATCATCGAGCGTCTTATCATTAATTGCTATACAATTTGATAAAAAATAACTCTTGCATTCTGCTCGATAAACTTTCAAAAATGCCTCAGGAAGCATCACGTTAGACAATCCCAATAACCCTCTGAACATGTTAGCAACTTTCATTACGTCAAAACCTGCATGACCGCAACCAATAGCAGTGACAAGGAATTGATATTTACAGTTTTCACGAACGAATTTCTCAAATCGAATAACAGCATTAGAGAGTTCTTCTATTGAAAAGCCTTTAGTTGGAAGAGCATAACATCTACCTGTGAGACCATCAACAGCACCCACTTTTGCACCAAAGCATTTAGCGGCAAGTCCAGCTGCTCCATGCTTTTGGCTACCATTTGTATCTGTACCGAATACAAAGATTTGGTTATTTCTTAACGTAGTTATCTTTGCAGGAGTATTCCGTTTATACCCAAGCAAGACATCGTTTAAGAGTTTATAATATGAGTCTTCCATATATTCTAGAAGTTTATTACCATTCAAATTTTCTTTCAAGAATTAGTGCATACAGATTCTTGATTAACTGTGTCTTGAAGTCCAGAAAAGGTACAATATCGTTCTTTTCAACCTTATACGATTGGTCTTTCATCCTTATCGATAAGCTAGTAAGACTTTTATGACATTCTATAATTTTTCGCATAAAAAGTTCTTTTTCTTCTTTGGATGAAAAATCAAATATATCCATCTTATTTTTGAGGAAAGACTCTAATTCACTTACTGTAGAAAGCAATGTAGTAGGAATACCATTTTGACATTCGTTGATTATGGGACTAAATGTTTTTTCTAATACAGAATCCAACCTTTGTATAGTATCAACCCTCAGTCTAAAGAGCTGCATTGCTTTCTGATGTTCAATTTCACGTTCATGTCTTTTCTCCTGCTCATTGTTTTTTGCATCTTCATTCATTTGACGATTTCTTTCTATAGATTTTGTTAGATCAATAAAAACAACTATGTTTATTAAAGCCAAAACAGGGGAAAGTGTACTAGCGAAGAATGTTGCAAAATCACTCCAATCAGATTGCCTGTTCGACAAACCAACATGAAATTGATAGAAGTATGTCAACAAAACTCCTATGGAGAGAATTGCAACGATTGTACATACATAATTTTTATTTGTCATATTATTAACTCTATTAGTCGTTCGTATCAAATTTTACAATTTTAAAACTAAAGAATCTAAACAAAACCTAGACTAAATGCTTTGGAACTGAATTATAAAATCCACGTTTTTCTTGCTCTTGTTTCTTTATTCTATCGGCAAATTCCTTTATCTTGTTGCATATCCACATAGAGGCTGTAGTGCCATTTGAATAATCAGCTTCAGCAAACATATCAATACGTCCATCTTCTCTGAGTTGCTCAACTTGATGAAAGGCTCTTTCATTACCTTTAGGGTAGATAGCAAAAGTTGCTCCTCCTTTTCCTTTTACAACCGAGAATGCAGGTACATCACTTGGCCCATCTGCAATATAAATCATATTCTTAAAATCCACACGTCTTTGTTCAAATGTTAATTTACTGTTTACATTTGCATCATTACCTTCTGTAATCCCCTTGTTTATTTCAAAAATGGCACGTGTCTTTGTTGTATTATCAATGGTATATCCAATTTCAGCTATAACAGATTTACCATCTTTATCGGTTGCTTCTATCATCTCACAACCCCAGATTTCTTTTACGTAGTCCATTATCGAAGTCCCTCTAATCACTTGAGCAAATCCCGTACTAACAATATAATGTTCTATTCTTATATTATATTCTTTGCAAACGGGATCATCATTAAGTAAGTTCTGAGTAGTTTTGAAAATATCAGGAATTCCTTTATAAAATTTCTGCTTTTTTCCATAACTTTTCAATTTTTCATTGTTAAGTCCCTTAAATGTACCATCACTAACAGAGCTTAAAAACTTATTCAAATAGATGGTGTCTTGATTCACCTTTACTCCTTGTTCCTTTAAATATTTACTCGGTAATGAATTTACTTCTTTCCAAAAATCAGAAGCATTCACTTTATATTCTTCAAAGATTGGATCTTGCATATAACCATCGACTAATGTCTTATCAAAATCCCATATAATTGCTATAATGTTTTGCATAACTTCAAAATATTAAATCTTTAAATCGTTTTTCAAAATGTGCCCATGCGTGGCGATAGTCTTCTATGCGGTCGCATTTGGTGAATGGAGCATAGTAGGTTACTTGCTCGCCTCGGTAGAGTTCGCTCTTTTCTATGGTGTGGATGTAAGTTTCTCCGGGCTTCATATCTTTGATAGTATTCCATACTGGACGATCCACACCAACTCCCGTTAAGCCTTTTGAACAGGTGAAAACGATGTTACCTCGGGTGTCGTACCAGGTGTCGTTCTCGTTTTGCTGGAGGACGGGGAACTGAATCTCATACATCATGATGAGTTCTTCTAAATTCAAGCCTAAAGCCATGGCACTGACAACATCGATTTCAACGAGGGCTTGACGACGTTCGAAGTAGTTGCGAAGAGGGGTGTCATGGTTCCAATCTGGGGTTATCGTGTCCCATGGGGACAGACGAGGATCATCTATGCTCCATTGGTCTTGAGTATAGGATGAATTCCATACTTCTTGCCAAAGGTCAGAGTAACGATTAGTTACGCAATTGAGACGAAGGGTGCGAGAACGTAGTGTATTATTATATGTCGGATCTACACCTAGAGGGAATGACTTTAATATTGATTTTGCAATCTGACCTATTCCAATAGTTTTCATATAAAAATCTAATGGAATAGATGCACACAGTGCAGCCATATCCACGCAGTCGTTTCCACGACGAAATGTCGTGGAAACGACTGCGTTGATATGTGCTGTCTTTCGAGGCAAGACAGCACATATCAACGTTCGTTCTCCAGCTTGACTTAACATACAACGCATAGTTACCTTATAATAATCCATCCAATTATCATATATAGGATTCCCATCTTCATCTTGACCTATTTGAAAACCTTTAATTAAAGTTTTGTATTCATCTATAGCTATGCAAGGAATATAATTTGTACGAACAATCTGATTATCTGATGCAGAAAGTAAATCAATTATATCAAAATCACTATTCAAATTACATCTACTCCTTGGAGTCTTATATATTGGATTTGCGACATAGAACTGTGGTCCATTATAAATCATTTCATAAGCATCCATATTTGGATAACAAGTGTTTCTTTTTATGATTCCTGCATCAACAGCCCCAGTCTCATGATGACAATTTTGAATTTGATAGTTATAATCACTTACACGCGTTGGAAACTCACTAAATTGCCTCAACACATCAATAATCTCCCTATTATGTATTCCTACTAATTTCGTAGCTTCCCAATCGTCCGAACTTTCAAACGTTTTAGCCAGTACTCGCAATTCTTCCTCACCAAAATAAACAATACGATTTTTATGAGCTGAGGTATTCCAATTGCCATCCTTATCTTTAATTCCACCACAATCTCCGTGTCCATCGTGAGCAAAACAAGCATCGACAGTATTAGGATGGAATAAATTGCTGAGCGAAGCGAAGCGCGGTGATGAACTTCGGCAAGGACCGAGAAGTTGATCACCATACACCGTATGGTGATGAACTTCGGCAAAAAGCCGAAGTTCATTCTGATATTGAAAATGATAACGCAGACGTTTATAGAGTTCTCGTCTTAATGGTTGACCCTTCGGGTCATCGTATATGCTTTCTGGACATAATATACCTATATATCCATTCTCTGCAGAAGATAAATCAAAGCAGTTAGTTAGTACACACTTATACAAGTTTGTCTGCTGTCCGATAAGCAAAGGATAATTGCAATACGCATTCATAAAAGTGCCCGAACATTCAGTTTCAATTTGTTCACTCTCATAAATATTTCGCATTGAATCATTTTTCAGAATGGTATCTTTCATGGCACGAGCATCAGGTGCAGAAACCTTTCGTATCTGTACTTCTGGGAAACGTTCGCTCATCACGGCCTTGTCGTCAAACTGCAACTTCAACCATGGTGGATTACCACAAATGATATCAAAACCATCTCTGAGCCAGAACACTTCAATAAATTCAAGCATAGGGTGGAAGAAGTGGTAACGATTAGCCAATCTCTCTACAATCTGGAGTCGCAAAGGTTCTTCATCAGCAAACAGTGATACATTGGCATGAACTTCGGTGAGAATCTCGGTTTGACTCTTCAATACGATTTGCGATTCTTCTTCTGTGATGCGGTTATATTCCACATCATTTTCAAAAAGCGTGTTTGAGTCGGCACGTTCAAGAGCTTGACGGGTTCGGCTATCAATCTTGTCATTATCCACATTCAGCAGAACCTCAATATCGCCCCAGTATTCAGTGCGAGTAGGGAGGCTATAGGCATCGGCATATTCCCAGAACCAAAGAGCGCACCAGTAGTCCATCACAAGTTTTAGTTTATGATAGGCATTGTCGTGACCATAACGCGTATCAAAGAGTTGTTGCTTCTTTGCATAACTCTCCATGCGTTCTTCCTCTTTAAAGACGGAGTCTGAGTCTGCATGGTCTATGCCATCCCAAATTTCTTTTCGATTATTGGTATATTTGTCAATAGATAGTTGTGCTGTGAAGTAGTCCTTGAGCAGCACATCAATCTTTGCTGAGATACGTTGCAGAGTAGCAAAGTCGGATGCGCCGATAGGTGCCGTCCAATCCTTTAGGATAGTGGTCATTCGGTCATTGGCGTCCTTGTTAGCTTTCTTCTGTTCTGCAATGCTGCGTACCCCCAGCATATTGTTATCGGGCAACAAAAAATGATATACCTCGTTAACCGAACGCTTTACACGATTGGAGTAAAAACTTATTTTATGCGGCGCACGTTCCCACCATTTATTTTGCTCCAATTTGTTTCTTCCTTTTATTCCATAGACCTCATCTCGGTTATAGACTTTCAGCCATACTCCAATCACAGCATTACCCACGGTGAGGCGATTGGCAAAGAATGGCGTTTCCATATCTTTGTGGATTACATTCAGCCAAAGCGAAAGTTTTCCCAATTCAATGGCAGTAGGATTTAAATCGACACCATACACA
>Ga0172378_10003244_pt1 | contig 15329 bp, 13 predicted proteins | sample GrowelOW332metaG_FD_119755 | JGI IMG/M metagenome (GOLD analysis project Ga0172378, IMG submission 119755) | Groundwater microbial communities from an aquifer near a municipal landfill in Southern Ontario, Canada - Pumphouse #3_1 metaG | ecosystem: Environmental > Aquatic > Deep subsurface >... | reverse complement strand
CAACGGAATTTATCACAAAGTTCTTTATCCCATTCCAAAGTTTTAATATTAAATAACATTGTACGAGAAGCGTTTGAATAGTCTGTTGCATGAACGCGACCTTCAGTTAATTTCCATAATAACCAAGTATCAACAGTTCCGAAAGCAAGTTCCCCTTTTTCAGCACGTTCGCGAACGCCGTCAACGTGATCTAAGATCCATAATAATTTCGTTGATGAAAAATAGGGGTCTAAAATTAAACCAGTATTATCTTGTACATAATCAGCAAAGCCTTCAATAGCTCTAAATTCATCAGCATAGCTTGCTGTACGACGACACTGCCAAACAATGGCATTATAAACAGGTTCGCCAGTTTTACGATCCCAAACGATGGTTGTTTCACGTTGGTTTGTAATCCCAATGGCAACAATATCTTCTGCAGTAGCATTGACTTGTGCCATTGCTTCAGAAACAACACCATTTTGTGTAGCCCAGATGGACATTGGATCATGTTCTACCCAACCTGGATGTGGATAGATCTGTGGAAATTCCCGTTGTGCAACTGAAACAATTTCAGAATTGTGATTAAATAAAATGGCTCTTGAACTAGTTGTCCCTGCGTCTAATGCTAACGTGTACTTTTTCATAATAATATTACCCCCTGTAATAAATAGTAAACAAACAGACTTGTTTCTGAACTCATAATAGCACAGTCCAAAAGAGATGTAAAGGTATTACAAAAAAAAGTCAGCAAATTTTATTTTTTTTAAGAAAAAGGATTACTACTTATAATTAAGTTCGTATTTTGGCAAGAACTTTGCTTAAAAAAACATTAATATTTTATCTTTTTTAGATAAATGCTATTCCATTTCATTTAAACTATGGTATATTTAAATTATAAAATTCAGAAGGAGGATCGTCTTATGAAAAAATTTATTAATGATGTAGAAAATGTGGAAAATGAAATGCTTGAAGGATTAGTTGTTTCTCATCCAAACTATGTCAAAAGAATTCCTGGTTTTGATGTACTTGTAAGAACAGAAAAAAAAGAAAATAAAGTAGCTGTAATTAGTGGTGGTGGTAGTGGTCATGAACCCGCTCATGCTGGTTATATTGGAAAAGGTATGCTTGATGCTGCAGTTGCAGGTGCTGTATACACATCTCCAACACCAGACCAAGTTGAAGCAGCAATCAAAGAAGTTGATGCTGGTAAAGGTGTTCTGATGGTTGTTAAAAACTATACAGGCGATGTCATGAATTTTGAAATGGCAGCTGAAATGGCTGAAGCTGACGGAATTAAGACAGCAGAAGTGATTACAAATGATGATGTTGCTGTAGAAGATAGCTTATATACAACAGGTCGTCGTGGTGTAGCGGGTACAATTTTTGTTCATAAAATTGCCGGTGCAAAAGCAGAAGAAGGTGCTTCTTTAGAAGAAGTAAAAGCTGTAGCAGAAAAAGTTATTGCAAATGTACGGACGATGGGTGTTGCGATTAAACCATCTACAGTACCTGCTGCTGGAAAACCTGGTTTTGAATTAGCAGAAGATGAAATGGAACTTGGTATTGGGATTCACGGAGAACCAGGAACAAGTCGCGAAAAAATACAACCTGCAGATGTTGTTGTTGATCATTTAGTAGAAAAAATTCTTGCTGATATTGATTATAGTGAATCTGAAGTAGCTGTCATGGTTAATGGTTCTGGCGCTACACCAGCAATGGAATTATACATTATGAGCAAGCGGGTTCATGAAATATTGGCTGAAAAAGGAATCAAAGTAGTTAAAACTTTAGTTGGTAATTTTATGACTTCTATTGATATGGCTGGTGCTTCTATCACACTCTTAAAACTTGATGATGAAACAAAAGCATTATTGAATGCTCCAGCAGATACAATTGCGTTTACACAAGTTTAAGTTAAAGCCGTAAACAACAATGGCGGATTTTCTTTGCCATTGTTGTTTACAAGGCCCTGATCTTGTGTTAAAATTTGATTAGTCGTTATTTGCTTGAAATAAGCATTTGCTTCATAAGGCAGACGAAAGTCTGTCATTATTTTTGTAAGAAACGAGGGACAACAATGGCCGTTAATAAAAAAGATGTTTTGGTGTTTATAAAAGCTTTTAAAGAAAAAATGAAAGAACATCGTCAATATTTGACAGATTTAGACCAAGCGATTGGCGATGGCGATCATGGGATTAATATGGATCGTGGCATGAAAGCTGTTGGCGAAAAATTACCAGCTGTAGAAGATAAAAATATTGATGATATTTTGAAAGCAGTAGGGATGACGTTAGTTTCAACTGTTGGAGGCGCTTCTGGACCTTTATACGGTACCGCATTTATGCGTGCTGGTATGAAAATGAAAGGTAAAGAAACATTAGAAGCCGCAGATATTAGTGAAATGTTTGAAGCAGCTATTGGTGGTATTATCAGTCGTGGGAAAGCAACAACTGGCGAAAAAACAATGCTTGATGCGATTGTTCCAGCAAAAGAAGCTTATAATAAAGCCATTGCAGAAGGAAAATCAATTACAGAAGCGCTCACTATTTCTGAACAGGCTGCCTGGGATGGGGTTGAATATACAAAAACAATTATTGCAACCAAAGGCAGAGCGAGTTATTTAGGAGAAAGAAGTATTGGACATCAAGATCCAGGCGCAACGTCCATTAGTTACTTGATCCAAGCAGGGAAAGAAGCTGCTGAACAAGCATAAAATTAAAAAGGAGTGATTTTTATGGTAGGAATTGTCATTGTATCACATAGCCAAAAAGTGGCTGAGGGTGCAAAAGAGCTAGCTTTACAAATGGCTTCAGATGCACAAATTGCTGCGTGTGGCGGTCTAAAAGATGGTAGCATTGGAACAGATATGGAAAAAATCACCGATGGCATCAACGCTGTTATGTCTGAAGACGGGGTTATCATGCTCGTCGATATGGGATCAGCCATTATGACATCTGAAATGGCGATTGAAATGTCAGAGGATCCAGATAAAATAACCATTGTTGATGCACCTATTGTAGAAAGTGCTGTTTATGGAGCAATAGAAGCTTCCATTGGTTCAGATAAAGAAAAAATTATTGATGTTTTAAAACAAGCAAAAGTACAAGCAAAGTTTTAATATAAAAAAGAAGCTGTAAAAATTAACAGCTTCTTTTTTCTTGCAATCAAATAAATTTGGGATATAATTAAAATAAAAATGGAGAAAAAATGATAGATTTACATACACATATTTTATATGATTCAGATCAAGGCCCATTTGAGATAGAGGAAAGTATTAAAATGATAAAACGTGCTTATAATGCGGGTTTTGATGGTTTAGTACTCGCGCCAAAGTTTGTTCTAAATACCAAATTCACTAAAACGCGGACAGAAAACAAGTACAAATTAAAAGAACTCGAATCTTATTTAGATAAAGAAGACCTGCATATCAAATTGTTTTTAGCAAATGAACTTTTTTGTGATTTAAAGATGATTAAAGAAATTGGACAAGATACGTTTACAAGTATTAATAAAAGCCGGTATTTTTTAATAGAAACGCATCATAGACAAACAGCTTTAAATGATTTAAAAGTATTTTCCGTAGAATTGATGGCACAGGGATATATTCCAATTTTAACCCATCCTGAACAATATGCTTGTTTTCAAGAAAATCCAGAACAATTATTAGAGTTAAAAGAAAAAGGGTTTTTAACCCAGTTAAATCTACTAAGTTTCATAGGCGTAAATGGAGAGATGGCTGAATATACAGCTAAAGTCCTTTTAGAAAATGAAGCGATTGATTTTTTGGCAACTGAAGCAAGTTGCGCTTCGGCTTATGACCATGCAGCGGAAAGTATCGATCAAATCGAAGGGTTTGTTGGGGCAGTTGAATTAGAAAAAATGCTTAAGATTAATCCTGCAAAAATTATTTTGAATCAAAATATATGAGAAAAAAAGATGCGAAAAAGATGCGAAAAAGATGCGAAAAAAAACTTTTTTTCAAGCGAAACCCCTTTGTTTAAAGAGATGGGAGCGTTGTTGCCCAGATGGGACAAAAAATACTATACTTTTCATATTATGTGTGATATAATATAAAAAATACAAAATGAATGAAACTAAGAGAGGTGCCTAATGGACTTTGTTCACCTACATACCCACAGTGAATATAGTTTGCTAGATGGTTTTTGTCGATTAGAAGATATTGTTAAAAACGTTAAAGCAATGGGAATGAATGCCATTGCTGTTACAGATCATGGGGTTCTTTTTGGTGCGATTGATTTCTATAAGATTTGTTTAAGAGAAGGGATTAAACCCATTATCGGATGCGAAGTTTATGTTGCTCCAAGAAAATTAGATTTAAAAGAAGGCAAACAAGACATAAGTGGTTTTCATCTTGTCCTATTAGCAAAAAATAATACAGGCTATAAAAACCTAACTAAAATTGTTTCTAAAGGTTTTGTAGATGGTTTTTATTACAAACCACGGGTTGATCATGCATATTTAAGAGAGCATGCAGAAGGATTAATCGCTTTATCGGCTTGCGTTGGTGGGGAAATTCCCCAAACGATTTTGCAAGGAGATAAGGATAAAAATGAGGAATTATGCCGTTTATATCAAGATATTTTTGGAGAAGATAATTTTTATCTAGAAGTGCAAGATCATCGATTACGAGAAGAAGCACTTGTTAAAGAAGAAATTGTGAGACTTTCCAAAAAATTAAATATTCCACTGGTTGCGACAAATGATGCCCACTACGTTCACCAAGAAGATTGGGAAGCACATGATGTATTGTTGTGTATTCAAACGGCTTCAAATGTAGAGGATGAGGATCGTATGCGTTTTTCTGGTAAAGAATACTATTTAAAAAGTCCAGAAGAAATGCAAGCAACTTTTAGTGATTTACCAGAAGCGATTGAGAATACTCAAAAAATTGCGGATCGCTGTAATATAAGTTTTGACTTAGAATCAGCCCATTTACCAGCAGTGCAATTGCCAGCAGGTGAACCTTCTGCAGAAGGTTGGCTGAGAAAACTTTGTGAAGAAGGTTTGCGAAAACGCTATACTCACATTACAGATGAAATAGTTGCCCGTTTAAATCATGAGTTAAATGTTATCCATACGATGGGATTTGACAATTATTTTCTAATTGTTTGGGATTTTATTAAGTATGCAAAAGATCATCAAATTATGGTCGGCCCTGGAAGAGGTTCTGCTGCAGGGAGTTTAGTGGCCTATTGCTTGGATATTACAACACTAGACCCTTTAAAATATAATTTGCTGTTTGAACGATTCTTAAATCCAGAACGGATTACCATGCCAGATATCGATTGTGATTTTTGTTATGAACGCAGGCAAGAAGTGATTGACTATGTTATTGAACGTTATGGAAAAGACCATGTTGCCCAAATTATTACCTTTGGAACAATGGCAGCCCGGGGTGCGATTAGAGATGTTGGAAGAGCTTTAAATATTCCATATAGCCTTGTTGACCAGGTTGCAAAAGAAATCCCGATGCGTCCAGGAAAAAATGTTCTCATTAAGGATGCTGTTGCAGAAAATGGTGATTTAAGAAAACTCATTGATCAAAACGAGCTGGTTAAGAAGTTAATTGAGACGGCTTCTTCTTTAGAAGGCTTATCTCGACATGCCTCAACGCATGCGGCGGGTGTTGTAATTGCCGACAAACCTTTAACGGAGTATGTACCTTTATATCGCAATGGGGATGTTATTACAACCCAATATCCGATGGGGCAACTTGAAGATTTAGGGCTGATTAAAATGGACTTTTTAGGGCTTCGTACTCTAACCGTTTTACGGGATGCGATTGATAATATTTGCCAGTCACACAAGACGCAAATGACGCTTGAAGCGATTGATTTAGGTGATCCCAATATCTATAAGCTCATTGCCAAAGGCGATTGTTTAGGGGTTTTTCAATTAGAAAGTTCGGGAATGATTAATTTTATGAAAGAATTACAACCCGAATCTTTTGAAGATATTATTGCCGGAATTTCCCTATATCGTCCAGGTCCAATGGATCAAATTCCTAAATATATTCAAAATAAAAATGATGCATCCCATATTGAATACTTACATCCACTACTCAAACCAATTTTAAAGATGACCTATGGGTGTATGGTTTATCAAGAGCAAGTCATGCAAATTTTTAGAGATGTTGCTGGATTTACAATGGGTCGATCAGACTTGGTACGGCGCGCGATGTCAAAGAAAAAAACAGAGGTGATGGACCGAGAAGGGCAAGTCTTTATTCATGGAGAAACCAATGAACAAGGGGATATTGTTGTCGATGGGGCTATTCGTCGAGGGGTTAGTGAAGCTGTTGCAGAAAAAATTTATGCAGAAATGAAAGATTTTGCCAAGTATGCTTTTAATAAATCACATGCTGCAGCCTATGCAGTTATTGCTTGTCAAACGGCTTGGCTAAAATATTATTATCCGTGCGAATTTATGGCAGCATTGATGTCTTCTGTGATGGACAATGAAAAAAAGATTTCAAAATACATTGAAGAATGCAAAAAAATGAACATTAAAGTCCTTGCACCAGATCTTAATGTTAGCTTAAATAAATTTTCGGTTGTTGATCATGCCATTAGCTATGGCCTTGGTGCGATTAAAAGTTTAGGACATAATGCGATTGATAATATTGTGAAAGAGCGAGAGGAAAATGGTGGTTATACAAGCTTTAGTAATTTTTGTATACGTGCTAATATGAGCTTGCTTAATAAAAGGATGATTGAAGCCTTGATTAAAAGTGGTGGATTTGACTTTTCAGGGTTTAAACGCAGCCAAATGCTTTCGGGCTACTCCAAACTTTTAAAACAAGCGCAAACACGTCAAAAGGATTTGCTCTCGGGACAGACATCGATGTTTGCCGAACCAACTCTGAAAAATCAGCTCCAAGATGCTTTCCCAGAAATGCCAGAGCTTACAAAAGAAAAAATTCTCGAGTATGAAAAAGAAGTATTAGGCTTGTATTTTAGTGGACACCCACTTGAAAAATATGCTAAAGAAATCGCTGAAAAAGCTAATTATAATTCGGGCATGGGCGAAAATTATGAAGAATTAATGAATGCGGGTATTCGAGATCAATCCATAGTAACCATTGGTGGCATGATTACGGCCATTCGAACACAAATGACACGAAAAGGACAATTGATGGCCTTTGTGACACTAGAAGATGCTTATGGTCTGACGAATATTGTTGTTTTCCCAAAAACCTTTGAAGAATATCGATTTATTTTAAAAAATGAAAATCTTGTTTTTATTAAAGGAAAAATTAACTATAACGAAGAAGGTAATGTTTCGATTATTTGTGAAAAAGTTAAATTAATGGGTCATGATGATACAGCGCCACAATCTAAACGGGTGAGCTATAAAACATTGCAATTAACGATTAGTGATAAAAATAAAAAATTTCTACCACAAACAAAAGGTCTATTAAGAGGATCACCAGGCATTATCCCCATTGTTTTTTATTATGAAGAAAACAAACAAAAATATGTCACAAAAGCAGATCTTTGGATCACGCGGACAGATCAATTAATGAATCAATTAGAAAATCTTTTAGGTAAAACGAATGTGGAGGTTATCTTATGAGAATTGGCGTTTTAACCAGTGGTGGTGATGCACCTGGCATGAATGCAGCGATTCGCGCTGTTGTCAGAACCGCGATCTATCATCGGTTTGAAGTTTATGGAATCAATAGAGGTTATGAAGGTCTTCTAGAAAAAGATTTGACACCAATGAATGTTTATTCGGTTGCTAATATTTTGCAAGATGGTGGAACAATGCTTCGAACATCACGATCATCATTTTTTGCAACGTCGGCTGGTTTAAAAAGAGCCGTGTCGGTCCTTGATGAATATGGCATCGATCATTTAATTATTATTGGTGGTGATGGCAGTTTAGCAGGGGCTTTAGAATTAGCAAAATTGGGCGTAAGTGTTGTGGGAATTCCTGGAACGATTGACAATGATTTTGGCTCATCAGATTATACGGTTGGATTTGATACAGCTGTTACAACAGCGATTGATGCGATCAGTAAAATTCGTGATACAACTTTTTCACATAACCGCATTAATATTGTACAAGTTATGGGGCGCTCTTGCGGTGATATTGCCCTATATGCGGGTATTGCTGTTGGTGCGGAAGCCATTATTATTCCAGAAATAGAAACAGATCTTGAAAAAATTAGTGACCGCCTTTTAAAAGGAAAAGATAGAGGAAAATTACATAGTATTGTTATGTTGGCAGAAGGATGTGGTTCTTATAGAGATTATTCAAAAAAACTTGAAGAACTAACACAGGTGACAACACGCGGTACAAATTTAGGATATATTCAACGAGGAGGCGCCCCTTCTCATTTCGACCGACATTTGGCCACATTTATGGGATATAAGGCGGTTGATGCAATTGTTAAAAACGATACAGGGTGTGTCGTTGTTCAACAAAAGGGCGAATATATTACAATTCCATTAGAAGAAGCGTTGGCAATTAAGAAAGCATTTCGTATGGACATGTATGAAATGTCGAAAATACTTTCAATTTAAATAAGAAGAGGTAAAAAAATGAAAAGAACAAAAATGGTATGTACACTGGGACCAGCAACAAGCACAAAAGAGAAAATAGCCGCTCTAGTAGATGCAGGGATGAATGTAGCGCGTTTGAATTTTTCACATGGCGATCATGAAGAACATCTTGATCGGATGACGAAAGTTAAAGAAGTCCGTGATGAAAAAAATGTTCCGGTTGCACTGATGTTAGATACAAAAGGACCAGAAATTCGAACAGGTGTTTTAAAAGAAGGAAAAGTAACGGTTAACACAGGCGATCAATTAACCATTACGACAGAACAAATAGAAGGAGATGCAAATCGTATCAGTGTTAGTTATGAAGGATTAGCCAATGATATTGTTGCAGGAAATACCATTCTTATAGATGATGGTTTAGTAGGATTAACTGTTCAATCAGTAGAAGGAACAGAAATTCACTGTACCGTTGATAATGAAGGAGTCATTGGCAGTCGTAAAGGCGTTAATGTTCCTAATGTAGAAATTAAATTACCTGGGCTAACAGAAAAAGATGAAGCGGATATTATTTTTGGAGTTAAACAAGGGATTGATTTTGTAGCAGCTTCTTTTGTTAGAAAAACACAGGATGTTATTGCTATCCGAAAAGTTTTAGAAAATAATGGTGGCGGTGATGTCCAAATTATTTCTAAAATCGAAAGCAATGAAGGGGTTCAAAATATTGATAAGATCATTGATATTTCAGATGGAATTATGGTTGCGCGTGGCGATCTAGGCGTAGAAATTCCAGCAGAAGAGGTGCCATTAGTCCAAAAAGAAATCATTAGAAAATGTAATGAACTTGGCAAACCGGTTATTACAGCAACACAAATGTTAGATTCCATGATTCGAAATCCACGACCAACACGTGCAGAAGTTGGCGATGTAGCAAATGCAGTTTTTGATGGAACAGATGCAGTTATGTTGTCTGGAGAAACAGCAGCAGGCGATTATCCAATTGAGACAGTTAAGACCATGGCAAATATTGTTGAACGGGTTGAAAAGTCACCATCTTATGAACATAGTCGCCAATCAAAACATGGGGAAATTACCATTACCAATGCCGTTGGTGATTCGGCTGTCTATATTGCAAACAGCTTAAACGCAAGAGCAATTATTTCAGCATCTTCTTCTGGATATACACCAAGAATGCTTGCTAAATATCGTCCAAAATGTCCAATATTGGCTGTAACAAATAATTTTAAAACAGTAACACGTTTAGCTTTAACCTGGGGTGTTTACTGCTTTTATATGAAAGAACTCTTTGATGTTGATGAAATGGTGATGGCTGTTTTAAATGAAGCGACTGAAAAGGGCTGGGTTAAAACAGGGGATTTAACTGTTGTTGCAGCAGGTTTACCTTTAGGTGTTCAAGGAAGTACCAATATGCTTAAAATCCACACAGTTGGCAATGCAATATTAAATGGAACAGGCATTGGGTCGGGTTCAGCTACAGGGTATGCCCGCTTAATCAATGATGATAATCTTGATGAATTTGGTGAAGGGGATATCGCAGTGGTTAAAATGATTACACCAAATTTAGAATGTGTTTTGCACAAAGCCGGTGCCATTATTTCTGAATCGAATGGTCAAAATACAGAAATAGCCCTCGCGGCAGGTCATTATAATATTCCTGCAATTGTTGGTGTTGATAAAGCTTGTGAAATTTTAACAGATGGAAAAGTTATTTCAGTGGATGCAGATCGCGGAATGATTTATCAAGGAAAAGTCAATTTTTAAGGTTACAGAAGAGATTATAAAAGCCCCTGCTAGGGTAGTTAAACATCCTAGCAGGGGCTTTTATTTTATTCTGTTTTATATTCTACACGCATAATGTTAGAGATTGGAATACCATTAACAGGTGGGTCTTCAACCGAAAAATAAAGGATATTTTGGTTAGGATTAGTGATAATTTTTGAATCTAAAACTTGCGGAGAAGTTAGCTGTTTTGCTTCTTCTGTTTGAATATTTAATGTCCAAATGGAACGTAAAGATTGATTGTTTTGATCAAGATATTTTGTGAATAATAAAATATTTGAATCACTGGTGCTTTTTAAACTAGCCAGATTACCCGAGTAAAGTTCATGGGTTACGGATATTTTTGTTCCAGATAATTCAGCTTTTATTATGGTGCGACTATTGTTTCGGCTCTGAATATAATAAAGAGAACCCTGATATTCAAAATCAACAATATTAGTTGCCAATAAAGCAGGGGTGATTGTTTTAGAAGAGGATTGATCTTCAAAATCAATAGCATAAAGATTTGTCATTGTGGATTCTTCAGAGCTAGCATTTGCTAAAAAAAACAAAATGTGCGTTTCGGAATCATAGAAAAGTTGATGAATCATATAGTCGTTATCTAAAGTATATTTCGTTTGTTCTTCTGAAATGGGATCGGCAAAGACAAATGTACGTTCATAAGAATAAATAACACCATTGCCATTCAAACAAAAAACAGGGTCAATATCTTCGTCACTTGCCGAAATTGCAACAACGGAGCTTTTGTCAAGTGTTGATGAAAATAATTGGTATTGCTTGTTACTTTCTGTATCTTTTTCAGTGGATTCAATATAAAAAATATTTTTTTGATCCATTGAAAAAACAGCATTTTCTTCTGTTTTATCCGAATTAATCAGACTGACTAATTTGCCACTATCCGTTAGATTTAGAAGACTGATATTATGATATGGGGAACCACTTAATAGTAACAATTGGTTACCGTCCGAAGAAATATCTTCAACAATACCGGTGGTTAGAAAACCATAAGACACAATGGTAGCGAGTGCATCATCGCTATCAGCAACAACCATTGGCTCATCTTTATGAATAAAAATACTCGTACAACCAGTCAAAAAAACAGCTACAAAACAGTATAAAATTAAGAATATTGGTTTTATTTTCATGGGGTCACCTCAGGAAGAACAGATTGATCTGAAATGGGTAAAGAAACAGTAAGATTAGTTCCTTCATCGACAACGCTATCAATACTAATTGTGCCATTATGCTTGTTAACAATTTGTTTAACGAGATAAAGGCCTAAACCCGCACCACCTTCGTCAACGTTGCGAGAGCGGTCTTCATCAATACGATAAAAAGCATTAAAAATACGGTCTAATTCTTCGGGTGAAATACCAACACCATAATCGCGAATAGAGATATTCACGGTGTTTTTATCCGATGTTGCAAGAATTTTGATAATATCACCACTATCGGAATATTTAATGGCATTATGGATAATGTTAATAAACATTTGTTTTAAACGATCTAAATCACCGAAAATTGGTGGCATATTCTGGTTGGATTGATAGGTAATCTCAATATTTTTGGGTTTTGCTTTAAAGCGCATTTGATCGACAACACTGATAATCAGTTCATTAAGATTAAATAAGGTTTTATGATAATTGAACTCCATTTGATCATAGGAATTAACCGTTAAAAGGTCATCGACTAAGCGCAATAAACGTTGGCCTTCATCATGAATACTTTTATGTGATCGATTAAGAATATCAAGATCAACAATTTCTCTGCGGCTCAAAAAATCGGTATATCCAATAATCGTTGTTAGAGGGGTCCGTAATTCATGAGAAACAGAAGAAATAAATTTATGCTGTTCGTGTTGTAATTGTCTCGTTGCAGTGATATTTCGGATAATAATTAAGTAATTTTCGGCAATATCATCTCCGAGAATTGGACTGCCAATTAAAAGAAGGGTCATATTATTAGATTCTACTTCTTTAACAATATGGTTTTGGCCATCACGCAAGGCGTTAAAAATATCTTTCAGAAAAGCTTGATGGGTGAACTCATAGATCGATTTGGGATGTGCAATATTAAAATAGGTTTTAATTTTTTCATTAGAGGCTAAAACTTGGCCATCCCGTGTGAGCGATAGTAAACCATCATCTAGAGAAGCTAAAACACTTGCTAGACGTTCTCGTTCGAGCGTCAATTGTTCAATAGAAGAGCTAACATGAGAAACCATTTTGTTAAAGACTTGTGTTAAATCCCCAATTTCGTCATGATGATTATAGTGAATATATGCATTATAGTTGCCATCTGTCAATTCGGTTGAAATATGGGTCAGATCTTTAATGGGTTTAATAAAATAATTCACATAGGCGAAAGTAAATACAAAGAGAAAAATGATGCCAATTAAAAAAGAAATAATTAATAAAAACACAATTTTATCGATTAGGTCATCCATCTCCGCCATAGAATAAGTTAATCCTAAATAACCGATTTGTTCATCATCAATACTTAAAGGCACAGAATAATAAAGGTAAGATTCACCATTAATTTCTCGTAATGAAAAAACAGCAGCATCGTGCGTTTCTGTTGCCGCAAGTTCTTTTGTGAAGTCGACCGCATCTACCAATGATTGAGAATCTCCTAATAAGTTGGTTTCTGTATCATAAAGTAAAACACGGCAATTCACGATCGACGCAATTGATTTTGTGAATTCTTGGCTTTTTTCGTTGAAAGCGTCAGTAAGCTCTGTTTTATTGCCAAATAATAATAAGTCTTGCCGAATGGATAAAAGGGCATCGTTTTTATAAGCCGCCACTTCGTTTTTAGCACGTGTGACGAAATAGACTTGACAGCCTTGAACAATCAAAAAGAAAACAAGACTGACGGTAATGAAATACAAAAAGACGTTGTAAGAGATCATTCTGCCACGATAGGTCGACATTAAATTTTCCTCATCTTATAGCCAATACCAAAAACCGTTTGAATAAATTTATTGGGTTGATTATCAATTTTACGACGAATGCGTTGGATATGCATATCAACGGTCCGCGTGTCTCCAAAATAGTCATAACCCCATATTTTTTCAAGAAGTTCTTCACGGGAAAAAACTTGCTCAACATGCGTTGTCATTAAGAATAATAAATCAAATTCTTTTGGGGTTAAATGAATTTCATTGTCTCCTAATTTCACCAGACGTTCTGGGGCAGAAATACTTAGAGGACCGTTTGAGATGAGCTCTTTTGCCGGTTCTTCTTTTTGATTTGTTTGTTGTGATCGTCGAAGATGGGCTTTAATTCGAGCGAGTAATTCGCGATTATCAAAGGGTTTGGTTAGGTAGTCATCAGCACCTAATTCTAAACCTAAGACTTTATCAATAATATCGACTTTAGCTGTAAGCATTAAAATAGGAATCATAGAAGTTACCCTTATTTTCTTGCAAACATCATAGCCATTTATTTTAGGCAACATCAGGTCTAAAATGATTAAGTCTGGATTAAAAGAAGCGACTTTTTCAAGGGCAACTTCTCCATCATAAGCGGTATCAACAACATACCCTTCAAATTCAAGCTCCATTTTAATTAGATCAACAATTGCAGTTTCATCATCAACAACGAGAATTTTTTCATTCATAATTTTCCTCCTAAATTAAAACCAAAGTTGAAATTGATCGCCATTTTGAAAAGCAGTTAACATGCGATCATCAATTTTTGGATATTGACGTTTAAGCTGACTAATTAAAGTCTTCATTTCTTCTCTTTTAGTATGACCGTCAGCGGGACAAGTACTTTTAACAATGGGAAGTTCTTGTAAAATTTTATTATGGATAATGTCCTTTTCTTTAACCATAAGTAAGGGGCGAATCAACGTAATGTCTTTTCGGCTTAAATACGTTACTGGTTTAAAAGTATTAATGCGTCCTTCAAAAAAAAGGCTCATCAAGAAAGTCTCAATGGCATCATCTGCATGGTGACCAAAAGCAATTTTTTTGCAATGATGTTCAATTGCAAAATCATGGATGGCACCACGTTTCATTCTTGAGCAAAGGGCACAAGGATTTTTTTCTTTTCGTGCATCAAAAACAATGGGGCCAATTTCTGTTTTTTTAACGGAATAGGGAACGGAAATTTTTTCACAATAATCTGCAATGGGCGTAAAATCCATATTGCCAAATCCTAGGTCGAGTGTAATGGCTTCGAGTTCGAAAGGAACACTTGAAAAGTATTGATAACGGTGCATCGCTTCAAGTAAAGCCATACTGTCTTTTCCACCAGAAATACAGACCGCAATGCGATCATTTTTTTGTATCATATTGAATTGTTCAACGGTTCTTCTTAAAGAGCCGAGTATTTTGTGCATAGTATTCTCCATAACTGTATTGAATTTTTTTGATATTTGAATTACAATAGAGAGATCATAAAAGAAACGCTTTCTGATTATCCATAATTGAACTAAGAGGATTGTTATTGCTAAGAAGGCAGCGTCTTTATATAATGTAAACAATAAAGAATTCAAAGATAAAACTTAGTCTTATTCTAGCATGAAAGCAAAAAAAAATAAAGGAGATTTTGAAAATATGGCTTTATCACAGCAATTTTATAAGAATAATCGTCGTCGTTTTGCAAAACAACTTGAAACAAATAGCGGGGCCATTTTGTATTCTGGAAGAGCAATAAGCATGTCTCTTGATGCAACCTATCCGATGTATGTCAATAACAATTTTTATTACTTAACGGGTATTCAAGAAGAAAATGTGCATTTACTCATCACAAAAGATCAGCAAGGAGATGTTCAGGAAATATTATTTATTGACAAAAGTGACCAAAATCAAGAAAAATGGTTTGGACGACAAATAACCCCATCAGAAGCCCAGACCATTTCCGGAATAGAAAAGATAGACTATAATAAACATATGAAAGCCGTTTGCCAAGAACTGCAGGTGCTGAATGTATATTATGATTATAGTGCACCAAAGCATCAATATTCAGACGCTCAAAAAGGAGAGTGGCTTTCTGGAAAAGTCAAAAAAGATTT
>Ga0172378_10003243_pt1 | contig 15329 bp, 14 predicted proteins | sample GrowelOW332metaG_FD_119755 | JGI IMG/M metagenome (GOLD analysis project Ga0172378, IMG submission 119755) | Groundwater microbial communities from an aquifer near a municipal landfill in Southern Ontario, Canada - Pumphouse #3_1 metaG | ecosystem: Environmental > Aquatic > Deep subsurface >... | reverse complement strand
TTAAAACGCGCCGCCAGCGTTCGTTCTGAGCCAGGATCGAACTCTCCGTTATATAGTTACGAGTTCCGAAGAACTCGTTATTTTTACAGTTTGTTCAAATCCCGTCCACTCATAATAAAACATTACTGACTTTATTTGTCTTTGTGTTCTTCATATTTTGAATTGACTGGATGCCCTCCATTAAATAGATTGCTCTATTCACGGTAGCTTCCATTTCTCATCTTCCCTTCGCTAATTATTTCAATAAACTACTTAAAAAAATTCAACACACTCAATATCAACTTTTACAAACCCAACAAGTTTTGTCGTAATTTGATGGAATTAACTCTCGGTGCCGAACAATTAGAGACTATATCACAGTCGGTTATTCTTGTCTACATAAATTTACAAAAAAATTGATTTAATTTAATAATTTTTACTAACTTACGATACAAAAACAAATAATAAATTCATATTCTCATTATTTTTTTTCACTTTTGTCACTTACATTACAATAAAGCCCCCCCTTATCAATATAAGGAGAGGCAAAATTTATTACGTTAACGAATAGGCATCACAAACATAGCCAGTAATTCCACCATCAGGAAATTCTTCCTGAAGCGTTTTTACGATTCTTGCTAGTTTGAGTGCTTCACTATCATCTGAATAGAAAATATAGAGATTATTTGTTTGAGGCCATACATCATCCCCTAATTTTGGTTCTGAGTATCCTTTTCCTCTTACTCGCTTATTCAAGGTATAATGACTAATGGAGTTATCTTCTAGTCGTTGCTGAAATTCTTCATCAACAGCTCTTGCTAGGATTATTTCAATTCTTTTCATTATGCGTATCCTCTTCTTCAATTTGTGCAAATTCTAATGCTACTTTTGATTTTCTCTCATTTGCTTTTCTAATTTGCTTCTTTTCCCCTCTTATATTAAAGATATAATAGATGATTGGAATAATAAGCAATGTCATGATCGTACCAAAGGTAAGTCCACCAAATACAGTTTGTCCAATTGGTTCAACCAATTCACTTCCGGTCTTATGGAAGAACGCCATTGGAACTAAAGCAAGTACTGTTGTCATCGTTGTCATCAATACAGGTCTCAAACGTGATTGAGCTGCTTCAATAATAGCGTTTTCAAGGGTCCTCCCTCTTTTACGCATAAGATTGGTATAATCAACAAGAACAATACCATTGTTTACAATAATACCTACTAATACTAATCCTCCAACAAGAGTCATTAAGGAAATAGCCTGTTTCATAAACACTGCCATTCCTATAATACCAATCAAAGCAAACGGAAGCGTAAACAAGATAATAAATGGATCTTTGAAAGATTCAAATTGACTTGCCATAACAGCAAATACGAGAATCGCTGCCATTAAGATAATTCGAATAAAGACATCAATACCTTCCTGCATTGTTTCCCAGTTACCACCTACACTATAGGAAAGGCTTTCATCTGTTATCACATTTTTACTTAATAAATTTTCAACATCAAGAGCAGCTTCACTCAGTGATAATTTTCCTGCTTTTGTTGCGGTAATATGCGCTACCCTAATTTGGTTTTCTCTAGAAATACTCATAGGAGAAGTTGCTTTTTCAAAGTGAGCAAATGCAGTGAGCGGTATTTTTTGTCCAAGTGAATTCGTTACCGTAAGATCATCAAGATCATAACTATGGAAATCACTGGCACCACTCAACCTCAAAACCATATCAATATCATCACCTTTTTCCGTATAGGTTCCAACCGTTGTCCCTGACATATCAGCTTTTAATTCATTTGCAACGCTCATCGTATTGAGATTTAATAAAGACATTTTATCTCTATCAAATATCAAATTAAGCTGTGGATTACCGGCAACAATTGAATTTTGCACATCAGTAACCATTCCTGCTCCCTGAGTCTCAAGTAACAGAGCTACTTTTTTCGATTCAGTTGTTAACCTATCAAAGTCATTACTCTTCAACGTGATATCAATATCGCTACTTGAGCCATTGGAGAAACCAGAAGAAGAGGAAGTATCAGCAGTAAGAGAAAAATTAGGATATTCCTTAGCTAATTCTCGTGCTTTATCAGTTACCGTATCCATATCCATATCACCAGCAACTCGCTCTTCTTCATTTTTAATTGTTATTTGAATTTGAGCAGAAGAAGCCGCGGTTCCAGCAAATGGATTACCATTACTCCCTATTGTTGTTGATATTGTCGTATAACCTTGAATAGAATTTTGCAGTTTCGTTTCAAAATCTTTGGAAATTCTATTAATTTCATCAATATCGGTACCATGAACAAATTCGAGGGTCAGCGTTGTTTCTGTACTTGCCTGACTCGGGAATAAATCAAATCCCAATGATGGTATTTTTGCTATTGTTGCAGCAAAGAGTCCCAATACAACGACAAGGAATAAGATTTTATGGTGTAAGGCCCATTTTACCACATGGGAATAGCCCTTTTCAAAACCTTTAAAACCTTTTTCAATTAAGCCGTTTAGACCAGATCTTTGTTTACCAATCATTGAACTTCCTTTAAATATTGAGGAAGAAAGTGTTGGTACAAGAACCAAAGCAACAATCAAAGAACAGGTCAATGAGATGATAACAGTAAATGCTAAATCTTCGAAAATTGTAATCAAACCATCCATACTATTACGGAACAACAATAATGGTAAGAATACACAAATAGAGGTTAAGGTACTTGCGATAATAGCTCTACTCATTTCATTTGAACCTAATCGTGCGGCAATATGAGGTTTAGCTCCTTTTTCTTTGTAGACAAAGATATTTTCGAGAATAACAATCGAGTTATCCACCAACATACCAACACCAAGTGATAACCCCGCTAAACTTAACATATTCACGGTGTGGTCGGTGAATGCCATAATGGCAAGTGTGACCAAAAGTGAAATTGGGATTGTCAAAGAAATAATCAACGTTGAAGATAAACTTCTTAAGAAGATCAAAATAACTAAGACGGCCAAGATTGCACCGGTAATTGCTGAATTTGCAACATTATTAATTGAAGTTTGCACCATATCAGTAGAATTGAAAGCTACAACCAAATGCGTATCGGCAGGAAGTTGTGTTTCGAGCGTTTTCATTTCAGCTTGAATTGATTGTGCAATTTTCAGTGAGTTATTACCACTTTGTTTCTGAATAGCCATATTCACACCATCTTGCCCATTCACATAGGAATAGGAAGTAGCATCTTTATAACCTTCTGTTACGGTTCCAATATCTCCAAGTTTTATCTGAACAATAGTACCTTGGTCATCACTCTTTGTTGCAATAACAGTGTTTCTCATTTGCTCAAGATCAGTAAAATCACCTTCACTTGATATAGAATATTCAAGATTATGATCGGTAACGCTTCCTGCATCTGATTTCCAGTTTTGTGCTGCAATCATTTGTTTTATCTGAGACAGTGATAAATTATATTGTTCTAACTTATTCAAAGGTACATCAATATTAATCGCCTTTTCTCGTCCACCTGAGATATATACTTGAGCAACTCCATCGAGTTGTTCAAAGGCTGGTTGGACAATATTTTCAGCAATATCTAACAGCTGATCAGGCGATTTATCTCCCACAAGGGTTACGGCCATAATAGGCATCAAGGCCGGATCCATTTGGATAATCATCGGTGAAGAGGCATCATCAGGTAAAAGACCCGTAACTAATCCGAGCCGGTCTCGAACCATGTTCGTCGCCGAATCAAGATTCGTCTCCTGTGTAAATTGCATTAAGACAACCGAAGATCCATTTGAGGAGGTTGAGGTAATCTTCTTTAATCCAGACACCCCAGACATAGCGCTTTCGATTGGTTTTGTTACTTTCGATTCTACTTCTTCAGGGCTTGCATTTGCATAAGTTGTGGTAAGCAAAACATACGGTAATGACATGTCAGGAAAAGTATCAACTGGAATGGTTCTTACTTCATAAAAGCCAAGAGCTATTAATATTAAAGAAAGAATCATCACGGTTTTAGGTCGTTTGATTGAAATATCGCTTAAACTCATTCAGCGTCTCCTTCATTAGCTACAATTGCAGCTTTTACCCCATCACCTAAGAGAGAAGATAAGAAATTAACGATGGTATCACCTTCTGAAACACCGGAAAGAATTTCTACTTGGTCATAATTTGAAAGACCAATGGTAACAGGAGTTTTTCTCATAATTGAATTCTCATCAAGCGTATAAACATAGAACGAATCGTCCACACCAAATACTGATGTTGCAGGAGCTAATAACGTATTTTCATGAGTTTCTGTAATAATACTTACTTTACCAAACATGCCTGTCAGTACATTTTCTGTATCATCCAGTTTTATAGTCACTCCGAGCGTACGAGTTGAAGAATTCACCGTTGGGTCTAAACTTTCAAGATGTCCTGTGTAAGTCTTATCAGGATATGCTTCAAAAACAATATGGACCCTTTCCCCTACAGCAAGTCGTCCGATATACTTTTCAATGACGTGTGCTTTTACATCAATATCAGTTAAATCTCTCACATAGGCTAAGGAAACTTGAGGTGATACTTGAGCACCAGACTCAACATTCACACTGGTAACCGTTCCTGTAATAGGAGCTTTAACCGGACTTGGCATATATTTCATACCAGGATTTGATGGGTCAACTTGTCCAACAATTTGGTCTTTCGTAATTTTATCACCTTTTTTAAGGGTGAAGTTTTGCAATTCTCCAGCCGTCTTACTCACAATACTGGTTGTTGTTTGTGCATCGACGAGTCCATCAACTTTAATAACTGAATAAATATCGCCAACCGTTACCTTTGCGGCATAAACAGGAACAACGAGTTCTGTTTCTTCTGTTTTTGTAGCTGTTGGAGTATCCGACTGTGCGTCTTTTTGATCTGCTCCAGGCATTTTACTACATCCCATAAGGAGTAAAGATATTGCTATTACACTTATTACACTTAATTTTTTCATTTTATTTCCTATAATTTATGACAAATTTATTTTTTTATTCATTCCTACTTACTTCATTCTGTAAATCGAGAAGTGCGGTAAGATAGGTATATTTTGCTTGTAAGACGGAAAGATTTGCTTGATCAAGACTTAACTGTGCATCCTTATATGAAGAATACGACGTTAATCCATTTTCATAACTTTGCTCAGTTAAATCTAACGTTGTTTTTGCAAGTTTTTGACTTTTCTTTGCAAGTGCAATTTGATCAATTGCATTTTGCGCAGTTGCTAAATTCTTTTCAAAGGTTAAATGAATGCCTTGTACCAACTGTTGTTTTGCAATATCTAAACTTTGTTGCGTGTTTTCAAGCGTTTTAATCTTTGTTTTTGCGGTACTTCCAGGAAGTAAATTACTGAGATCAAAAGAAACCGTTGCACTCATAGCACCAGAATCATATTGATAATCCCAATCGTTATCAGTGACATCATAGAGAGGAAGATAAGAAGCAGAAAAAGTGATACTTGGTACGGTCATTGAAGATTTTTGCATCTTTTTTTGCGTATCAGTCATTTCCTCATTAATGGTAAGACTTTCCAAATCGGTACTCGAAAGAATTGCATCATCAACTTTAAATTGATTCAGCGCTTCTGCATCAATTTCAGGAATGGCATCGATTAATTCAAGAGGAGCATTTAAATCATCGACACCCATAAGATAATTCAAATTTTGTTTCATCGTCTGGATATTTGATTGGCTACTTTTAATCGCATTTTCTTGTGAAGCAATTTGGTTCTGCAACTGGATGAGATTAATTTCCGCAACCAATCCATTTTGGTAGGATTCTTCCATATCAGAAAGGGTATCCTGTACCCTTTTCAAGCTGGTTTGTTGTAATTTTAACGCTTCATTCTGCACTACAATACCGTAGTACAATTGTCTCACTTGCAAATCTAAACTATGTTGAGCAGCATTGAGACTAATTTGATTCGAGGCAACCTGCTGTTTTAATAAATCCAAAGACATCCACATTGATGGATGTAAAGAAAGCGATGCACTAACTCCAGTTGTAAAATAAACTGATGCATCAACAGAATCACTAGATCCTAAAGTACTTACACCGGCATTACTTTGTCTTAAAGTTGCTGATGTAGCGAGAGAAGGATAAAAGGTATTGGTAACCCCATCTTTTTGAGATATTATTGCTGAGTCGACTGCAAGTTGCTTACTTTTAATTGTAAAGCTTTGTGATAGAGCCTGCTCTACAGCTGATTCAACAGAGAGAGACTGAGCCATGAGGGGGCTTATGAAAGTAAGTCCAGCTACAAGCATCAGTCCAATTAATTTTCTTTTCATAATAAGTTGCTCCTTATGAATTATATTTATCAAGATTAGCATCCATTTTTTTAATGAGTGTTTGTAATTCAGTATGTTCTTCTTCGGAAAATCCTTCGGTAAGGATTCCTAAAAAACTTTTCAAAGAAATCTCGATAAGCTCCAAAATTTTTTCACTTTTATCCATCAGGACAAGTTTTTGAGAGCGTTTATCTGTTTGTGAATATTCTACTTGAATATAGCCATTTTTCGTAATTTTTCGACCATTCGAGATACGTTGGGCCGTGCGATGTGGGCAAATTCGGAAAATTTAGTGGCAGTAGGTTCCATATGTGGATTACTTAAATACATAAAAAGCTGACATTCATTTGGACTTACGTCGACATCTTTCATCGTATCTTTGGTTAATAATAGCATGATTTTATGCATTGTCACTATTTTTAAAACAATTAAATTTGTTTGTATCAATACCATCCCCTTCTCTTAAAATAAGTACATTACTTATCATTTATAAACTTTTATTTTTAAACATTTACTTATACAAATGTTATATTTGATAACTTTATAGCACAAAAAGAGAAAGAATAACAAGCATAAATAAGAGAATAAGGAAAGAAAACTCACAAAATTCAGTTTTTTATACACAATTCAAAAGAATGGTGAAAAATAATATTCTTCGTTATATAACGAGAGACAAATATTCTCACCTTTTTGCTCCAATTTGTCCTTTCAGAGGACCCGTTGGGTCTTTTTGACAAAAGTGATCTTTTCTTTTATGCATTTTACGAGGTCTTTTCTCGATGATAAAAAATTTTAAATTCATCAAGAGCAATTTATGAATGATTATTGTAAGCAATTGTATAGATTTCTTTCTTACAAATATTTTTTTTCATAAAATATGTCTTTTTGATACAAGAAATAAACAAGTTTTCTCAAAGTTTTTAGAATTTTTTATTTAATCTGTATTGACAAAAAATTCCCTTTATGGCATTGTATGCCTCGTTGAGCCGACAAGCTGTTAAGCAATTAACAACGGTGGCTTTATGGTGGAAGTAGTTCAGTGGTAGAGCGCTAGATTGTGGATCTGGTTGTCGAGGGTTCGAGCCCCTTCTTCCACCCAAGTTTTGATTTTTAAAATGCGTCCGTAGCTCAGCTGGATAGAGTGCCGGACTTCGAATCCGTAGGTCGAAGGTTCGAATCCTTCTGGGCGCATAGTTTTTTAAAAGAATGGGCTGCTAGCTCAGCTGGTAGAGCAACAGACTCTTAATCTGTGGGTCAAAGGTTCGATCCCTTTGCAGCTCAATATTGTTTTTAACAAGTTCTGCGAGAGTGGTGGAATTGGTAGACACGCTAGATTTAGGTTCTAGTGCCGCAAGGTGTGGGGGTTCAAGTCCCCCCCCTCGCAAAGTTTCATACTTCCTATCAACGGAAGTATTGAGATAAAGTAGATGCTTGTTAAGCACAAAGGTTTTTTTGCAAAAGTAGCTCAATGGTAGAGTTCCACCTTGCCAAGGTGGATGTTGCGGGTTCGAGTCCCGTCTTTTGCTTACTAAGAACAATTTCTTCTTTAAGATTTTGTTCTTTTTTTTATGGTAATTCCTAGCAAATCAATATGATTTAAAACTCTTTACAATCGATTTCTTTTTATTCATTTGTCCTCAGTTTTCTCTTTTCTCTAGTGATTTTTTCTCGCGTGCTCCTTATACTTACAGGTATATTATGTATTTTTTAAAAGTAACCGAGAGGAAGTCTCAATTGAAGTATTTTGCATTACCTTTTATTTTTTTATTTTCTCTTTTTTCTTTGGTGAGTTGCACCTCAACCAATTATGTGAACTCTGGTTATATTGAAACATCACTTTCAATTCCCCATAACACGTACACAATTCCCGCTATTTTAACGCTTCCTGTTGATAAAGAAGACAACCCTCTTGTTATCATGGTCCATGGAACAGGGAGCTGTAAGGATGAAGAAGGAAATGCTTATTTAATGTTAGCACATGATTTGGCTGAAAATGGAATTGGCAGTATTCGTTTCGATTTTCCTGGTTGCGGTGATAGTCAGGTCAGTTATCTTCTCTATTGTAATTCAGAGGCTGTTTCACATATTCAAGAAATTGCTCAATATGCCTCATCTCTTGAAGGAATAGATGCCTCTCGCATTGGTCTACTAGGACGTAATGAAGGGGGTACTGATGTCATCCTTGCCGCAAGTGAGAGTAATACTTTTCGCTCGATTGCAACATGGACAGCTTCTTTAGATACAATTGGTTCTATCACAACAGAAGAAAAAGTGAATGCAATACTGTATGGGTCCATACCGCTTAATTTTGACTGGAGAAGTTCTCTTCCTCTCAGTTATAAATGGATTCAAGAAGCTGAAAACATGGATGTGCTGGGATCTGTTCAGACAATCAAAGCTCCAATTGCCACTTTCCATGGTACCTTAGATACGGTTACCCCTTATACCGATAGTGAAAAGATTCAAAAGGCAAGTACAAATAGTGAAAGTACCTTCTATCCTATTTTCGGAGCAAACCATTCTTTTGATCTTTTTAGTGGAGACCTGAGTCATTTTAAAGATGTTGAACAAAAGACCATACAATGGTTTAAAGAAACACTTTAAATACACAAAATAAGGTAAATACGTGTTTTTTGTCCTTTTTTATCTTCTCTAAGTGTTTCGTTGCTGATAAAAGATGATAAATAAGGTATAACACATCTATGAAATTAAGAACCATCACATTTATTATTTGCATATTCATCCTTATTCAATCTTCTTTAGTGGCTCAAGGTACACAAGAAAAGGCTCTTTCTCCTCAAAATACGGTGTCTGTTGATTCCTCCTCGCCGCTTTCTGATTTGTATCAGATTTCACTTGAAGATGGTATGGTCAGCTATACAGATTCTACGGGGATACGACGACAAATTAAGCAACATCCACAGCATGTGGTTGTCGGTTACAATTCACTACTTGATCAATGGTACTTTGCAGGTGGCACAGCTCTTACCAAAGTGAGAGGAACCAGTAATGTTCCTGCTGCTGCACTGCATCTCACCGATTTAGGCTCAATGTTATCACTTTCTCTAGAAGCAATTCTTCAATTGAATCCAGATTTAGTTATCTTAAATGCAGCATTGGAAAATCAAGTTGATTTAGCCAAGCGACTGAGAGCCATGGGAATTGATGTCATTCTTATCGATGCTCGATCACATACCTACCAGTCTTTTATCGACACCGTTCAACTTTTCAGCACTATCATTGGCACCAATGATAGCAATCATGCCTTGACCGCTACTCTTGAGGCTTCGGTCAATAAAACCCTTCAAAAAGCCCAAACTCAACCTATCAAACCAAAGGTTGGTATTCTTTTTACTTCATCCACCAATGTATTTATGGAAACCCCGCAAGCGCAAGTGGGCGAAATGGTGTCCATGCTTGGTGGTGTCAATATCATAAATAGCGATGTGAAGGGATCAAGTGATGTGAGAATTCCTTTTAATATTGAATATCTTACTCAAGCAAATCCTGATTGCATCTTTGTTTCATTAATGGGTGACTTTGAAACGACGAAAAAAGCTTTTGAGTCAATGCTCTATACAAATAAAGCATTTATAGGCCTTGATGCATTTAAAAACGGCACCATTTATTTTGTTCCTAAACAATATGGTATCTACAAACCGAATGCAGCCTATGCCGATGCATTTAACTATTTCTATGAAAAACTGTATGAATCAAAATAAAAGACTAATTAAAACAACCATTATTATCTTCGTTTTTATTGCATCCATCCTAGGATTACTCCTTGGAACGATACAGCTAAATCTACATAATCTTTTTACCCAAGGGTCAATGGATAATCTTATCTTTTTTCAGGTACGACTTCCTCGCGTCATTGTGGGTCTCTTAGTAGGTGCTGCACTCAGCCTTTCAGGAACGATTCTTCAAGCTATCATGAGAAACTCCTTAGCAAGTCCAAATATTATTGGGGTCAATGCAGGAGCCGGCCTTTTTGTCACATTCAGTACCATATTTTATCCAGGGCTTTTCTTTTTAAAACCTTTGATTGCTTTTATTGGAGCTTTTCTTACCACGCTATTAATATACAAGGCATCCTATGTGCATGGCATCAGGCCACTGAGAATGGTCCTTGCTGGTGTTGCAGTTTCAGCACTAGCAAATTCTCTTATCAGTCTTTCCTATATTTTAAATCCTGATAATATGAAATCAATGTTATCCTTTTCCATTGGATCTCTTTCCTTGATTGAAAATCGTGATATTCTCCTTATTCTCCCCTCCCTTATCATTGGTGGCACGGTGTGTATCATTACCGCAAAAAAAATGAATATCATGATGCTTGGTGATGATATTGCCCTCAATTTAGGAGTCAGAGTTGAGTCGTTTAGACTGCTAATGATTATTATCTCTTCCCTCCTCGCCTCTTCGGCTGTTGCTGTTGTGGGACTTCTCGGTTTTATTGGTTTAATTGTTCCTCATATTGTCAAACTCATTATTGGAAATGATTACAAGGATATTTATATCTATTCAATGCTCTTCGGTGGTGCTTTCCTCGTCTTTTCAGATACCGTCTCACGTGTTATCATCGCACCATACGAATTACCTGTGGGTATTGTTACCACCATGATTGGAGCCATTTTCTTTATTTTCCTCGTAAGGAGAAAAGTATGATTATACTCAAAGATACTGCTATTCGTGTGGGGAAAAAAACAATTCTCTCCGGTCTCAATTGCACGATTCACGATAAAGGTCTTACAACCATTCTCGGTCCCAATGGCAGTGGAAAATCGACGCTTATCAAAGCGATAAGTAAAATTAATACCATTTCTCAGGGAGAACTTTTGATTAACGGTAAGGATGTACGCTCGTATTCAGTGAAAGAGCTGGCCGAAATTGTTGCCTATCTTCCCCAAAATACCAAAGGATTTAAACAGACCACTGTAGGTGAATTACTCACCTGTGCGAAATATCAAAACAAAGGACTTTTTGACCAACTGACACAAAAAGATCTTCGTGATATTGAAGAACTTCTTACACAATTCAATATTAGTCATTTGAAAAATCGCTATATCTCTTCTCTTTCCGGAGGAGAAAAACAGCGGGTCTACCTCTCCTTTGCGCTCTGTCAAAATCCTCAAATTTTACTACTCGATGAACCAACTACCTATTTAGACATTGCTTACCAAAAAGAATTGTTGGATATGGTATGGTCGTTAAAAAAAGATATGGCTATTGTGATGGTTTTACATGATATCAATCAGGCAATACACTATAGTGATCATATCATTGTCTTAAAAGAAGGGACTCTCTTTAAAGAAGGATTGCCCTCTATTATTACCGAGGATTTGCTTCAACAGGTCTATCATATCGAAGCAAAATATCTTCAAGACGAAAATATCTTTGTCTTTTAAGACAAAGAAGAGGAGAAATGTACCATTTATGCAGGAAAACATACTCAGTGCTATCAAAGATTGTCCAGCCTTACGCCAAGCAGATGCACAGGCCTTAGCCGATATCGCTCAACTTGTGGTGTACAACAAAGGGGATACCATCATGCGAGATAAAGATAAAACAGAAAATCTGTATTTTGTTATCGAAGGCATTGTGTCTCTGTATAAACTCAATATGTATGGAAGTAAAAAAAGTATTTTTATTTTAGGCAAAGGAAAGCCTTTTAACGAAAACATCCTCTGTGACCAAAGGACCAGTATTTTTGCTCAGGCCATGACTCCCGTAACACTTCTCTCTTTCCCCCATCAGGCATTGAAAGAATATTTACTCTCAGACGCTCAGACAACACTGCTATTAATGGCTTCCATGTCTTTGAAAATCAGAAGGCTGTACCATCAACTGAAGAATACCTGTAAGTCGTATCGTTTAGATAAACAAATTGGCAGTAAGCTTTGGAAACTGACCCGTGATTTTGGCATTTCCTATCCAGTTGAGCAACACCCTTCTTCGCTTCGCATCAATTTCAAAATTTCGATCAATGAGTTATCGGAACTGATGGGATCCACCAGAGAATCAGTGAGTAGATCACTGAAGATTCTTGTTGATAAGAATCTCATCTTCATAAAAAATGGATACTTCTTTGTTATAGATATTGAGGAACTGAGAAAATACTCGATGCATCCTCAAGTGCAATAGTTTCTCTTCTTTTCCTCCTTAAGCTCCCGTCCTTTCATTATTTTTTTACAAGCAAAACAAAGAAACTAGTATGCCTAAAAGGAACCTCTTTCTTTCTTCCTCCATTTACTGCAAGCCTCTTCCATAACCAATTACAATCAAAGTGTCGTACGCAAAAAAGAGCACAGCACCAAAATCCCATCATAAAGAGGGGATTTTGTACTTTTAGCGTAAAAATGAGAAAGTCTGTTCTTTTCAAATAAATAAAAATATATCGAAAAAGAGGCAATTTGTGATGTACATCACAGACGACACCCCTTTTTTCGTTCTATGCTCTCTCTATTAACAAATATTTGGAGTGTATATGTACAACGACACCGTAGAAGCAGTAGCAAAAGCTGCTGCGAGCAAACTCAACTTTTTAAAGAAAAACCCTGTAGGTTTCTTTATTTCTTCCGTTTTAGCTGGTATGTTTATCGGATTTGGCATCTTACTCATCATGAGCATCGGAGGGCTTCTCACCGGTCAACCTGAAAAAAAGATCGTGATGGGTGCTTGTTTTGGCATTGCCCTTTCCCTTGTAGTTATGTGTGGATCTGAACTTTTCACAGGGAATAATATGGTCATGGGCCTTGGCATCATGGAAAACAAGGTAAACATTGCACAAGCTGTTCAGGTTTGGGTCATTTGTTTAGTAGGTAACTGGGTTGGTTCCATCCTCATTGCCGTTATTTTCCATCTCACTGGATTAAATTCTGGTGCAACAATGGCAGTTTTTTCTCAAGTCAGCCTTGGCAAAATGCAGGGAAGTTTCCTCTCACTCTTTATGAAAGGTATCCTCTGTAATATTTTAGTCTGTCTTGCAGTCTGGAGTAGTTTCAGATGTAAAAATGAAATGGCAAAACTCATCATGATTTGGTGGTGTCTCTTCACTTTTATTACCGCAGGCTTTGAACATAGTATTGCCAATATGACCGTTTTGACGGTGGGACTTCTTGCTCCAAATGGCCTTGCTCTCAGTCTCAGTGGATATTTCTTCAATATTTTTACCGTTGTTCTGGGAAATATGGTAGGTGGCATTCTTTTTGTCGCTTTCCCGTATCACATGATTGCAAACAAGAAAGAGGCTTAAGAAATGACATATACGTTACAAAAACAAGCGATGGATAATCTTTTCCAGTCATGGAGTAAAGACTATCTTATCTATGGACCAACTTTAATCAAAAACACGGGTCGTTTTTCCGATACTGATTCAGTGAGATATGACAAGCTCACATCAATTGATCAACTCGAATTCGACAAAAAAAGTGATTATTCTTTTAAAGATATCATCTTCCCTATTTCTGAGATGCTCTTTTCCTACGATGCAACAGGTACCCATATACCAGAGCCAAAGCATCAAGGAGCTCTTGTCTTTCTCAGAGCATGTGATACCCATGCACTCACTCGATTAGATCAGATCTTCTTAGAAAATGGAAAACCAGACTTTTACTACAAAAGGCTGAGAGAGAATCTCAAAATTGTTCTACTCCCTTGCCGAACATCTTTTGAAAATTGTTTTTGTGTTTCCATGAAAAGCAATATTCCCCATCAGTTTGACTATGCTCTTGAAGTAAAAGATGGCGCTTATATCCTTAATACACAAGCATCTTCGTTGAGTGCCTTACTCAAAAAAGAAAAGACCATTGACTACACCGTTCCTTTTGTTACCAGTAACACCGTTGTGGTAGAACATGCAAAAAAAATAGATGTCGCAGCACTGACAAAAAGTGAGATGTGGAGAGAGTATGATTCTCGTTGCATCAACTGTGGCCGCTGTAATCTTGTCTGTCCGACCTGCACCTGCTGGACCATGCAAGACATCCACTATAGTGATAATAAAAGCGCGGGAGAGCGAAGAAGAATTCATGCTTCTTGTATGGTTGATAACTTTGACAGAGTTGCAGGAAACCATGTGTATAGACCTAAAAATGGGGACAGAATGCGCTATAAGACCCTGCATAAGGTCTACGACCACAAACTTCGATTTGGTGTTGACCTATGCGTTGGTTGTGGACGATGTGATGATATTTGTCCCGAATATATCAGTTTCTCAAATATTTTAAATAAAGTGGCTCAGGAGAGTAAATAATGATTGAAGAAGAAAACCAGTACATTCCTTTTGCTCATACAATTATGGAAGTAATCAAACATACTCACATTGAGTATACATTTCGTTTAGAATATGCCGATGCCAAGCATGTCATCCCTGGGCAATTCTTTGAAATTTCCTTGCCTCAATTTGGTGAAGCTCCTATTTCCGTTTCGGGAATTGGTGAAAATTCAATTGACTTTACCATCCGTAGCACCGGTGTGGTGACCGATGAACTCTTCACCTATACCACCGGAGATCAACTCTTGATACGCGGACCATATGGAAATGGTTTTATTGCCGACAATTATAAGGGTGCTGAACTGGTTGTTATTGCCGGTGGTACCGGTGTCTCTCCCGTAAAATCAATCATTGATTACTTTGGTAACCATAATGAGGAAGTGAAGAATATGCAGATTATCACCGGGTTTAAGTCACGTGAAGACATGCTTTTTACCTCTGACTTTGCACGTTGGCAGAATCAAATGCATGTCACCCTTACCTTTGATAAGGGCGATGAAAGTGTCGATAATATTGGCCTGGTTACCAAATATATTCCTCTTCTTGAAGTGGAAGATTTAACCACTGCTCAAGCAATCGTTGTTGGTCCTCCCATCATGATGAAATTTGCAGTAAGAGGCCTTCTTGAACGTGGATACAAAGAAGAAAACATTTGGATTTCGCATGAAAGAAGAATGAGTTGTGGCATTGGAAAATGTGGACATTGCCGTGTCAATGACACCTATATTTGTTTGGATGGACCAGTATTTAATTATACTGTTGGTAAGGACTTAATAGACTAATGGA
>Ga0172378_10003240_pt1 | contig 15346 bp, 22 predicted proteins | sample GrowelOW332metaG_FD_119755 | JGI IMG/M metagenome (GOLD analysis project Ga0172378, IMG submission 119755) | Groundwater microbial communities from an aquifer near a municipal landfill in Southern Ontario, Canada - Pumphouse #3_1 metaG | ecosystem: Environmental > Aquatic > Deep subsurface >... | reverse complement strand
TAACAGGATTAACATGGCATCCAATTATAGATAATAAAGGTGCAAACGGTATTTCTGCTGGATTTGGTATAGTTTGGAATAATAACTATAACAAATTTTTATGGTCTACAGGAAATGGTACAACAGCATCTGAGATATTAACTCAGAATCCCTTAAATTTAGATTTATTAAATCAATGGATACATGTAGTAATGATAAGGGAAGACAATGACTTAAAAAATGGATATTATTATATTAATGGTATAAAATATGAACTAGCATCCGTAGCAAATGTATTAAATGTAAATACATCAAATACTATGACGATAGGGAATTTATATGAATTACATTCATCCTATTTTTTTACAGGTTCTGTATCTAATGTTAAAATTTACAACCGTGCTTTATCAGAATCAGAAGTAAAACTTTTATACGAGAAGGGAAGAAACTAATCTGACGTCTGACATCCGACATCCGCCATCTAACATCCGACGTCCGCCGTCCGCCGTCCGATAGTTATATAAACTTAAGTTAATCAGTTTAAACTATGGTTAATATACATAAACAAAAGTTAACAGTACTTCAACAAAACATTTTAAGACTTTTATTCGTGAAAGCTATGCTTCAATTAAACCAAAGACAGATTGCAAATTATTTGAATGTTACTTCGCCGGCAGTAACAAAAGCACTTCCATATCTTGAAAAAGAAGAATTTATTAAAATTAGCAAGGATAAAGACTCAAAGAGATTGTCCATTGAATTAAATAGAAATAATCCAAACGTTATTCAATTGAAAAGAGTAGATAATTTAAGTTTAATTTACGAAACCAAATTCGCAGATTATTTAGAAAAGGAATTTATTGGTGGAACAATAATTTTATTTGGAAGTTATTCAAGAGGTGAAGATAATTTTAATTCGGATATTGATATTGCAATAATTGGAAGAAAAGAAAAAAACTTGGATTTAGTAAAATTTGAAAAAATGTTTGAACGAAAAATTAATGTAAATTTTTATTCTTCCTTTAAAGAAATACATAATGATCTAAAAGAAAGCATATTGAATGGAATATTGTTGCTTGGGAGTGTTGAACTATGAAAATAAAAGATTTTGATGAATTCCTAAAACTTGGAATTGTAAAAAAACAAACTTCAGAAAAATCAAGAGGAAATTTTTTGATTAAAGAATCAGAGAAGAATTATAATTATCTTTTGGAATTAATTAAGAAAATAAAAATAGATGATTTAAGTGCAAATAATTACATAAAAGTCTGTTACGATATAATTATGAGTTCTATAAGAGCAAAAATGTCTTTTGATGGATATAAAGCTTCAGGAATTAGAGCACATGAAGCAGAAGTTGCTTATTTCGAAAAAATAGGATTTTCAGAAAAAGATGTTTTATTTCTAGACAAAATGAGATATTATAGAAATGGAATATTGTATTATGGAACAATTACAAGTGATGAATATGCACAGGAAGTAATTGATTTTACAAAAAAAATATACTCAAAACTGACGTCTGACATCCGACTTCCGATATCCGCCATCTGACATCTGACGTCCGACCTCTGACATCCGACCTCTGACATCCGACGTCAGACGGCGCGAAAGTATTAAAAACAAACAAATAAATATTCTCATATGCAAAAAGAAAAAAAGGTGAATTTTAAAGAAAATTTTAAAAAATATCTAAAATATATTTGGAAATATAAATGGACATTTTGGTTAATTATCGCTCTACTTATAATTTATCAAGTAGCAAATATAGTTCCTAAGTATCTTTTTACTTCATTAATCGATAAAGGAACAGAATTCTTAATCGGCACAATTACTCAACCAGAACTAACCAAAACAATACTAATACTACTAGGAATTTTCATTGGAATAAGTATAATAATGATTGTAACATCTTACTTAAAGCAGGTTTATATCGCAAAATTCGAAACAAATATAGTTTTTGATCTAAAAAATAAATTCTTTGGACACATAATTGACTTAGATCACAATTTTCATACAACAAATAAATCAGGTTCTCTAATTTCACGTCTTACTCGTGGAGCAGGAGCAATAGAAGGTCTAAGTGACGTAATTTTCTTCAACATAGTTCCATTTGTCGTCCAAGTCATAGTAATCGGAGTATCTTTAATTTACTTCAATTGGGAATCGACAATAATCATACTAATAATAGCCGTAGTTTTCATAACATACAACATAGAATTACAAAAAAAGATGGTAAAACTAAAGGAAGAGTATAATACATGCGACAATTTAGAAAAAGGAAATATAGCTGATATGTTCACAAATATTGACTCAATAAAGTATTTTGGAAAAAACAAATATATAAAAACAAAATATAAAAAATTATCAACAGAATCAAGACAAAAACTTTGTACATATTATTCTTATTTCAAATATATGGACGGTTCTCAGGCATTAATAATAGCAATTGGAACAATAGCAATATTATTTTCTCCAATAAAAGGTTTTATTAACGGAACACTTACAATAGGGGCTTTATCATTCATTTATACAACATTCGTCAGTTTCGTCGGAAGCCTTACTCAAATAGTATGGGGAATAAGAAGTTTGACAAGATCTTTAACAGATTTACAAGACTTATTCCATTATGAACAATTTCAAAAAGATATTGTAGATAAAGAGGGCGCAAGACCACTAAAAGTTTCAAGAGGAGAAATAGATTTTAATGAAATATCATTTAATTACAACAATAGGAATAGATTATTTAAAAAATTAAATTTGAAAATATATCCAAAACAAACAATCGCAATTGTTGGTCGTTCAGGATGCGGGAAAACAACTTTAGTAAAATTACTTTACAGATTATATAATTTAAGTTCAGGAAGTATAAAAATTGATGGAACAAATATAGCAGATGTTCAGCAAGAAAGTTTGAGAAATGAAATGAGTATAGTTCCTCAAGAAGCAATACTATTTGACGATACAATTTACAACAACGTAAAATTTGCCAAACAATCTGCAACAAAAGAAGAAGTTTTTGCAGCAATGAGATATGCACATTTGGACGAATTCGTAAAAAACTTACCAAATAAATATGATACAATTGTAGGCGAACGAGGAGTAAAATTGTCCGGCGGTCAAAAACAAAGAGTTTCTATTGCAAGAGCAATTCTAGCAAACAAAAAAATCTTAGTCCTAGATGAAGCAACCTCATCACTAGATTCAGAAACAGAACATCAAATACAAGTCGCACTAGGAAGATTAATGAAAGACAGAACATCTATAGTAATAGCCCATAGATTATCAACGATAATGACCGCAGATCAAATAATTGTTATGAGTAATGGTAAAATTGTACAAAAGGGAACACACAGAGAACTAATAACTCAAGGTGGAGAATACGCAACATTATGGAACTACCAAAAAGGTGGATTTTTACAAGATTAACAATAATTTTAAAAAAACCATAAACCTATTAATAATATGGATTCAAAAATTTTACCTTATCTTTATGATGCATCAAATATAATCGGAACGTCAAATGAAGTATTTCAACCAAAAACAATAGAAGAAGCAAAACAGTTTGTCAAAAATAACAAATCAATTTGTATAAGAGGCGGCGGAACCGGACTTGCCGGAGGTGCAGTACCGAATAACGAACCAATTTTAGACTTATCAAAATTAAATCACATTTCTACATTCGACGAAAAAAGAAAAACAATAATTGTTGAAGCAGGCGTTATTTTAGATGAACTAGAAGAATTCTTAGAACAATATAAGCTAGAATTTCCCATTAGACCATCAAGTCATTCAGTTTGCACAATTGGAGGAATGATTGCAACAGATGCTGTAGGCGGAAGAGCTGGAATTTATGGCAGAACATCAAAATGGGTTAGATGGATTGAAGTCATAAATTCAAAAGGTATATTAGAACGAAAAGGAGCAACAGAACTTTCTGATTTCGCTGGAATGGAAGGAATAACCGGAGTTATTGTAAACGCGTGTCTAAATTTAACACAACAAAAAAAGAGAACAGCAACACTATTATCATTTAATTCAGTCGAAGAAGCATATGAAAACGTAAAAAAATACAGAAAAGACTCAAACGTTTCAATGATAGAACTAATTAATCCATTTGTTTCCGAAGGAATAAGATTAAACGGAAAATATAACGTAATAGTTGAATACGAAAATACCGAAGGAGAATTGACAAATCATAGATACGAAGAACTAATGAAAAAAAGAGACAATATATATCCATTTTTAGCCGGGCAAGAATATTCCAAAATTGAAGATCCAAAAATCACAAATGATAAAATAATTCTGTTATTAAAATGGTTAGATAGTCATAAAATTCCATACTTTGGTCACATTTCCGTTGGAATAATTCATCCATGCTTTAAACCAACAGACGAAAAATTAATTTCAGATATGATGAAATCAATAAAAAAAATAAGCGGACAAATTAGCGGCGAACATGGAATTGGAATAACAAAAAAAGAATACGTCGATCCACAAGATAAAATTATAATAAAAAACATAAAAAAGAGAATAGATCCGACAAATAAGTTCAATAACGGCAAAATAATTGATTTAGAATAAAAATATAAAGATACAAAATAAATCAAATCTATGAAAAAGAATATAATAGTAAAAACGAATTCTAAAGAAACAAAAATTGAATCAGTTGACGATAAAACACTAAAGGTGTGGTTAAAAAGTTTACCAATCGAGAATAAAGCAAATCAAGAATTAACAAAAGTATTAAAAAAGTTTTATAAAAAAGATGTAAAAATTTTAAAAGGATTCTCATCGAAAAATAAATTAGTTGAAATAGAAGATGGTAATTAAATATGTTTATGCTAATGATGTAAAAGAAAGAGCCGAAGATATTGTAAAAATTCTCGAATGGAATTATATAGATTTAGAAAACGTCTCTTATATACGAAGTTATGGTTCTAATTCTAGATATACAATTGCCAGATGTCATGCACTCGGAAAAGCAATGCAAATAGGAATGAAAAGAAAAACATCTTTTTATTTAATTGAAGTTCTTTCTGAAAAATTTGACAGATTACCCGAAGACGAAAAAATAAAAGTAATAATACATGAATTAATGCATATTCCAAAAACATTCGGTGGTGGATTTATCCAGCACGACAAAGTAAATGAAAAAACAGTTGATGTAATATATAAGAAATATTTTGATCTAAAATACAATAAAATGTTCATTAAAGATAGAGAGGAAACAACAATAAAATGGTTTTAGAAAAATTTGAATATTACGACGGGAAAGAAAAAAAGGGAATACTGCTACATAAAGTTCATCCTTATTCATTAGGATTAATGTTGAGAAAAAAAGATAGAAAAATATTATTTACATTAAATAAAAAACGAAATGTTGCATTTACGTCGTTTTTTTGTAGAAAATTTTACATGATTATATTAGACGAAAACAAAAAAGTAACTGATAAAATCTACTTTTCTCGATGGATATGGAGATATAATTGCTATGGAAAATATTTTATAGAGATATTAGGTAAGCTCGACGAGTCATCGTCGAAATATCGAAAGATTTAAATATAAGAATTCATTTAATAAATTGTTATAATATATAACGAAAAAGGAGGTCTAAAAATGGGAAAAGTTATCGTTAAAGGAGCTGTTGAACGAAAACCAGGTTATTTATATTATGTAGATGGCCAAGGTAATGTTTGCGAGGCTGTAATGGCAAGAGGAGGAAAAAAGAAAAAAACAGCAGTTAAAAAAGCTGTTAAAAAACCAGTTGCTAAAAAACCTGCAAAAAAAACAGTTGCTAAAAAGAAAAAGTAAATTTTAAAATTTTTATTTAAATTTCATATTCAATGAACCCATTAATTAGGGAGATAATGGGTTCATTATTTTTATAATATTTTTTTTGGGATATATCTATATTTTTTGTTTATAATCCTCTATAGCCTTCTTAAGTGCGTCGGCTGCCAAATTAGAACAATGTATTTTTATGCTAGGAAGTCCGCCTAATTCCTTTAATACCATTTCGTTTGTTATTTCACTTGCTTCATCTAAATTTTTACCAATAACAATTTGTGTTAACATAGACGAAGATGCAATTGCGGCAGCACAACCAAAAGTTTGAAATTTAATGTCCGTAATAATATTATTATCAACTTTTATCATTATTTTTAAAATATCTCCGCATTTTATGTTTCCAACCGTTCCAATACCGTCAGGATTTTCCATGCTCCCCATATTTTTCGGATTTAGAAAATTTTCCTTTACTTTATCATTATAACTAGTATTACTTTCCATTTTGTTCGTTTAACTCTTTTAATAATTTATTAACATCAACGTCATGTACTTTACATCCATCTTCAAGTGTTTCCATCTGAGCCATAGGACATCCGCCACAAAATAATCCTTTTTCCATTAGAATATATCCAGCTCTAGGATTAATTTCAAAAATATCTCCAAACGTCATATCTTTAGTTATTTTTTGTTTTTTCATCTTCGAATTTGAACGGACTCATCTGACTTAATTTCTGTACCGCAATATTTAGTTTATTAAAAAAGAAATTAATATCATCTTTTGAAATTTCTTTATCAAGTGTTATTCGTACACTTCCATGAATATACATAGGGTCAACATTTATTGCTTTTAATACATGGCTCTCCTCTAAATTACGAGATGAGCAAGCAGATCCAGTTGAAACACAAATATTATCTTTATCTAATAAGAGCATCAAACCTTCTCCTTCAATTCCATAAAATGAAACATTAAGATTATTATAAATTCTATTTTTCATACTACCATTAATAATGGCATTTTTCATAGTTTTTATTTTTTCAACAAGATAATTTCTAACATCCTTTACTTTATCAGATTCCAAATCGACATCTAATGCTTTTGCGAGAGCAATAATTCCTAAAACGTTTTCTGTCCCTGCTCTTAATCTAAGTTCTTGTTCACCTCCGTCAATAAAACGTTTTATTCTAACTCCACCTTTAATATACAAAAATCCAATTCCCTTTGGAGCATTAATTTTGTGTCCAGACATACTCAATAAATCAATGTTCATTTTTTTTACATCAATAGGTAATTTCTTAAAACCCTGTACTGCATCTGTATGGAAATAAACGTCTTTCTTTTTACAAATGTCGGCGATTTCTTCTATTGGTTCAATAGTTCCAATCTCATTATTTACAAACATAATACTTACAACTAAAGTATCATCTCTTATTTTTTTCTTTATATCATTAATATTAACCAAACCATCATGATCTACTTTTATATAATCAACCTCATATCCCAATTTCTCCAGAGTTTTACAAGTATTAAGAATAGACGGATGTTCAATAGCAGATGTTATTATATGTTTTTTTGTAGGATTTGCAAGAGCAAGTCCTTTTAATGCAAAGTTATTACTTTCTGTTGCTCCACTTGTAAAAATTATTTCCTCAGGTTCTGCATTTATGAATCTAGCAATTTTTGCTCTAGCATCTTCGATTTTATTTCTAGTTTCTAAAGCAGAAGAATATAAACTAGAAGGATTCGCATAATAATCTTTAGCGAATTTAGTCATTTCATCAATGACACTATTATCGATTCTAGTTGTTGCAGAATTATCTAAATATATTACCATTATTTTCTCCTACAGTTACAACAATTATTACAATATGTTCTCGCGTGTCTATCAATTATTTTCAAAATAGGGATAATTGTCTTCTTGTTTAAAGAATAAATTCTATTTTTCCCAATTTGCTTAGAATTTACAATATTACATTCTTTAAGAGAATGAAGTGCGTGAGAAATCTTGCTTTGTTCAACTTTTAATTCCGTGGAAATCTCAGTAACATTTTTTTCAGTTTTTTTTAGGCATTCAATTATGTCAACCTTCAACTCATTAGATAAATTACTAAAAAATACATAATACATATTTTTACTCATATGAAAAATAATTCATTTGAGTTTTTAAATATTCCGTTATTTAGTTATTGCGCTAACTGGGCATGAATCTATAGCATCATCTACGCAAGGTACATCTTTCTTAAAAACAGCTTTCCCGTTCTTAAGTGTAAATCCTTCAGGGCAAATAGCGCAGCAAGATCCACAGCCAATACACTTCTCTTTGTCAATCTTTACCATTTCACAATAAAGGCAATAAGATTTATAAAGTTTATTTATTATATCAAATAATGACAACTTTAATGATAATCTTGATAACATTGGTCGTTTTATTGGGAGTAACATTTTTATCTTACTACAATAAATTTGTAAGATTAAAACAGACAATAGAAAATTCTGAATCTCAAATAAATGTTCAAATGAAAAAAAGAGCAGATTTAATACCTAACTTAGTAGCTACAGTAAAAGGATATGCTACACACGAAAGAACAGTTTTCTCAGAAGTTACAAAGGCAAGAACAGCATTTATGAGTGCAAAAAGTTTTGAATCAAAAGTGAAGGCAAATGCAGGAGTACAAACAGCATTAAAGGGAGTCTTTGCAGTTGCAGAAAACTATCCAGAATTAAAAGCAAGTGCAAATTTCTTACAATTGCAACAAGAAACATCTGCAATCGAAGACAAAATTGCTTACGCAAGACAGTTTTATAATGATTCGATTATGACATACAACAATACAGTAAAGGTAATACCAGGAAAATGGTTCGCAAGTTTATACCATTTCAAAGAGATAAAATATTTTGATATTCCTGAAGAAGAAAAAGTAGTTCCATCTATAAAGTTTTAAATCATATCAAAATAAGAATGAAAAGAATCTCATTTTATCAACAAATAAAAAAGAATAAAAGATCATCCGTTATTCTTATTTTATCGACTTTAATTATCTTATTCGGATTAATAACAATAATAGCCTTAGCTGTTTCAGAAGAGTATTTTTTTACAGTAATAATATTTGGAACAATTTTTTCTATAGTATATATATTAATTTCATTATTTGAGTCATCTCAGATTATATTAAAATCCGTTAACGCAATAGAAGCAACTCCAGAAGAATACAAAGAATATCATAATTTAGTAGAAGGAATGTGTTTAGCTTCAGGTATGCCCAAACCGAAATTGTACGTAATGAAAGATAATCAGATTAATGCATTCGCAACTGGTAATAAACCGGAGGAATCAATTGTTTGTGTGACAACAGGCGCCTTGAAAAAATTAAATAAACAAGAACTAGAAGGTGTTATCGCACATGAAATGAGTCATATAGCAAATTACGATATAAGATTTATGAGTTTAGTTGCAGTAATTGTTGGATTAATATCCATAATTTCTCAAATATTCTTAAGAAGTTCATGGAGAAGTTCTTCAAAAAATTCTGATAATGGGAATGCACAAATTATATTTTTCCTATTAGCAATAGTTTTGGCAATATTATCTCCATTATTAGTAACTATAGTTCAATTATCAATTTCACGAAAAAGAGAATACATGGCCGACGCATCTGCTGTAAAATTTGTACGAAGTCCAACAGGATTGATACATGCACTAGAAAAAATAAAATCAGATACATCAGAAGATAAAATATCTGTTCCAGATGCTGTTGCCCCATTATTTCTTACCAAACCAACAAAAACACACGAACTATTTCAAACACACCCACCAATAGAAAAGAGAATAGAAATTTTAAAAAGAATGTAATTAACCTAAATATCTTAATCTTCCAGGTCTAGGTTCATAAATAATACCATCTTCAAGTAATTTTTTAATCTCTCCATTAATTGCGTCAGGACTTGCTTGTATATCCATAGTTATTTTATCTAATTCAATTCCACCGTCCATTTCTGCCCCCTTTATTTCGTTAAGAATGTCTTCTTTTAATGTATTTGAATCGGCAGTAGGTAAATTTTTCTTATCTTTCTGAATTTCTAATTTCCGAACCAAAAGCCACCTTGGATCAACCTTTTTAATTATCTCCGGAATAATATAGATTTCATTATTCCACTCTCGAATATTTCCAATAATTTGTAGTGTATCTCCTTGTAAAATATCAGAAATGAGTGCAACGTCTTCGCCAAAGACTTTAATTCTAATTTGTCCAGAAGCATCGTCTATAGTTAAAGACCCGAACTTTCGTTCTCCTTCGCTAACGTATTTGTCTGTACAATTAGCCAAAATATTAATTCTTACGATTTTTTTTGCCAAAATATCAAGATATAAAAATTTACCATCAACAGAAATTGGCGTTCCATTCAATAAATCACCAATTCTAATTTTATATGCAACATTTCTCTTTCGAGATTCTGTATCAATAACATCCATTATTAAGAAAGAATAATGTTATTTAAAAGATTTATGAAGATGTAGTTGTATTTTTCAAATATTATAGTAATCTTTATAAAGGTAAATTGTGATTTTATTCTAACCGTTTGAACTACTTATGTAGGAGGCTATAGTTCTAATGGTATTTATGAAATGGTAGAAGAAGCAGTTGAATTAAAAAATGCATTAAAGGAATTACGTAGTTGTGACAAACGTAAGTTCACACAAACAGTTGAGTTAATAGTTAATTTACAAAATTATGACGTAAGAAAAGAAGCATTAAACACATTCTTAACAGTTCCACACCCAACAGAGAAAAAAATTTGTGCATTTTTAACAAAAAGAAGTAATGTTGTTGATACAATAATTGAAGATGATTTCTCAAAATACAAAGAGAAAAAAGATTTGAAAGCATTGGCAACAAAATATGACTATTTTATCTCTGTAGCTCCAATGATGGGAAAAATAGCTACAAAATTTGGTAGAGTATTTGGTCCATTGGGTAAAATGCCTTCTCCTCAAGGTGGAATAATAACAAAGGAAGATGAAGAATCCGTTAAAACAATGATGGATAAACTAACTAAAATGGTTAGAGTAAGAAACAAAGAAGCAAGTATTAAGTTATCGGTTGCAAAAGAAGATATGAAAGATGAACAAATTATTGAGAATATTGAAACATTGTTAACACAATTAGAAACAAAATTACCAAGAGGCAAAGAAAATATAAAAAATGCAATGGTTAAATTTACTATGACTAAGTCAATTAAATTTTTAGACAATATAAAGAGATAAAATGGAAGGACAATCTGCACACGTAAGTCATGCTAAAGACGCATTAGTTCACAAGTTGGCGCAAAAAATGAAGAACAGAACAGTTATGGTAGTTTCTATTAAAAGTCTTCCATCTGCACAATTTCAAGATATAAAGAAAAAAATAAGATCTCATGCAAATATTGAGGTTACAAAAAAAAGCTTAATAGATTTCGCACTTGATCATTCAGGTGTTAAAGAATTAGACAAATTAGTTCCTTTTGTAGAAGATTGTAGTGCATTATTATTTTCAGATATGGATGCATTTGAAATATCTTCTATATTAGCAGACAATAAAAGTCCATCAAAGGCAAAGGCTGGAGATGTTGCTCCATTTGATATAGAAGTTAAGGCAGGTCCAACGGATTTGCTTCCAGGGCCAGATATTTCTGCATTATCTGCAGTTGGATTAATTCCAAAAGTTGAAGGTGGAAAAATTTCAATTTTACAAAATAAAGTATTAGTGAAAGTTGGTGAAAAAGTAACTGATAAAGTAGCTTCTATTATGGCTAAACTTAATATTATCCCATTCGAAGTAGGAATAGAACCAATTGCTGCATTTATGGATGGAGTTGTTTATGATAATGTTAAAATAGATAAGAAGGCAACATTAGAAGAATTAGAAACGGTTTATTCAAGAGTATTACCATTCGCAGTCGAAATTGGATATGTTAACGATTTAACATTAGATTACATACTTGCAAAAGCTTCTTTACACGAAAAAGCTATTGAAGGATTAGTTCAGTCTTCGGAGGGGACTGAATAGAATTAAATTTATTAAATAAATAAAAAACAAACATGGAATACATATATGCTGCACTTTTGTTGCATAAGTTAGGTCAAGAAGTTAACGAAGATAACTTAACAAAAGTTATCTCTGCTACTGGCGCATCTGTAGACGCATCCAAAGTTAAGGTGCTTGTTGCATCTTTAAAGGGTGTTAATATAGATGAAAAGTTAGCTAATGCTTCTATTGCATCTGCACCAGCTGCAGGCGCATCTACACCAGCTGAAGCACCAAAAGAAGAAAAGAAGAAAGAAGAACCAAAAGCAGAAGCTGCTGAAGGTTTGGCTTCATTATTTGGATAAATTTAGTGTTAACTATTTTATCTTAAAAAGTGAAGTCAACGCTAGACGTAACTTTACTTTTTTTGTTTTTTCTAAATTTGAAGTCAAACATAGCTTGACTATTAAATTTTGGATAAATTATATATGAAGTCAAATCTAAATAGTTTGACTTAGTTATTTTTTACAATATAACAATTTTTTATAAATATAAATTAATTAATAAAAAATTTACCACTCAATTGTTTTAGGTTCTCTTTTTACGTATTGAAAATCGCCTTGTAATTCGTATATTTCGATACTAGAATCCACTTGATCATTAAAGTACCTTAATTGATATTCTCTATCATTTTCTGGGTTATAAAACTCAATAATCATTTCCTTTGTAGTTTTATGATCCATGAATAAAAACTGAGTATCAACAGTCATTTTTTTCCCGTTAAGAAATAAATTATCTCCTTCTTTTAATTCAGCAATAGGTTTACTTTGTTTCAAAATTTTTATAGCGTTTACAACATCATCTCCCATATAATAAGTAACAATTTAACATTTAAAAGCATTATGAATAATTAGTTCATCCTTTTTAGGATATCGTCCAATTTTGCCTTGTTTTCTTCAATATTCTTAATACCACAAACATTGTAAACGTCCAAGTCACCAATAGTACATTCTTTAATAACATTCAAGTCTCTCAATAGTTTTTTTCTGATGTTATCAGAAACTAAAAGTTTTTCATTACTCATACTAGCTATTTTTTTAGAAATAGGTAAAGTATCAAAAACTCCAGTATATTTCAACATATTCTTATCTTTTTCTGCAATTAAATCTCCCGAATGAACAGAAATTCCAAATTTTATTTTTGTAGCATATTTTTTATTATAAGCAACTAATTCTTTAACGAGTTTTAATGCCGCTTGAACAGCAATCATATCATTTTGATACGTTTTTGTAATCAAAGGACTAAAAATTAAGAAATAATAATCGTCTTTAATATCCAAAGTAATCTTATTCGATGAATCCTTTATCATATTAACTAAATTCTTTTTTGTTTCTTCAGAAAGTTCTTTATTATTTTTTACATTAATAGTAACAATAACTGATTTCATTTTTTCGCCGTTCAAAACCAATGTAGATTCAGCTGTAATTTCTTTGTCAATACCTGTAGAAATAAATTCTTCAGTCTTAACTTTCTTAACAGAATTATTATTTTTGAATCTAAAAATTTTGTTGAATAAACTTGGAGACAATTTTTTTGGATTTTTATTTGTATTGTTTTTTGAGTTTTTAGTAATTACAAAAACCAAACTACCAAGAATAACTAATACAAATAAAACAATCCATAATACATCAAGATTATTTTGCTTGTCTCCAACTCCTTGTACAAAAACAGCATTTCCAGTTAGAAATGTTTTACCAGTGAAACTATCGTTTCCAGTTAATATAGAAACATCATAATCTCCATCGGGAGCCTGTAAATTAAATTGTTTTTTTGTTTGAGGTTTTAAGGTTAAATTAAAAGAATAATTAGTTTCTCCAAGACTTATGTTTAGAGAGTCAGAATAAAGACAGTTTCCGACATTTTCAACAGTTAACAAACCACCAACGATATCATAGCTCAATTTTGGTAAACATCCTAAAGATATTTCGTATTTTTGAGAATAAACAGAACCGGAAAATGCGTACAAAGTCCAAACACCAACGGAGTCATTTGAATAAAACGAAATATCAGAATATTCACCAACATCAAACGAATAAGTCCTAAGTTCATTAGTTGGAGATTGTAAATATATACTAATAATACCGTCCATTTTCTCGCCAGATTGATCAAATAATTCAGGATTAATTGTTAATTCTTCATCAGGTAACAATTCCACCTCAGATATTCCAAGGTCAATTGAAGTTGCCCTTTGAGAAACAACAATGTATTCGATCTCGGAACAGAAGTTCATAATATCTCCATTTGAGTCCAAATCAAAGACATTAATTACCAATGCATATGTTCCAGCTTTTTGTGAATCACTTAGTTGAATACTTGTATTTGCGTTGCCAGAAATTAAATCTCCACTTAATGTAGTAAAATTAGCAACCTGATATTTAGCGTTTATTTTTTCACCATTAGCATTAGTAGCAGAAATATCTAAAGCAATAATTTCTCCAGGAGAATAGGTTAATTTGTTTAACATAGATTTCATATTTAGTGAATTAGTAATTTCAAATGTAGACGTTTTTACACTATTCTCATTTAAACTTGCCACAACCCAACATTTTCCAACAATAGAACTTATATTATTTAATTCTAAATCTTCCTCGTTTAATATTTTGAAAGGCAAAGAATAAGACTGACCAGCATCTGTAGAAAAAGCTCTCGCCGAAATTTTTAACAAGTTAACAGTAGCATTTTTACAAACCAAATCAATATTCAAATTACCTTGAGGAGAACCAACAATACCATTAAGTGTTACGTATAATTTGTCTCCAATATTGTATATTTCTTTTGTCTCGCTAATTGTCATTTCTGCACTAACAGTATAGAAAAATAACAAAAACAATAAAATAACACCAATTTTTTTATTCATAGGAAAATATACCTAATTTAGTATTTAAAGATTATTAAGGGAAAGTATTTAAAACTCGAAAATGGTTAAATGATAAGATGGTGAGATATAAGAACGGACTAACTTTCGGACAACGAGCTGCTGATAAAATAACAAAAGTTGCAGGAAGTTGGGCATTTATAATTGGATTTTTTATAGTTTTAACCTCATGGATGTTATTAAATACAATAATATTGGTTAAGAATTGGGATCCATATCCATTTATTTTATTAAATTTAGTTCTAAGTTGTGTCGCCGCAATTCAAGCACCAATAATTTTAATGAGCCAGAATAGGAGTGCAGAAAAAGATAGACACAAAGCAGAATATGATTATGCAGTTAATCGAAGAACAGAACGTGAAATTCAGAAACTAAAAGAACAATTAAACAGAATAGAAAAGAAATTAGCAAAAATTAAGTAATTCTTATAATCCATAATTTTTTAAAGAACTCAGAGTTTATTACAATATGCTCTCATAGTCTAGCGGCCAAGGATACCGCCCTCTCAAGTTGGGATGCCTAGTCGATGAGATAAACACATCCAGTCCGAATCTTTGGACACATCTTCCTCCGTGAGGTGATAAATCTCAAAGATTTTTCGGAGAACGGCGGCGACCCGAGTTCAAATCTCGGTGGGAGCAT
>Ga0172378_10003238_pt1 | contig 15351 bp, 13 predicted proteins | sample GrowelOW332metaG_FD_119755 | JGI IMG/M metagenome (GOLD analysis project Ga0172378, IMG submission 119755) | Groundwater microbial communities from an aquifer near a municipal landfill in Southern Ontario, Canada - Pumphouse #3_1 metaG | ecosystem: Environmental > Aquatic > Deep subsurface >... | reverse complement strand
GTGAATAGAATCTTTCAGTTCCTGTGCCAATGTACTCCCCGCAAAAAGAAATAACAAGAGTATTGTGTTACTTTTTCGTACAATCATATATACTGTTTGAAAACAAAGTTAAGTGAAATAATCTCAACTTTACTAAAGCCTTAACTTTTGTTCAATTAACAGCCTGATGGATGGTTAAATCTTATTTTTTACTAACTTTTATTGCATGAAATTCACAGCTTGCACATTAAAAAGAATTATTTGTGCTGACCGGATTTAGCTTTTTCTTCTTGAATCTGTTTCAGTTTATTTTCCATTTTAATTTTGAGAAATTCACTCCAACTCAAATTGCCTTTGAAGAATTCATCTTCCTTGAGATCCTTCAATCGTTTTCGGGCATCGTCATAAGTAGTTTGTACCTCCTTCCCAGCGACTATTTTAGCGGTCCGGTCTTTAGGCTCAGTCGCCAGATACCTATTCAAATAGGACGAATAATTTTTGATATCTTTTTCATAATAATAGAGGCATCCTATTTTATATAAATAGATAGGATATGGCTGATATTCGTACAATTTTTTCAAAGCTACTATATTTTCTTTCCTTGTTCCCCCAAGAGTTGAACAATCAACCAATCCGTCATAAAGCCATATCATCGTTGTATCCGAAACGGATGTCAATTCAATAGCTTGTTTCATATATTCCAAACCCTGTTTTTTCCAAGAAGTACGAACACAAGAACGTGCCAAATAATAAAGTACATACATATCATCCGGTTTTAATATATTTGCCGTATCCAGATTTTCCTTTGCCGCATAAAAGTCTTGAGTTATATAATAGCCGATACCTAAATAACAATAAGTAACGAAAGAATGCTCGCCAAGTTTTTTCAGTTGTTCATAACGACGGATGGCTGTCGAGTAATCCTGATTGAAATAATGGGCCTTGGCATTTTGCTGGTTTACATATATGTTAGTACTGTCACGCAGACGGTATTTCTCCGTTGCCGTAATCACATCTTTATATTGTTTATTGTCATTCATTATGTTTGTAGCAAGAGCCAATGACAGATAATCGGTGGAATCTTTCTTATAGGCTTTGTCATAGCAAGAAAATGCATTGATCAGATTTCGCTTACCTTCGTAGGCCTGACCGAGAAGACGATAGCCCAAAGCACTGGAATCTCTTTTTATATAATCCTCACATACTTTCTGCATATCGAAATAATCACCGGCAGAATGCAAACAACCAATAAGTTGCAAACGTGCATAGGTATGCTCGGGATTCTTTTTCAAAACTGCACTATAGGCTTCACTTGCCTTCCTGAGATTTCCATCCGCCCTGTAACATTCTCCCAGTAGAATATCCCATTGCAGATTATCAGGGTCTTTTAATTTTACTTCCGATAATAAAGAAATAGCTTCTCTGTATCGGTTCAAACCTTTCAATGCCTGAATCTTCAATAATATTAATGACATATCAGCTTGGTTATGATTCATCAAAGACAACGCCTTTTCATAGTTTCTCAAATTCATTTCTTTTTGAATATCACTGTTTTGTGCTGACATGGTCAGAGCACAAAAATATACCAAAATGTAAGCTAGTTTTTTCATTTCTTTCGTTTGCAAAAATTATATGCACAAAGGAAAATAAAATAACTAAAAGGAGCAAGTTGATGAACGAATTTAATTAGTTAAATAATGCTTATATATCATTTAGTCAAAATTTACTATACAAAATAGGTATAAAAAGAATATGAAATAATAAAGGCATAACTAAATCTCATTTTTTCTGTTTATCTTTGCCAAATATTTAGGACCTCATACAAAGTTATTAAAAAAATGGAACAGATACTCTCCTACTTTCCAGATTTAACTGAAAAGCAAAAAGAACAGTTTGGAAGTTTGGATATTCTTTACAAAGATTGGAATGCAAAAATTAATGTTATCTCGCGCAAGGATATTAATAATTTGTATGAACATCATGTTCTGCATTCTTTGGGTATAGCAAAGACAGTCCATTTTAAACCGGGGACAAAAATAATGGATCTGGGAACTGGCGGTGGCTTTCCGGGAATTCCATTAGCCATTTTTTTTCCGGAAACCGAATTTTTATTGGTAGACAGTGTTGGTAAAAAGCTGAAAGTTGCCACAGCTGTTGCCGAAAGTCTCGGATTAAAAAATGTAACGTTCTGCCAATGCAGGGCGGAAGAAGAAAAGAGAAAATTCGATTTTGTAGTGAGCCGTGCTGTAATGCCGTTAACGGATCTGATCCATATTGTCAAAAAAAATATTGCCAAAGAACAACATAATGCCCTTCCCAACGGACTCATTTGCCTGAAAGGTGGAGAACTTGAAAAAGAATCGGGTCCATATAAAAATCGGATGTTCGTAACGGACTTGAGCGATTATTTTAAAGAAGAATATTTTAAAACAAAAAAAGTAGTATTTGTAGCATTGTAAAAATGACAGGATCATGATGACAATTAAAAAATTCGAATTTAATATGCTACCTTCAAATTGTTATATCATATCTGATGAAACAAAAGAGACGGTAATTATTGATGCGGGATGTTATTACCCCGATGAGCAAGAAGCATTAAAGAACTATATCGAGAAGAACAAACTGATATTAAAACACTTAATATGCACTCATCTACATTTTGATCATATCTTTGGGAATCCTTTCATATGGAGAACATTTGGTATTAAAGCTGAAGCAAATGCCGCCGACCTTCCCTGGATGCAAGAAATAAAACAGAGAATTTCGGTTTTTGGATTGAAAGGATGTGATGAACCTATACCATTGGGTAAAAAACTAAACGAAGGTGATATCATTACGTTTGGCACCCACAAATTGGAAACATTGGCTGTTCCGGGTCATTCTCCCGGTAGTCTGGCTTTTTATTGTGCAGAAGAAAATGTAGTTTTTACCGGGGATGCATTGTTCGCAAGTTCAATAGGAAGAACCGATTTCCCAGATGGAGACGAAAAGCTATTGATACACTCAATAAAAACAAAACTTCTTACTCTACCCGAGAATACAACCATATTGTCAGGACATGGAGGGCCATCTCTCATCGGAAAAGAGAAGAAAAACAATATTTTTTTGCGATAAAATGCATTTTTAATGTAAATTTACTCGTTGTTTTTTTATCGCATAAAAAACTTTCTCTATCTTTGAAACATAATTCAATACCTACTATTATTTATTATGATGAAGTACGTTGACTTGCCTGAGATGCCGGTTCGCCGACTCACTTTTTATTTGGCAACAGAAGAGTATGTAGCCCGTAATTTCGATGAATCTGATTGTTTTTTTATGTGGCAAGTAGAACCTACCGTTATCTTTGGCAGAAATCAACTGATAGAGAACGAAGTAAACTTGGCTTATTGCCGGGAGCACGGTATTCAAACATATCGTCGGAAAAGCGGAGGAGGATGTGTATTTGCAGATATGAGTAATATTATGTTTGCATATATCACACAGGATACTGCCGTTCGCTACACTTTCGATAAATATCTTCGAATGGTTGCGCATGTACTGCAAGATCTGGGAATAAAAGCCGAAGCAAGCGGACGAAACGATATAACCATCAACGGGAAAAAAGTAAGCGGCAATGCTTTCTATCATGTTCCCGGAAAGAGTATCGTACATGGCACAATGCTCTTCAATACGGATATGGAACATCTTATCCGCTCCATTACTCCATCAGATGAAAAGCTGGTGAGCAAAGGAATCCAGAGTGTTCGACAAAGAGTAACCAATCTGTCGGAATATATCAACATGGATATTGAGGAATTTAAGAAATATATCCGTAGCAGCCTTTGCGGAGATGAGAAACTTTCATTGGATGACGATGATGTGAAAAAGATAGAAGCTATTGAAGCTGAATATCTCACAGATGAGTTTATCTATGGAAACAATCCCCATTACACCGTCTCCAGAAAAATGAAGATTGAAAATGCAGGCGAATTTGATATTCGGATTGAATTGAAAAACAATATAATCAAATCCATTAATATGCTTGGAGATTATTTTCTGATCGGAGATTTGGATCATGGAATTCTATCCCATTTGCGGAATATAGAATATACTCCTGAAGCCGTATCGGATGCTTTATCAAATGTAGTAATTGAAAATCGCATTATGAATTTGAATAAACAACAATTTATAGACTTATTATTTAAAACCTCTAATTGATATGGATGATAAAAAAACATGTCTGTACGACAAACACATTGCGCTCGGAGCAAAAATGAGTCCTTTTGGCGGTTTCGTCATGCCCATTGAATACACTTCGATTGTTGATGAACACCAGGCGGTGCGTCATCACTGCGGAATATTTGACGTCAGTCATATGGGTGAAGTTCTTGTAAGCGGTGAAGAAGCTGAGAAATATGTAAATCATATTTTCACAAACGATGTGACAGGTGCTCCCGATGGAAAAATTTTCTATGGAATGATGTTGTACCCTAATGGAGGTACGGTAGATGACTTGCTTGTTTATAAAAAAAATCTACATGAATTCTTTCTTGTGATAAACGCTGCAAATATCGATAAGGATTATGATTGGATGCAGCAGCATGTAACGGGATTCGATATTAAGCTCGAAAATCTGAGTGAGGAACTGGGAGAAGTTGCCGTTCAGGGTCCGAAATCGGAAAAGATAATAGAAAAACTACTTGGAATTAAAATAGCCGATTTGGAATTTTATACTTTCAAAGAGACAGAATACGAAGGAGAAAAAATTCTTGTCAGCCGCACGGGGTATACCGGTGAAGACGGTTTTGAGCTTTACGGTTCCCATCATTTTATTAACAATGCGTGGGATATTCTGGTAAACAGCGGAGAAGTGAAACCTTGCGGACTTGGATGCCGTGATACTCTTCGTTTTGAAGTTGCTCTGCCACTTTACGGACATGAATTAAGTGCCGACATTACCCCTATTGAAGCCGGACTAGGTATTTTTGTAAAAACAGAAAAACCTGAATTTATCGGAAGAGACGCAATCCTTCATCAGAAAATGGAAGGTATCACAAAGAAAATAGTAGGTATTGAATTAAATGACCGTGCCATTCCACGTAACGGTTATGAAGTGGAAGCAGACGGAGCGGTAATCGGAACAGTGACTACGGGATACCATACCATAAGCAATGACAGAAGTGTTTGTATGGCGCTCATTGACAGTAAATATGCCAAGCTTGGAACTCCGGTACAAATTCGTATCCGTAAAAAACTATTTGAAGGTACTGTGGTAAAAAAACGTTTCTATGACAAAAATTACAAAAAATAAAAACACTTAATTTATTTTATTATGAGCAAAATTATAGAAGGCCTGTATTATTCAGACTCACATGAGTTCGTAAAGGTTGAAGGGAATACAGCATTTGTAGGTATAACCGATTATGCACAGCAACAATTGGGTAATATCGTTTATGTAGATATGCCTGATACGGATGACGAAGTTTCAAAGGACGAAGAGTTCGGAGCTGTAGAAAGCGTAAAAGCTGCAAGCGATTTGATTTCGCCTATCAGCGGTAAAGTTATAGAGGTAAACGAATCTTTGGTTGACAATCCTGAATTGGTCAATAAAGATGCTTTTGAAAACTGGATTATCAAAGTGGAAATGAGCGATCCGTCTGAACTGGACAGCCTGATGGATGCCAAAGCTTACGAAAAAGCTTGTGAATAAAACAGAGAAATTTTTATGAGTAATAAATATATACCACACACCGAAGACGACATCCAAGAGATGCTGAAAGTCTCCGGTGTTCATACTATTGACGATCTTTACCAGGATATCCCGGAGCAAGTCATTCTAAAGAGAGAATACGATATACCTTCGGCAATGAGTGAAATAGAAATCCGTAAATTTATAGGCGGATTAAGTGAAAAAAATAAAATATGCTCTATCTTTACCGGTGCCGGAGCATATGATCATTATTCTCCATCGGTTATTAATCAAATCATTAGTCGCTCCGAGTTTCTCACTGCATATACTCCCTATCAGGCAGAGATCTCGCAGGGTACATTGCAATATATTTTTGAATTCCAAAGCATGATGTCCGAGCTTACGGGAATGCCTTGCTGTAATGCTTCCATGTATGACGGTCCTACTGCCTGCGCAGAATCTATGATGATGTGTGTGGCTGCTGCCAAAAAGAAGAACAAAGTACTGTATGCTGCGACGTTGCTCTTACATGTGCGTCGGGTATTGACTACTTATGCTAAATTTCATGGCGTAAATTTAGTAGAGATTCCAGAAAAAGACGGTGTTACGGATAAATCTGTAATGGATTCCCTTTTGTCAGTCGGAGATGTGGCCGGAGTGATTGTTTCACAGCCGAATGCCTATGGAATAATCGAGAACTTTACGGGATATGCCGAAACGATTCATGCACAAAAAGCCATTTTCGTAATGTATACCGATCCTTCCGCTCTGGCTGTTCTCAAGACTCCGGGTGAATGGGATGCCGATGTGGCATGTGGTGACGGTCAATCTCTTGGTATACCTCTTAATTATGGTGGTCCCTATGTAGGATTCATGGGAAGTACAAAGGCGTTGGAGCGTAAATTACCCGGACGTATTGTAGGTGCAACTCATGATATTGAAGGCAAACGTGCATATGTCTTGACACTTCAGGCTCGTGAACAGCACATTCGTCGTGAAAAAGCCAATTCCAACATTTGCAGTAATCAATCATTAATGGCTTTATATGTGACTATTTACATGTCACTTATGGGACCGAAAGGATTGAAAGAAGTAAATGAATTGAGTTATTCCAATTCACATTATGTATGTGACGAATTATGCAAAACAGGACATTTTTCATTGGTTTATAAACAACCGTTTTTGAAAGAATTCCTTGTAAAAACAGATTTGCCTGTAGAGAAACTCCAAAAGAAACTATTGGAAAATAGTATCTTTGGCGGTATAGAACTTCGTCCGGGTGAACTGCTATTCTGTGTAACGGAAAATCGCACGCAGGATGAAATAGAACAATTGTTGAATGTGATAAAGAGTATGCTATGATAAGACAATATGATAAACTGATTTTTGAATTATCAAAAAAAGGAAGACAAGGATATAGTCTTCCGCAGAACGCCCACAAAGAATATTCTCTGGATAGCATTCCTTCCTATGCATGTCGTAAAGCTCCTTTGGGTTTGCCTGAAGTAGGAGAATTCGATGTAGTACGCCATTATACCAATCTTTCGAATAAGAATTTCGGTCTGGATACGGGATTTTACCCTTTGGGCAGTTGTACAATGAAATATAATCCCAAGATTAATGAAGAAATGTATGCTTTGAAAGGTTTCACGAGTATGCACCCGTTGCAACCTGCCGAAAGTGTCCAAGGAGCTTTGGAATTATATTATAATCTGAATGTTCTTCTATCGGAACTTGCAGGATTATCAGAGTTCACGATAAATCCGTTTGCCGGAGCTCACGGAGAACTCACGGGACTGATGGTAATGCGCCAGTATCATATGAAACGCGGAGATGAAAAACGCATTAAAGTGATTGTTCCCGACAGTGCCCACGGCACCAATCCTGCCAGTGCAGCTGTATGCGGCTTGCAGGTAGTGGAAGTAAAGTCTACCTCCGAAGGAACGATCGATGTGGAAAATCTGAAACCGCTCTTGGATGATACCGTTGCAGGCATCATGATGACCAATCCCAATACATTGGGTATCTTTGAAAAAGAGATTCTCGAAATAGCCAAACTCGTTCACGAATGTGGAGGTCTTCTCTACTATGACGGAGCCAATTTGAACCCGATGCTCGGCAAATGTCGTCCGGGTGATATGGGATTCGACATCATGCATATCAATCTCCACAAAACATTCTCCACCCCTCACGGAGGAGGCGGTCCGGGTTCCGGTCCGGTAGGTGTGCGTAAAGGTTTGGAAAATTATCTGCCCAACCCACATGTACGTAAAAATGCCGAAGGTAAGTTCTATATTGATTTCGATAAAGATTCATTAGGTTCAATATCCGGTTTTGTCGGCAACTTCGGTGTTATGGTTCGCGCCTACACATATATTCTTTCTTTAGGAAAAGAAAATATCAAGAATGTAGGTCCGATGGCAACGCTGAATGCGAATTATATCAAGGAAAGTCTGAAAGATTGCTTTGAATTGCCTATAAGCGGCGTTTGTAAGCACGAATTTGTATATGACGGATTGAAAGACAAGTCGACCGGAGTTACTACATTGGATGTAGCCAAACGTCTGCTCGATTACGGATTTCATGCGCCGACCATATATTTTCCTCTTCTGTTTCATCAGGCAATCATGATAGAACCTACGGAAACGGAAAGCAAAGATACGTTGGATGATTTTATTGCCATCATGCGAAAGATAGCCAAGGAAGCCATTGAAGATCCCGATACGGTGAAAAATGCGCCGCACCATACTCCGGTTCGCCGACTGGATGAAACGACTGCTGCCCGCAAACCTATTTTGACATACAAGGATATGTTGGACGACGATAATTTTAAAGCGTAAATGATGGATGATTTGATTATCATCGGAGCCGGACCGGGAGGATATGAAACAGCTGTACTTGCTGCTCAAAAAGGATTGAAAACGGTTATCATCGAAGATCGCAAACCCGGAGGCACGTGCCTCAACGAAGGTTGTATCCCCACCAAAGCTCTCTGTAGAAATGCAGAAGTATATTCTTTGCTGAAAGAAGGAGCCACCTATGGCTGTCCGGCAAATTATCAATTGGACTGGAATACAGTAATGCAGCGCAAGAACGAAGTAGTACGTTCTCTTGTGGAAGGAGTTGAATTCCTTCTCAAGAATAAACTTATTACTTATGTCCAAGGTAAAGCCGTTCTTGTCGATTCAAAGACAGTACGTGTAGGAGAAGAAACCTATTCGGCCCGACATATTATCATTGCAACGGGTTCGGTAACGAAATACTTGCCTTGTGAAGGACTTCATCTGCCGGGTGTACTCACATCTACAGAAATGTTGGATATAGATCATCTGCCCTCTCGTCTTTGTGTGATAGGCGGAGGTGTAATCGGCTTGGAATTTGCTTCTATCTTCAATAGTTTCGGTTGCCAGGTAACGGTGCTGGAATATGCTAAGGAAATTCTTCCCAATTTCGATACGGATATCAGTAAAAGACTTAAAGTATCACTAAAGGGAAAGGATATTAATATTCTGAACCAGGCAGCAGTAACTGGTGTTACAAAAGATGGAAATCAACTGATTGTCCACTATGATCTGAAAGGAACTTCAGCCGAAGAAAAGGCCGATACCGTTCTACTTGCCGTGGGAAGAGTTCCTAATCTGGATTCTCTCAACTTGGCAGAAGCCGGCATCGAATTCACTAAGAAAGGTATTGTTACGGATGATCATTTGCAAACAAATATACCGGGTATTTATGCCATCGGGGATATCAATGGAAAATGTATGCTGGCCCACGCCGCAACATTCCAAGGACGTCATGTGATAAACCAAATTACAGATGAAACGGATAAGATACACTTGGATATAGTTCCCGCAGCTGTATTTACGTCTCCCGAAGCTTCCATGGTGGGACTTACAGAAGAACAATGCAAAGCACAAGGACTTGCATTTAAGAGTAAGAAATCTTTATTCCGTGCCAACGGGAAAGCTTTGAGTATGAATGAAACCGATGGCTTGTGCAAGATTATTACCGGAGAAGACGGGAAAATTCTCGGTTGCCACATGTTTGGTGCACATTCGGCCGATCTTATTCAGGAAATCACGGTTTTAATGAATATGAACGCAACGGTAAACGATTTGCAAAACATGATTCACGCCCATCCTACTTTAGGCGAAGTAGTACAAGAAACAGCAAGAGCTTTTTAAGGTCAGTACAACTAAAAATAGATAAAGGGAGCACCGGCAATTCTGCTGATGCTCCCTTCTTCAAAACATGTAAAAACATTAATCTTTCGCCCTCAACTTAATATATCTGACATTTTTCCTTCAATATTTGACCGAGTTCATAGGTAAATTTGCGTATTGCCTGAACATCACGTTCACTCTCCTTTTGAGCACGCCAAGCCTTTATTTTTGCCGTAGGTGGATCATACATCGGAACCATCTCACTGGCTTCCAAAAGATTCGCACAATATTCGGCAGCTTCAAGCATATCATCGGTAGAACTGCGTTTGTTACGGAACACTTTCGTTTCCTGTTTCATGGAATCTTCTATCATCTTAAGAGCACGATAAGCATATCCTTCCTTATTAGGATTCGGCAAAATACGTGTATTCACATCTCTGTTTCTATAAAAGCCTAGTAATGCAGCAATGATAGACGGATCGCGAACAGTTCCGTCCGGATATACCAATCCATGGACATCACCCCAATAACCTCCGCACATCAATTCGAAAACGTAGAAACCCGCTTTATGTTCACGACAAATTTCCAATGCCATGTCAGCCGGATTTGCTCTGCCTATACAAACCATTTCACTATTAATGATCGGTTTGTTATATTTATCAGCAAACTTTTGGGCTGTAGCATATGACCCTTCCACTCTATTATGAGTCTCCAAATAATCATGGAATGAAAGAACATCTACAATATCGGCTACATTTTCCAATCTACTTGGATAAGTAACACCCACGGTAATGGCATTTTTACCATCAATCTTTTTCACATATTCGCAGTAATGTCTCACGAACTTCCAAATCTTAGCTTCCCTTTCCGCCTTTTCCTTTTCATTAGGAGCTTCCCCTATATAATCATTACATAGAGGTTCGTTCATAACATCCCAAATTAAAAGCCCCGGCTCTTCTTTAAGAGCATCTACTACTGCTTTCACGTAAGCTTCACCCTTTGCACTAAAACTATCTTCCAAAGAAGCAGGATCAACCATGTTCCCATTAAACAAAATAGGCATCGTCGTTATTCCGAATTTATAAGCTGTCTTTACATAATTGCGAAGATTATCAATAAACGCTTTAGGATTCCGATCATAGAACTGATAACTAAGCCAGATTCGAGTACTGTTCAACTGCAATCTCTGAGCATAACCAAGATTACGCTCAAGAATATCCTGCTTTACTCCCATTCCTCCTGCAGTATAACATACACCACGTACAAAGCTATAATCTTTCAACGGTTTTGTAGCCATAGCGTTTTGGAGAAAAAGGGAAATAATTCCCAAGATTAAAATTTTCTGTATTTTCATTGTTATAATTATTATGGATTATACCTCTTATCAAACAAAAATATATATTTTATGTTATTTATATATTCTCTAAAACGCCAACATTTTTCATTTTTCTTTCAAAAATCGAATTAGTCTTATCTCTAACAAAAAGATGAACAAATTTTTAAAATTATTGAACAGTTTTTTTTAATCAAATAAGATAAATAAAACTAAATTTGAACAATATAATAAAATACATAAGATGAAATGAGATGTTCTGTAATTCCGTTACAAGGACATAAGTATTGTGTAACAAAAAGAATTGCTTGAAATATTGAAACCATTTAATTTTGAAATGATTTTTTAAATATAATACCATGAAAAAAGTTCTCGTTTTTTCCCTTTCTGTTTTTCTGGTCACTTCTACGATGGCTCAAAATAACAATTTGCAAAATGGAACGAAAACAAAATTAGTCCCGACTGTTACCATTCCTGCTCCTCCCGGATCAAAAGGATTCGGCATGCCTCCTGCTAAAAAACCGGGAACAAACACTTCCGTCATTCACCTCCCAAGAATCATGATAAGTGCCAGTGCTCTGGATAACCATGAAATTAAAAGCACCACGCTTGATAAAATGAGTATGAGTGATCCTTATATCTACGCCGATCAAGATACAAAAACTTACTATCTTACAGGCAGTGGCGGCGTAATCTATAAAAGTAAGGATTTAAAAAACTGGACAGGTCCATATGGCGCCTATGACACAAAAAATACATGGATGGAAAACATAAAATTTGTTGCAGCGGCAGAAATCCATAAAGTAAACGGGAAATATTATTATGCGGCATCTTTCGGTAGTAGTGAACTCGTTGATGTTGTTCCACGCAGATATAATATTACTCGTCATCAAACCATGATTCTGGAATCCGATAAACCCGACGGACCCTATAAATTAAAAAATCCGGATCCTAATTATGATTACCTTCCACATAGTTGGGACATCATCGACGGAACCATTTATGTAGAGAACGGGCAACCTTACATGGTATTTTCTCACGAATGGATGCAGACGATTGACGGGACCATGGAATATGTAAAACTTTCACCTGATTTAAGTAAGACTGTCTCGGAGCCGAAAGTTCTTTTTAGAGCTTCCGAATCACCTCTCGCGCTTGAAATGGTAGGCAATGGAGAAATGACCTATGGACTCAAAATACCCGGATGGGTAACCGATGGTCCTGAGATGTTCCGCACAAAAACAGGTAAACTGGGAATGCTTTGGGCTTCTTGGGGTGCTAAACGTTATTTAGAATGTGTGGCATATTCCGAATCCGGAACCATCGACGGCCCCTGGATACAGGCAGATAAACCTCTGATAGGAAATAATTCCGGTCACGGAATGATGTTTACCAGTTTCGAAGGAAAAAGGTTATTTATTGTTCATCATGCAGAAGGTGATGGTCCTCGTAAACCTCAAATATGGGAAATCGATGATTCCGGAGACCGTCTTGTTTTAGGAAAAAGAATACTTTAAAAATAATATTATTTTCACAAATTATTAATTTACAATTATGAAAAAAATTATGCTTCTACTTGCCGCCACTTTAATGTGTGGCGCTGCATCTGCACAATTTGCAGGTATCATGCGTGGGCAACAGCAAGAACCGCTGCCAGAGGGTTACAAACCGAGTTCCACTAATATTTTTCTGGCACAATATCCTGCTGTCAACACAAAAACTCATCAGGTAATGTTTAGAGTAGTAGCTCCCAGCGCTCAAAAAGTACAAATCGATATATGCAATAAAAAATATGATTTGACAAAAGATGAAAAGGGCGTATGGACAGGAATTTCCGATCCTCAAGTCATTGGATTCCATTATTATGCAGTTCTCATTGACGGAGTTTCCGCAATGGATCGTAACACACAGGCATTTTTCGGCAGTAACTGGGAATCATCAGGAGTTGAAATCCCGGAAGGCCCGGAAGGTAATTATTACCGTTTTAACAAAGCAATTCCTCACGGACAAGTTCGTTCCATATTGTATTGGTCAAATATTAATGGATTGGAACGTCATATTAATGTATACGTTCCGGCAGAATATGAGAAGAATCCTAATAAAAAATATCCCGTTCTATACCTGTTACACGGATGGGGAGAAGATGAAAACGGATGGTCAAACCAAGGTCATGTTGCTAATATTATGGACGGACTTATCTCCGCAGGCAAAGCTGTTCCGATGCTTATTGTAATGGATAGCGGCGACATCAAAACAAATTCGGATGTACGTCAGGCTTCTACCAATGATGTTACCCAGATCTATGTAAAAGATTTAATTCCGTTTATCGATAAAACATTCCGTACTAAAACCGACAGACAAAATCGTGCCATGGCCGGCCTTTCCAGAGGAGGAATGCAAACCACTCAAACCGTTTTCCACAACATAGATAAATTTGCATGGTTAGGAACTTTCAGCGGTTTCATGGGTATGCGTGATGGTATAGATAAAGCATTCGACGGCATATTCAAAGACGCAGCTACTTTCAATAAGCAATTTAATCTTTTCTTCATCAGTACAGGTTCCGTAGAAGGCCCCAACGCCAAGAAATCTTATGATGAACTGAAAGCACACGGCATCAATAACATCGTGTATCACGAATCAGCAGGAACCGCTCATGAGTGGCTCACTTGGCGCAGAGCTTTAAATGATTTCGCTCCAAGATTATTCAAAAAATAAATTGTTATTAATATAAGTATATCTTTGACTATGATAGTGATATCTTTTCAAAGATATACTTATTTTTAGGAAATAATAAGTACGTTGTCTTCTCCTATTTTCAATCAGTTTGCTCACCATTTCTTAAGCTCTTCTGTATTAAAATGAAGTAGTCGGAATACTGTTCCTCATCCAATAAATATCACCATTCAAATAATAAAAAATATATTTCCCATCAGGAGAAATGTCCATATCATAATTATCTTCCTTATTATTAAATTTCGAACCTAAATTTTGAGGAGTTGTCCAAGTCCTGTCTTTTTTCTTAAAAGTAATATATTGATCATGCTCTCCATATCCATTAGGCCGATTTGATGCATATATTATATAAGAGCCATCTCTACCGATGAATGGATCGACATCACTATAATTACTATTTATTGATACGCCTGCATTCTTCGGTTCTGAACATCCTTTTGAAGAACACTGTGAAAAATATATGTCTCCTGAATTCTTTTTAGCATCCCAATAACAAAAACAAAGTAACCCATCCTTTGTAAGAGAGGGATGAAATTCCCATATACTGTCACCTGGAAAATCAATCATTTTTACAGGCTGAGACCATCCCTTTTTTATTTTCTTTATCCTCCACAAACAATAATCGTTAATATCCGATTTTCCTTTACTTGTTGAGAAATACAAATATTTCCCGTCGGATGAAAAAGCGGGTTCGGTAGTCCAACAATCTTTTGAGAATTGAGCGGTATCAGGTTTTGACCATACATTTTCAGACTTGACCATATGCATAATTTTAGTTTTAGGCCATTCACCCCTGACAAAGAAAACTTCATCTCCATTGGGAGAAATAGCCAATGCTCCTTCTCTTGTATCACTCTTAGATATAATTCCGGGAGCAAATATCCGGGCAGAATCCGTTGGAGGAGTTTGTCCTAAATAATCAAACGAATGTTGAGAAAATAGATTTTGGTTAATCATAACTAATAAGATTGCTAGAAGATTGATTTTTGTTCTCATATACGGTTGCTATTAAAAATTAAATAATTACTAACAATAGATATTTTTATTCCCAAATTTGATGTTCCGAGGCACACCTTTTACACTCTTAACTCTAAAGCTAAACAAAAATACCAATTTTAATTCATATAATCTACAACTTATAGCAAGAGTTTTCGCTTTGCTTCGAACAATACTGGCGTTGAATCTTAATAGAGTAAAACACTATCTGACAATTTTATGGTCTCTAAAATTTGATTTCAGATATGTTATTATATATTAATATGTTTATATTCTGCATTATACATTAGATGCTTAGTTTCCGATATATTGATATTGTTTTTCGGACTATTAATTCTGATCAATTTAATTAAAGATATATCAAACTAAAAAGAACTATTTAAAACTTGGAAACAACATTTTCTATATAAACATATTCATAAACAGTTCTTTTTTTCTACTTTTGCATTTATCTAGTCAACAAATGAAATATC
>Ga0172378_10003237_pt1 | contig 15353 bp, 15 predicted proteins | sample GrowelOW332metaG_FD_119755 | JGI IMG/M metagenome (GOLD analysis project Ga0172378, IMG submission 119755) | Groundwater microbial communities from an aquifer near a municipal landfill in Southern Ontario, Canada - Pumphouse #3_1 metaG | ecosystem: Environmental > Aquatic > Deep subsurface >... | reverse complement strand
GAACCTTTCCCGTGGAATAAAATTTTAAGTATTGTATTGGTTTTGGCGGGATCGAGTCTTTTTATCGCAAGTCCGAAAAGGATGATCCAGAAGACTTTCAAAAGGAACAAATCCGATGAAAAAAAATGAAGTCTGGTTCAAGGCGACAGGGCATTGCCCAACGGAAGAATATGATTTAGCGACGGTATTCCTGATGGATTCCGGTGTGGGTGCATTGCAGGAATTAGATGCGGTTGTTCCGGGCCGTACGGATTTTTGCTTTTATACGGATTCCGAAGAAACACGTGATGCGATTATTTCAAAGTTTCCTCAATATGGATTCACCTTGGAAGATGAACCTGCCAAGGATTGGGACCGCTGGTGGAAAGAGCGTGCGACGCCCGTGCATGTGAGTGAACGGCTTTGGGTGCGTCCGCCATGGGTTGATTTTACACCAGAAAAGAAAAGTTCAATTCTTCTTGTACTAGAGGCGAAGAGCGCTTTTGGCACAGGAGACCATGCGACGACATCACTTATCTCTGGAATGATGGAAGGCCTTTCCCTGAAGGGGAAAACAGTGCTGGATATTGGCACGGGAACTGGCATTCTTTCAATGCTTGCAGATAAATTAGGTGCTAAAATGGCCGTGGGCACAGAAATTGATATGCTCGCTCTTCCTTGCATCGCCGAGAATTTTAAAAATAATGGCTGCATTCACGCTCGGGCTGTATTCGGTTTTTTGGATGTGTTTAAATCGAGTTCCCATTTCGACCACATTGTCTGCAATATGATCCGCACGGAATTTTGGCCTCTTAGGGAAGATGTGGAACGGTTGCTTCTTCCCGGTGGGCATTTGGTCCTCACGGGACAGCTCACGTCCGAAAAAGATTACGTTTTGGATTGGTTTGCTGAAAGCGGATTCGATGTCCTCCGCGAAAAAACAAAAGATGAATGGTGGTGCGTTGATGCGGAACGTGTTTGATATTCTAATTGCAAGAAAGAGCGCTCGCGAATATGATCCTCGGGTGGTATCCATAGAAATCGTCCGTGAAGTGTTGAAAGATGCGGGCCGAGCGCCTTCGAGCAAGAATACGCAGCCGTGGCTTGTCGCTTATCTTTCGGGGCAACCGCTTGAGGAACTCCGACGCAAAATGTGCGGTGCATTTGAAACCGGGCTTCCCGCTGATTTTGAAATAGATTCAGGTACTTTTGAGGCTTATCTTCCCCGGGCAAAGAAACTGGGCAAGGATATTTTTGCGTGGAAGGGAATTGACCGTGAAGACCTTGAAAAGCGTCATTTGCATGCGAAGGAAAATTTCCGCTTTTTTGGTGCGAATCAAATTTTTATTGTCGCTGTCCGCAAAGAGGCTTGCAATGAAAAGGCTATTTTCGATGTAGGAATTTTTTCTGCCTATTTAATGCTCGCTTTGGAATCCCGCGAGCTTGGATCTTGTCCGCAAATGAGCACGCTTGCCTATCCGCAAATTTTGAGAGATGCTATTCCCGATTCAGAAAATTGGTTGCCTCTTTTAACACTTCCTTTTGGCTATCCCAAAAAAGGTAGCCATTTGAATGAATTTGAAACAGAACGGGAACCGCTTGGAAGTTGGGCGTTTGAAGTGGTAGGGAAATGAGCGATAGTCTTTTTGTGCGGGTGGCTTCTCGCGAGGTAACAGACGTCAAGCCTGTATGGATGATGCGCCAAGCTGGTCGCTATTTACCCGAATATCAAGAACTTCGCGCACATTTTAAGGACTTTCTTTCGTTTGTATCGAATCCGATGGCTGCAGCGGAAGCAACACTTCAGCCAGTGCGGCGGTTCTCATTGGATGCGGCGATACTTTTTAGCGATATTCTGGTAACGCTGCCTTATATGGGATTTGATTTGGATTTTGCGATTGGCAAAGGTCCCGTGATAAAAAATCCCATGCGGAGTTATTCCGATGTAAAGCTGCTTTCTAGAGTGAATTTTGAAAAGGATTTGCTTTATACAAAAGAAGCTCTTAAAAAGGTAAAAGAATCTCTTCCTTCGGATACGGCCCTTTTGGGTTTTGTCGGAGGACCGCTCACGATTGCGTCTTATGCAATTGAAGGAGGAACTTCTAAGGATCTATCCTTGACAAAAGCTTTGTATTACAAGGATCCTTCTACTTATGAGGCTTTTCTTTTAAAAGTGGCGGACATTACGGGAGAATACCTTGCGAAGCAAGCGGAATGGGGTGCTACGGCCTTGGTTGTGATGGATTCTTGGGCAGGGAATCTTTCCAAAGAAGATTATGCGTTTATGGCACGCCCGTATACGCAGAAAGTGCTTTCTATTGTGCGCCAAAAGACGGATGCTCCTGTGATTTATTATGCAAATGGGGCTCAGCATCTTATAGATGATTTTACTCTTCTGGGCTTTGATGTCATTGGGCTCGATCATCGCTCCGATTTGGCTTCTGTTTTTGAAAAACATCCAGAAACGGTGTTCCAGGGAAATTTGGATCCCGCCATTCTTTTTGCTTCCCCGGAAGTCGTGAAAGAGCGCGCTCGGATTATTTTAGATAAAGTAAAAAATAGAGCTCATATTATGAATCTCGGCCACGGAGTTCTTCCGTTGACTCCTGTTGCTAACGTTCAAGCCTTTGTTGATGCTGTGCGCGGGCTTTAGCCTTGGAAAGCTCCCAATGAATTCTGTACAAAAGAATTTTTACCTTTTTCATTAGATGGCAAAAACCTTCGTTTTTTGTAGCTAGCCATTTTTTATCGAAATCTTTGTCTATCGCGCCTTCGCGTTCAATGAGTGTTGCATAGTCTGTCGAAAGGGCTTTTGCTTCACCGTTTTTCCAAAAGTGAAAAACTTCGTCGCGCGTAAACCGAGATTCCAAAAGCTTTCTTTTTACAAAGCCCGCTTTTTGAGAAATGAGCTTTGGATAGGAGAAAAGGATTTTTTTGTCTGTATGGTAAAGCGCTTCTAGTTTAATCCCGGCGTTTTGCATTGCAATGCTTGTGCCGACTTCAAGGCGCTTTACAGTGTCGTAGAAATCTTCTCCCTCAGGCTCTTTGAGAATGTGTTTAAAAAAAACGGAAATGGCCTTTGGCTTCAGGTAGAGAAAAAAGGATTGCAGATGATAGGCGTATTCATCATTTTCGGTAAGAGAAAAAATTTCGGCTTCGCTGTCTTCCGCTTTCGCAAAAATCATATTGAACCGGTTTTGGTAATAGACGATGGAATCGTTTACTAGGACCAATCGTTCCCATTCTTCACGTCTAAATTTGGCTGTGTACTGAATGTAGCGGCGCCACATTCCGAAATCGTACCCGTGATTGTCGGTGAAGAAAAGTTCAATATGATGCGAGTCTAGAAAAGCATGCGAAGAGGGATCCAAGTCGCGGCGGTTCGTTAAATATGCTACGGTGAATCCCGTTTGCACAAGGCCAGCCAGCGCATAGCGGATATAACCTGGAAGGCTTTCGCCTTCTTGGTAAGAAGCATAGAGAACTTTTCGGAGTATGGATTTATTCTGCGGTATCATTTTTTCTTGGAGTTGATGCGCCCGCTGTCCCTGCGCGAATTACCGAAGTTCTTGGAACTTGCGCTATGGTGGAACCCTTTGCGCTGTCCGCTGCTTCTATTGCTAGAAGAAAAGTCCCGGTTATCATCTCCGCTATGAGTTCCGCGGAAGCTGCCTTTGCGCTCACTGCTGCGTTTTCCATAGCGTGAATCATCCCCGTCGTTCCGTCTATCTCCGCGGTTGCGGTCGCCAAACCTGTTTTCTCCTCTGTCGCGGTGTTCGCTCCTAAAACCACCTCTGCGGTCATCCCTCTGTCCATTGGGGCGGGAATTGCCGTAGGAATCGCGGACGACTTTGCGTTCACGCGGGCGGAGTGCGCTCAAATCATTATTTTCTGTCGGCTGGGAAACGAGTCCCATTTCTTCGGCGGCTTCCTCTCTGGATTTCTCCCCATACGCTTTTCCTGTCTTCGCGTCTTTGAGCTTGGCGAGAATTGCAAAGTCAGCCTCGCCTCGGACCGGGTTTGCGCGGAGAAGGCGAACTCGCACGGTATCGCCGTGAGCAAAAGTCTTGCCGCTGCTTCTGCCGTAGACAATTCCCTTGTCAGGGTTGAAAATGTAATAATCGCGGCCCGCAATATCGCGGAATCGCACGAGGCCTTCGGCATTTGGTTCTTTAACTGCTACGTAAATACCCCATTGTTGGATACCCGTAACGGTTGCTTCGAATTCTTCTCCGAGGTGAGCGAGTAAAAGCCAAGTTGCGCAAACCTTTATCGACATGCGTTCGAGTTTCTGGTTTTTGATTTCGTTTGCGGAAATTTCGGCGCAGACTTCAATTACATTGTGTGCACGTTCTGCTTTTTTTTCTTTTTCCGTGGTGCGGGAGAGTTCGCGGTGGCACCATAGGTCCGCATAGCGGCGGATAGGTGAGGTGAAATGCGCGTAGTCTTGCCAGTTGAGCGCGAAGTGACCAAAACTATTGCTATCGTAGTGCGCTTTTTGCATACTGCGGAGGATGCGGTTGATAATGGATTCGTCGCCTTTGGCGCGTTTTACCAAGTGCTGGTAGAGTTCAAAAATGGTCTGGTTTAAGTTAGTATCGCCGCGGCGAGGCTTGCCTAAATCGCGGAGAGAAACCGGGCTGTCCTTGAAGAGATCCGGTAAAAGGTAATAGAGCTCCATAATGTCCTTGGTATCGGGAGCTTCGTGAATGCGATACACGCCTTGGAGACTGCGGAGTTTTAGCTCTTTTGCGCAGCATTGGTTGGCGATGAGCATACATTCTTCGATCCAAGAATCCGATTCTTCGGTGGGTCTCGGCACGATTGCTTCGGGCTCGCCTTCTGCATTGAACTTGCATCCGAATTCGGTGCTGCCGAGTTCCAAGATACCGTTTTGAGAGCGGTTTGCTTTGAGGAGACGGGTCACTTCGGCAAGGTCTTTGACATGTTCGTCTCCTTGGGCCATCCGTTCCATCGCCTGCCCGTAAGTAATGGAACTTGTAATGCGGACGATGCTTTTTTTGAACTCGTAATGAGTCACGTTAGCTTGTGCGTCCAAATCCATCATACAGGTGAATGCAAAACGATCCACGCCTTCGTGAAGCGAGCAGAGGTCACTTGAAAGGCGATCCGGTAGCATCGGTACTGCGCACCAGGGAAGGTATTGCGTATAACTTCTCGCAAGAGCTTCTTCATCAAGTTCCGAACCCTCGGGGACATACTCACTGACATCGGCAATGTGTACACCGAGTTTGTAACCACCATCGGGCGTCTTTTCAACGGAAACCGCGTCGTCGTGGTCCATAGCGCCTTCTGGGTCAATGCAAAGAATGTAGGTACTGCGGTAATCTTCTCGGCCTTTGGCATCCTTTTCCGCAGGGGCTTTTTCTTTGTTTACAAAGTCAATGATAGAAGCGGAGAACTTTTCAGGAAGGTTGGAGTCTTTCATGAATTGTTCTTTTACTTCCTTCCAAGTGAGGTCTCCTTCCATAGCGGTATTGTCGACCTTGGCGAGCATGGAATGCTTGAGACGCGGATGCGGATAAAGTGTAAAGGCGATGACCTCTCCTTCTTTACCGGGGGCTTGCTTGCGGTGTGCCATCGGGTAGGTTTTGCCAGTCTCGTTTTCTGTAACGGTCCACTTATCTTCTCCAGCGAAGTGAAGAATTCCGCGATGAATGCGTTCGGCGTCATCATCGAAAGAAACACGGCTTCTGCGGCTTTTTGCAGCGGGGCGGCGGTTGTCGCTTTCTTCTGTATTTTTGAGAGTCTCTTTTACTTCGCCCGAGCCCATGGAGTATTGCTTGTTGCTGTTTCGCACAAGAGAACCTTCTCCGACCATTTCTGCGAGGAGCTGTTTGAATGCCAGCTTGGAGCGCTTGGAAATGCCCATTGCTCCGCGGAGTTGGCTACTCACCATAGGTTCGTCGCGCAACATGGCGATAATTTGTTCTTTGGAAGGTAATCCTTGCATATCAAGCCTCCTTGGCTTTGCCCGCTTCAAGGGCGCTTAAAATGGTTTTGCGGACGTTTTCTTTTAATTCTTCTTTAGAAATCGTTTCGTAGTCTTTGGGCGTGATCGGTTTATGGACAATTATTTCCACATTGCCAGGAATCAGGGCTGTTTCTGTTTTTGGAAGAACCTTGCCTGCATTTATAATCGTTATTGGCAGAATTGTAAAATGATAGTCTTTGGCAAGGTGGAATGCTCCATCTTTGAACGGCAAAAGTTCTCCTGTAACCGAACGGCGGCCTTCTGGAAATATCGTATAGGTAAAACCCTTGTTCATATTCTGCTTCATCCGGAAGCCGACTTCTCCGTTTTTGCGGGAGCCCGCTTTGTAAATCGGAATGGAACCGTTCAAATCCAAAGCTCTTCCAAAAAGGGGTATTCTCCAGAGGTCGCTTTTGGCAAGGAATGCCGATGCGTAGATTCCGGCAAAGATAACGTTGATGTCAAGAAAACTCTGATGGTTGGCGAGTATCACGAATCCGCCGTTTTTTGGAATGTTTTCCGAACCTTTCACAGTAAGATGAATCCCAAAGCAATGGAATATAGGCCTGAAAAAATGTCCGGCGATCCGGTTCAGTTTTTTTGCATCTTTGAAGGCTTTGCAGAAGAAAAATCCGTATATAGGGGCAATGACGATGGCTCCAAGCGCTACTGTAACATAGTAGAATATTCCGCGAATGCGGTATTTCAAGGGCGATTTTGTTTTCGTAGGCATTTCCTTTTGAAAATAGGTAAATCGTTTAAACAAAAGTTCAAAAATCCGAAATATTTTTCGGCTGAAATTTTGACTTCGCAAAAAGTAATGGAATACGAGTATTATTTATCAAAGTGGAGATCGTCCAAAACTTCATTCGGGCCGATGACGAATAAAACGTCCTGGTCTTTGAGCCGGTAGTCGGCCATATTTCCGATAATGGGTTTTGGTTTGAGGGGATCGCGGATGGCGATAATCTGGATGCCGTATTTAGATGTCAGAGACAGTTCTTTAAGAGATTTCCCGATAAATTTTTGCGGACAGACAACTTCAATGATGGAGAATCCGTCCATAAAAGGAAGGATGTCCAGCATATTTGGGCGATTTAGGCGTTCGGCGAGCGAAATGGCCATATCGCGTTCCGGCTGGAAAATATCAGAAACTCCAAGGCGTTCCAAGATGGAAGTATGCTGCATACTCGAACTTTTAGCAATAATGTGCTTAACGCCGAGTTCTTTCAAATTGAGAATCGTGAGGAGTGAAGCTTCCAAATCAGTGCCGATACAGCATATAACGGAATCGACTTTAAGAATAGGAAGAGCCGCGAGCTGTTGCTTGCGGGTGCTGTCAGCGACAACGGCTTGTGCCACTGTCGGTGTGATGTCCTGGATCTTTTCTGGTGTGTTGTCGATGGCGAGAACTTCACATCCGAGGCTCGTCAAATGACGTGCGAGGAAAATACCCGTGTTACCAAGTCCGATGATGACGAATTGCTTTGTTGCCATTTTTTAGCCCACCATAATGTCTTCTTCTGCGTACCAGACCCCGCCTTCCACTTTCTTAGCGACAGCCGAGATGAGAAAGAGGGCGCCCATACGTCCGATAAACATAATAATACAAATAACAATGCGCCCCAAAAATGTGAGATCCGGGGTTAGCCCCAATGAAAGGCCGCAAGTGGTGAGTGCGCTGACGACTTCAAAAAAAACTTTTAAGAAGTGGGGGATTCCCATTTTGTAACTGACTCCTGCGTATTCCGTAATGAGCAGAAGAAACGTGCCGATGACAATCATAATCGTATAAATGATAAAGATCCGTACAGCTTTATCTACCGTTTCTTCGGGAATGGTGCGACCGAGGACCTGTGTTTTTTCCCGGCCGAGGATCCGGTTGAACCCGAGGAGCGCGATGACTGCCGCCGTGGTTGTTTTGATACCACCGCCGCAGCTTCCTGGATTAGCCCCGATGAACATAGTGACAATGATGAGAAGCAAGCTCGTTTCTTGAAGAGTCAGCAGGTCAATATTGTTGAAGCCTGCAGTGCGCGCAGAAATGACCATAAAACAAGAAGAGAGCATTTTTTGGGGGATGGACTCGTCTGCAAAGGCTCCGTTCCATTCGATGGTGAGAATGGCGGTGCTTGCTACTAATATAATGATGAGCGTGAAGAAAAAGGCAATCTTCGTATGCAAAGAAATGCGCTGGATCGAGTGTGTCTTAAAATTGAGGAAGTTCCGTGTTTCTGCGAGCGACAAAAAACCGAAGCCTCCTGCAAGTACTAGCGCGCATATTGAAAGGCATACAACGGGATTGAACTGATAGCTCATCAGGGAATCATGGAAAGGAGAAAATCCTGCATTGCAGAAAGCACTTATGGAATGGAATACGGAATAGAGGATGCGATCATTTAATGGAAATTTGTCGAATTGAGTGAACAGAACAAGGGCTCCAATTCCTTCCAGAATAAAAGTGAATGGAATCACCGCTAGAAGAATCTTGATGGGGTCAATTTGTTCTTCTTGTGTAAAATTCGATTTGAGCATCGCCTGCTGGTTAAATCCGGGACGCATTCCAGAAAGTAGGAGTATCGCCGTCGAAAAAGTCATGATGCCGAGTCCGCCGATTTGAATGAGCGCAGCAATAATCCAAAGCCCTGTGTTGGAAAATACGCTGCCGATATCAATAACGGAAAGACCTGTTACGCAAGTTGCGGAGGTTGCGGTAAAGAGCGCGTCAATCCACCGGATGGGAGCCTTGAGTGAAAATGGGCAGCGCAGGAGGACTGTCCCGATGAGAATTAAAAAAATATAGCTCTCTACAAGGAAAAGCATTTGGTTTTTGCTTTTCTTTTTCGGGAGCATTTTTGCGAGCGGTAAATTTTTGTAACGAGAGATAAGCATCACCGCAAATTTATAAAAAGAGGGCCTTGTCTTGGGTAGAGCTTTTTCTAGGTTTATTGATATCTATGGCAAATTTACGTTCCATTTTGATGCTGCTTTCGATTCTTTTGGGAATATTCCTTCCCCAGGCGCATGTGCTATCGCCGCTAATGCCTTTTTTGATCGGATTGATGATGGTGCTTACGTTCGTGTCAAAGGTTCCTCCTCAGAAACACGGGGCAACATTTAAAATTGAGCTTCATGCTTTTCTTGTGGGGCTCGTCCTTTCTGCCCTGCTGGTTGCGTCGGGTTATTTATTTTTGATTCCGCAGCCAGTGATTCTCGGAGGGATGATTCTCTGCTTTTGTCCTCCGGCGAACGCAGCTCCTGTAATGTCAAAGCTTCTCGGCGGAAATCCCGTACTTTCCCTTAAAATTTTCATTTTGGGTCATATCATCGCCTGCTTTTCCATTCCGTTTATCTTCGGTTATTTTTGCCCGCCCCCCGAAGGAATGGAGAGCTTGGATTTTTTGGGAATGTCCAAATCCATTTTCAATTCGATTCAACCGATTATTACGATTCCGCTCGCTATTGCCCTAGGACTTCGCAGTTTTTATCCGGAAGTTGCAGATAAAGTAGAGGAATTCCAAAAGTACACAATGTTTGTTTGGATCGCCAATGTATTTGTCATTATTTCTAAAGCGAGCTATGACATTCGCAAAATGGGATTCAAGACTCTTTGGGATTCTGGAGAGTTTCAAATGATGGCGGTACTTTCACTTGTTTTGTGTATACTGCTCTTTTTCTTGGGCTGGTTCTTTGAACGCAAGAGTCATCCTATTGAAGGCTCCCAGAGCATGGGACAAAAAAATACAATGCTCGTGATTTGGATAGCGCAAATATATGCGGGCCCTGTAGCCGCTCTTTGCCCCGTTTGTTACGTTGTGTGGCAAAATTTAGTGCTGAGTTGGATGAGCTGGAGTAAAAAGAAAAAGTCGTTGAAACTCAAGACTGTTTAGCGATTCTTTTGTAAATTGCGATTTGCTTCTCTGCAATTTTCTTCCAATCGAATTCTTCTGCAATGCGTTTTTGTGCACCGGTCAGCAAGGATTTTTCGAGTTCGGGAGAGGCTTCCAGAGTTTTAAATGCTTCTGCAAGTGCCGAAGGATTTTTTTCGGGCACGAGGAGCCCGGTTTCTTTGTCTATTACGGCATCGGAAATTCCCCCGACGTTGGAAGCAACTACAGGGAGTCCGTATTCCATCGCTTCGATGAGCACAACGCCTAAGCCTTCCGTGTCTCCTCTGGCATCGACGATTGCAGGGAGTACAAAACAATTGGCAGCCAGGTATTCTTTTTTGAGATTTTCTGGAGAAAGAGGCCCGGTAAATACAATGTTTTTGGGCGATACTTTTTTTGCTAGGTCTTTCAAAAAATCGGTAAGGTTCCCTTTTCCGACGATTCGGATTTCGAATTTAGAAGGGTCTAGTTTTGCTGCGGCTTCAATGAGGTATTCAATTCCCTTCCGTTCAATATGGCGTCCCACAAAAAGAATTCTATAACGCCCGGACCTCGGGTGTATTTCTGTTACGGGCACGGATGATAGCGGCGAACCATACGGGCTCCATTCGATTTCAGTCTGGCGGATGCTTGAAATTTTTGCCGCAGTAAAGTGACTGTTTGCAAAGATCGCCTGCGCTTCACCGATAATGAACCGCATAACGGGGCGGATCCACTTCCTTTTGCGGATGAGGAGAAGCTCTGCTCCGTGGAAATTGAGCGCGAGGGGAATGTGGAAAAGCTTGCAGGCGCCAAGAGCAATAAGCGCGTGGGGAAAAGGCCAGTGAGCGTGTATCACGTCGTATTTATTTCTGCGGGCTAATGCGATGCACTTGAAAAAACCGCTGATACAGTAAGGGATTGCCAAAAGTTGCATTGCCGGATGTTTCGCCATCTTGGTCGGGGCGCCTTCGTCGTGTGTCAGTACTTCTAAGCCGGCTGGGGCGTAGCGGAACCTGTGTACAGTTACTCCGTCGATGCTGTGGCTTTTGAGCCCTTTGTATGCAGGGGCAAGGACTTCGACTTCGATGTTTGAATCTTTCAGCGTGTTTATGGATTTGCGGAGCCAAGGGACTTCGTTGTCGGATTCAGAGCGCGGATAGACGGAGACGACTTCTAGAATTTTCATTTTGATTCTTTATGAATTGCCTGAACTTTTTCGAGACAGGCGGGGTAGACAAATTCCTTGATGCCTTTTTTTAAAACTTCTGAGATATCGCCCAAAGTTATTTTTGAAAATTCTTTAATGCGCCCTTCCAAGCGGCGCCAACCTTCCATTTTAGAATCGAGGAGGAGAAGCCCGATGCCAGTATTATTTTTTAGAAGTCCATAGACATCCGAGCCTCTATCTTTTGTGGCAAGGCATTTCAGAAATGCTTTCCAAAATTCATATTCTGCTTCTTCGCCTTTTAGTTCCTTGCGGATGGCATTAAAATCGATCTCTACATAGACGAAATAGCTTTTGTATTCATCCGCGCGGATCATCTCTTCTTGAATGCGGAGTTCAAATAAGTCTGCCGGGTAGACTACGATACCATACTTCTGTTTTTCAATCCAATTTGGAAAAAAATCCGCTATCATACTTTAGAATTTAGTCTAATTTTAATGCATGCAGCGATTGTTGAAACTCAAAAAGGCTTTGAAAAGCAGTTCTATGAATTCTTATGCGGAGGCTTACTTGACAGGTAAGACTTCTCCCAAAGGCCGTTCTCTTTCGTCACTAGAAATTGAAATGCTGGAGCGCAATGGAAACCGCTCCGATGATTGGGCGCTTATTTCGGTAGATCCTCTATTTACTCCCGACCGGATTTTTCAGTCTTTCTTTTCGGGCAAGGTTTCCCTTCCTGCATTTTATGGCACGGTCCTCATGCCGGGTGACGTTTCGTTCCCGACAGGCATTTATTCAAGTACGGTGCATGATTGTGTCATTGAAAATGCCTTGCTTCACCACGTCTCGCTGATGTCCAATATATGGGTTTCCCAAGGCGCAGTGATTCAAAATGTCGGTTCGCTTGTTGCTAATGGCAAGGCGCACTATCAAATCGGCGCTGAGATTGCGATTGGAAATGAGATGGGCGGTCGCCCCATCCGCATATTTCCTGATATCACGGCAGAACTTGTAAAGGTCCAACTTTTTGAGAATGCGGATGCGGATATTGAAGCCGCTTTTATAGAGCAGATGGAATCTTGGAGAGATGCGACGGTAATTCCTTTTGGTGTTATTGGGAAAAATGCAATCATTGCCAACACGAATATCATCCGCAATTCTTGGATAGGCGAGCATGTGCGGATTGATGGCGCTTCCAAGATCCGCAATGCGGTGATTTTGGGAAGCCTTGAAGAACCGACTCATATTTATGATGGAGTGATTCTTGAAAATTCTTGCGTTCAAGAAGGTGTCGTCGTCCATTCTACGGCGCAGGCAAAAGATTCTGTTCTGATGAAGCGGGTAAAGGTGGGAAATAAGGCGATAATTAATTCGTCTGTAATCGCGCCCTGCTGCCATATAGATGAAGCAGAAGTCTCGTGTAGTTTTGTGGGGCCGCTCACCCAGATGCATCACCATTCTCTTTTGATTGCGGCGCTCTGGCCTTCTGGTTGCGGCAATTTGGGCTATGGGGCAAACGTCGGCAGCAATCATACGGGCCGTATGCCGGATCAGGAAATATATCCTGGGCAGGGAATGTTCTTCGGGCTGGGCGTGAATGTCAAGTTCCCGTCTAATTTCAAGGATTCTCCATTTACCGTGATGGCAACGGGCGTTACTTCGCTTCCAGAAAGGTTGCGCTTTCCGTTCAGCTTGATTGTCCCGGGCGATTCCCGCCTTCAGGGAATTCCGGCTCATTTGAACGAACTTGTCCCGGGTTGGTCTTATGCAAAGAATTCGTATGCACTGGAACGGAATGCTTACAAATATGCTATCCGTGGAAAGGGCTTTGTCGATGCAGAGGAAACAAAGTTGTTCAGCCAGGAAAATGCCCGCCTTGTTCTGGACGCTCTTCTCCGCTTGCAAAGCGTGCCCGTGAAGGACGTATATATAGAAAAGGATATAGCAGGGCTCGGCAGCAACTATTTAAGGGAACCGACCCGTCAGATGGCTGTTTCTGCATACAAGGCTTTTTTGGAGCGCTACCTCATCAGCGGGCTTTTCACGGCCGTTGAAGCAGATCATTCGCTTCTTTCGCAGAATCCCCGCGAAGTCCGGAAAAATGTGGCTGGGGAGATATTTAAGGAAACGCTGAAGGAAATATCTATTCCGGAAACTTTCGGTGAGCTTATCAAGCGTTTCCGCGCTCTTGAAAAGCAATGGTTTGAGTCTGTGCTTCATGGAATAGATCGCGATTTTGAACGCGGGCGGAAAATTTTTGATGATTACGATGCCGCTCATCCTGTCGACAAACCTTTTATTGAATGGGAAAAGACGCGGTTTGAGGAAATGCTCCGCCGGGCAGTAGTGCTTCTAAAAGAATTAAAAGATGAGGGGTGATGAGCTTTTTTGCCCTGTTCTTCATTTGTTTTTTGGCTCTTGAAATTGCTTTCCGGGTTTTCATCGAAATCCGGGAAGTCCGTTTGGGAGGAGCGCTAGATTCTTTTGCCTTTTCTCGTTGTATTCCCATTATAAATGATTTGTTGCCGAGCGAAGCAAACCCCAATTTGAGAGCCGTTTCTCAGGGTGCTTTTGTGCGTGCTCATGAGAAGGCTCATAAGGATCTCCACCATTCCATTCTTTGTTATACATTCAAAATCATCTGCGCTTTTTGCCTAATTTTGTTTTTGACATTTGCTATGAGATTTTGGGAATTGAACTGGTTTGAGTTGCTGTTCCTATTTCACATCTTTATTACAATTTCTCGCTTGATCTTTCATGTAATTTGTTTTATCGAGGAATATGAAGCCGATTCTTTTGCGGTAGAAAAAGTTCACAAAGCGGTGGCTTTGCGTGCGTTGGACCGGTTAATAGTAGAAGAATATCCGCGGAGTCCCCTGTTTGCTTTTATCTATAGATCCCATCCAACGGCAAAGATGCGAAAACAGCGGATTGAAAGATTATATAAATAATATTCCCATTTCGGTTTTCTTTAAATGGATTCCGGTGAAGTGAATTGCGTACAAATGCGTACAGTAAAGACAAACTTGTCCTAGGCCATCCTTGTTTTAATCGCAATTCTATCGTCTTCTTTAATTATCAGCACTTCGCGCCAAATTTTTTTTCATCACCAATATGTTTATTATTTTACTATATTCTTACACACTCGTTTAAGTAAAACAAGGGATTTTTAACCAGGATCTGTTCAAAAAATATGAAATGTTGGATATTTGCAATTTTTGCATCAGCGGTACTGTGTTTTGGAGCCACGTTTTCTCCCAATCCAGATGCGGGTATGGTGTCAGTTTCTGTGGATCAGACAAGTTTACAAGGTCTTTTAACGACTTACGACAATGCCGGATTATCCTAAATCAAATGGTAAACAAATTGATTTGACAGAAGCTTGTAGAAGGATGTAGAGAAGATAAAAGGAGCCGTTGCATTTAAAAGTTTTCATATATACTTTCTAGTTAAAACAAAACATGGAGGCATTCTTTCATTTAGTCGCGACATAGAACCGCAAGGAACTCATTGAGGTATTTAGATGCGCCTTACATTAAAAATATTTTTGTTATTGAGTGCTTCTGCAGGCTACCTTTATGCAACAGAAGAAAACCAGATGAACGTTTTCCCTAACCCAGATAAAAATGTAATTATAGGCGATACAACGATAAATAGAAATGTCGACAGCACCGAAATTTATTACGACCTGATAGCCGATGAAAATGCCGATGCTCGTTATAGTCAAAATATAGCAGGAATGATTGTTGGAGGTGCGCTTACGGGGATTGGTACATTTTTCTTGGTAGGCGGACTAGCTGTTGGTAACGATAATGGCGACGATATGGGGGAATCACTTGGAAATGGAATTTTGGGAGGATTTATGCTTATTTTTTCTGTTCCGTGCTATTTGGTCGGCGTCCCTGTTTTGACGGTTAACATCTACTATTACAACGTCCATAAGAATCACGCCATCAAGCGCGACAAATACAGGGAGTCGCTGAAACGCTACAAGCAGCGCAAAGAAAGCGAGGACTCGGACGCGGTGCGGCTAATGATTGTTCCGTCCGTGAACTTTGCAAATGCCAGCGGTGGCCTCAACCTGCTGGTGGCTTTCTGAATTTAGGGAATGAAATGCATTCACTTCTTAAAATCGTCCTGATCGTCTTTTTCTTCGCGTGTTGCGGTTTCGCGCAAAACAAAGACCCAGTCGCTCTCCCGGAAAAGGACCGGAGCGTCGTCGACAGCACAGAAAAATATAACTACCTGATTGCTTATGAAAATGCAGACGCTCGTTATGGTCGAAATATAGCAGGAATGATTGTTGGTGGGGTGCTTACGGGGGTTGGTGTTACTTTTTTGG
>Ga0172378_10003235_pt1 | contig 15354 bp, 17 predicted proteins | sample GrowelOW332metaG_FD_119755 | JGI IMG/M metagenome (GOLD analysis project Ga0172378, IMG submission 119755) | Groundwater microbial communities from an aquifer near a municipal landfill in Southern Ontario, Canada - Pumphouse #3_1 metaG | ecosystem: Environmental > Aquatic > Deep subsurface >... | reverse complement strand
GCTTCCGTCAGGTTACAATCATCAAAACTCACCTGTTCCAAGTGGCAGTTGTCGAAAGCCGATTCACGAAAATCATTCTTTACAAAGTGCACGTTGCGCATCTTGATAGTGGACAGGAACAGATAAGGAGCGCTGCAATTATCGAATGTCACCTCGTTCAGTCTGGAGCCCGTTAAGTTTGCCCCCATCAGTTTGCAATCGGTAAAAGCCACTCTGCGGAAGCCGCCCTCCAGTAGTTTGATGTTTGACAGATCACAGTTCTTAAATTCCACATCGCAGAACGTAGTCTTCAAGAAGTTACACGCACTGAATGTGCAATGGTTGAAGCTGCACGATTGAAAGTCCAACAGATGTTTCGTGCTGCCGGTCACCGTTTGGTCTTTAAAGGCCTCTTCGTCTATTGTTTCTTCCTCTTTGTATCGCTCGATAACGCCGCTTAAATCATTGCTCTGATGAAGTAGCTTAGGCAGTTGCGGATAAACCATTTTCATTGTACGGCAGGCTTATTTGCGAAAAGAATTTCTTATTTTCTCGTACGCCTCGGTGTATAGTTCCTCGTTTCTGCCTTTCAGCGGATAATCTTTGGCCGCAAGGATGGGGATCACCTTGACAGGGTGGTTTTTGGCATCATAGATATTACCGCAGATGGAGCCGAAAGCTTTACCGTTGACCGGTTGATAGAACAGGCCCGACGTGCTTTCCAGACCTTTGCGGCGGGGTTGTGCCTCTTCGAGGAATTTCTCGTCGTCGCCGTAAAAGCCCAATTTCTGTAACCAATAATTGGTCTGCAATGACATGGCGATCACATATTCGATGGTAGGATATTGCTCCAACAGCCATTCGACGTGCGACAATCCCTTGATGGCATATTCTTCGGTGATGAGAACTCTTTTTCCCTTCGGAGCAGAAGCCAATTGATCATTGCACATGTTGGTAATGTACATCTCTTGGGGTTTGACGTGGTTTAGCGTGATGAATTTTATATGATTGAATAGATTGCGTGCTTCCACGTTGCGACTACGTTCGCCGTCATTCTCCGGAAAATCGCGAAAATAATAGTCGGCGAACATAGCCACTTCGGTCACCGGGTCGGACCATTGTAAATTTGAATCTTCGCCTATTACTAACATTTTTGCCGGTTCGGACGGTTTTAAGTCTTTTGATCTCATATCTTGTTTTTAATTAATTAATCACCATTGGTTTTATTTGGGTACAAAGATACGATTTCTTTGTCATGTTTTCAACATTCACGAGAGTTATTGTTTGCGATTATTTTTTTAACATTCCGGTGGATATAGTGTCGATTTTGGACTCTTTGTGCTTTTCCCGTCTTCATAAAAAAGAATCATAATCAAGAATTAAAGAAAAGGCCGATAATGGTTTTAAAATGAATCGTTATTGCTGTTTGCAGGTGGAACTTTAGCATATTATGTTGTAAATTTACGCCATAATCCGGATATGCGGATGATGAAAGATAGGGAAATGAAATAATCAATGAGTTAAATAATAAAATTTAATGAGTTATCAAATCAATAAAAATAAAATTTATGACAAATATAAATAATAACAAAAAAGTAAGAAAGGCTAAGAAGCCTATAAAATCGAGACCTGAAAGGATTTCTTATTCTTTGGAAAAGGGTATTGAATTGGGAATAGTTATTGGCAATACAGACAAAATATTAGAAGGTGTATGGGATTATTACATTCATCATGATGTAAACTTTATTTATAGCAAAAAGATGTCCGAACTTGCTGAGTATCTGGTAAAAGACCTAAGTTTTTACTATATAAAGAACCGGATGTTTGTGCCGATTAAAATGTCTACCATCATAAATAAGCTCAATCGGCTGAAGCATAACAACGAATAAAAATGTGATGTCAGAAATAAAAACAAAAAGTAAAATGACAACAAATATTCACTTAATTAACAATTAGTATTTAACAATTATAGTTTAATTTTATTCTCCCTATCTTTGCATACCATTTTGAATAATTCGGATGGATAATCTTTTTTTTTATATTATGCCTAAAATGAAAAAGCCGATAGTCGGCACATGTAGTGTGAGCAAAATCGCAAGAGAGTATTTGCCTGATTGTGATGGGCACACTTACAAGAAAAAATTTCTGACAATGCTTGTGAATCATGCTGAATTGTTCGGAAAGTTAAAGAAAGAGGGTTTCAGCCTCGAAACCAAGTACATGACACCAAGACAAGTTGATTTGGTGCATCGGTATTGCAAGATCCCGGAACAATATTCGGAATAAGATCGGGGATAAGAAACTGACCGCCCGCGGAGACATTTGTTCCAAGAATGTTCCGCGGGTTTTTTCTGTAAAAGCCCATTAACAGGGAGTTTCGAATGCAAGAAAAAAACAAAATGTTCCAAAAATGTTCCGCATAAATAATATTATATTATATTCTCTCTTGTATATTTAAATATAATATAATATAAATATAATATATAATATTATTTATTACAGCTCGTTTTTTCGCTAAAATCGGCCTTGTGAGCCTTGTGGATGGGGGTAAAAACACGTTTTTTTAGTGAAGTGTTCCAAGAATGTTCCAAAAACCATCTTCGGTAATGACCATTATCAGGAGGTTTGAGGCCTATAGAAAAATAAAGTTGTTCCAAAAGTGTTCCAAGAATTCTTCTTCGATCATATTCGGCCCTGATGAATTTGCATCGCTAATGTCAGGCAATCGCATCGCATTCATCCGGTATTTGCATCGCATTCATGTTCGGTTTGCATAGCAAATTAGTTTTACAATAATCACTTTTCATATCATCTGAAATAAAGCCGGTGGCTTTTTCTTGTAGTTTCATGTAGTTTTATGTAGATTTATGGTGTTTTATGTAGTAAAATGTAAAAAAAAAGTTTTAAAATAATTGCCGAAAAATTTGGAAATTGGGGTATGAATCACTTATCTTTGTCCCTCGAAAAAAAACATTAAAAAATATGGATTACAAAAACATCGGAAAAAGTAAAAGCTCAGGGTTTCTTCGGATATCCAAAGCCAAGCTGAGGGAACTGAGGGAGAATATTTTAAAGTCGGATGCTGAAGTGGGATATTTCATCAGTATCCTGTTTTCGGCCTGTTTCAGCGAACGCCATTATCAGAAATATTCCACCACGGTAACCTGCCAACGGGGCGAAAGCGTATTCAAGCTGGCGGATTGGGAAAAGAAGTTCGGTCTCGACAGAATGTCCACCAAGCGGTTTCTGAACAAGTTGAAGAAAAACGGGGTGATCGAAATCCGTGAGGCGGGCTATCATATCAACATCATCCGTGTGACGGACTACGACGGCTGGGTATGTAGCGAAATCTCTGCCGAAGAGAGGGCCGCAAAGCTCAAGGCCGAAGAAGAGAGCCTGCAAACGTTTCTTGAAAGATACAGGGAGGTCACCTTCAAGCCCGTGACGAACATCGGCGAGGTGAGGGAACTTTGGAAATCCACTTCGCCCGACAACCGGATACTTGCCCTCAACAATGTGTTGAACTATTACTGCAACACCGACAAGAAGGTCTTTGTGATGGGTGCTGCCGGTTATCTCAAGAAACAGGCTTACCTGAATGAATTTGAGGGGATTTACGAATGAAAAATAAAATGATCAACGTAGAATTGCCCACTCCTGCGGATGTTGACCTCGAAGAGGTGGTGGTGGGTACTTGCCTGTTGGAATCGACCACCTTCGGCAAAATAGCGGACATACTTGGCCCCGAAATGTTCTATGACATGAAGGCGCGGCTCATCTTCACCACGCTCAACAAGATGTTTAATGCAGGCAAACCGATAGATCTCTGCACCGTCAAGATAGCCATGGAGGAGGAGGGAACGCTCGAACAGGCCGGCGGCCCTTATCATCTGGCTTTGCTGAGCTCAAAGGTGGCCGGATCGATGCATGTCATGACGCACGCCCTGATCGTGAAAGAGATGTATATGCGCCGCGAGATGAGGGACAGGATGTACACGTTGCAGGCCCGATCGGTGAACCTGGCCTACGACATCGCCGACACGATGATTGAGATTCACAACCTGATTGACTTTCTTGAGGGTGTGGCAAAAATCGGCGAGAACATGCAGTCGCTCAAGGAGATCATGGACGATACGATAAGAGACGGCGAACTGCGCTGCGAGAAGAATAAACAGGGCCTGATCGGCATCCCCACGGGGCTTAAGGGACTTGATGAGATGACGGCCGGATTTCAGGGCGGCGAACTTGTCGTGCTGGCTGCGCGACCCGGTGTGGGCAAGTCGGCCATGATGCTGCACATGGCCATGGCGGCGGCCAAAGCGGGAAACAGTGTGCTGATATTCAGTCTCGAAATGCTCAACGTGCAGCTCGGCAACCGTATCCTCACGGGCCAGAGCAACGTGGATTCCAAACGCTGGAAGGCCGGAACGGTGGACGCCGCCGAGATGGACGAGGCCAAAGAGGCGGCACGGCAACTGGCACCGCTGCCGATATCTATCGATGATAATGCCGACGTGACAACCTCATACGTGCGGTCGTGCATTCGTTCGAAGATCGTTAAGGACGGCTGCGACGTGGTGTACTTTGATTATTTGCAGGTGGCCAACATGGGGAGTGAGGACGGAAAAGCAAACTGGAACCGTGAGCTGGAGGTCTCGCAAGCCACACGGCGGTTGAAACTGATAGCCAAAGAGTTCAATATACCGGTGGTGATGCTCAGTCAGCTCAATCGTGATGCCGAAGAACGAAAGGTGCTGCGCCCCGAGATTTCACAACTTCGTGAGAGCGGTGCCATCGAACAGAATGCGGATATCGTGTTGCTTCTCTACCGGCCGGCCCTGTTGAAACTGAAAGAAGACCCCGTGAGCAAGTACCCTTCGAAAAACCTCGGGGTGATCATCGTGGGCAAAAACCGCAACGGCGAGACCGGTGACGTATACTTCAACCATAATGACCCGATGACGAAGTTTGAAGATTATGTGCCGCCCATTGAATGGATGAATAAGAATGCAAGATAAGTAAATATAATTTATCATTAGTAAATTGAGGGAATTAAATTCATCTTTATGTTAAAATAATCGGCGTTTTGCTTGACTTCCGCTTTTTAATTTTGTATCTTTGCAGTGTTATATATATGACATTTTTTTTAAACAAAAAGTTTTATTTAATCACTAAAAAATTATGAGTATCACAAGTGTTTCCGTAGAGCGCTATGCGCGCAAAAAATATCTGGGTAAGGCCGATTCGCCTGTTTTGTATTACATACGCCAGAAAACCAAAGACATCGTGAATGTTGACACCCTGGCCACGGCCATCGAAGAGAGTTCGTCACTCACCGCCGGCGACGTGACACATACGATCAAGGCCTTTATCAAAGAGCTCCGCAAACAGCTGGTTCGTGGCAGTAGGGTGAAAATAGACGGTCTCGGCACGTTCCATATCACCGTCAAGAGTGAGGGCACGGTGAAAGAAGAAGATTGCAAGGTGCGTTGCATCAAGAAAGTGAATCTTCGCTTCATGGCGGACAAGGCGCTGAAACTGGTCAACGCCACTTACGCCACGTCAGACAGTCCGAACAACGTATCGTTTGCGCTGGATACAAGCAAGGATGACGATGTGGTGACGCCGAGACCGGGCGATTCGGGTGACACACCAACCGATCCGTTGGCTTAACGGCAAACGGAAAAAGAAGAAGGGGGCTATTTAATCACTAAAAAATTATGTTAAACAAACAATGAATTATGAAAACAATCGTCAGTAAAATTATAGATGCCGTCCTTACTGTCGTCCCGCTGTTAGGGAAGAAAAAGGAAAACATGGTGGAATTCACGGACCTGGTGAAAGGTCAGTACAGCTTTCTTATTGAGCAGCTTGAAAAAGTGCTCAAGGATTACTGTGAGCTGAGTGACAAACTGAAACAGGTGCACGAGGAGATGTGCTCGCTACGTGAACAGTTGGTCGAAGCGGTGTCCGGCAACGTTAAAGAGTGACGGGGGGTATGCGAAAGATCAATCTGATTGTGATTCACTGTTCCGCCACGCGCGAGGACCAGACCTTCACCGAGGAGGATTTGGAAAGGTGTCACCGGAGCCGCGGTTTCAAGTGCACAGGCTATCATTTCTATATCCGCAAGGACGGAGCAATCATCAGTACCCGTAACGTGGGGCAGATCGGTGCTCATGCCCGTGGGTATAACGCCAACAGCATCGGCGTCTGTTATGAGGGAGGTCTCGACTGTAACGGCCGTCCCGCAGACACAAGGACGAAGCAACAGAAACACTCACTGCATGTACTGGTGGTGCTTCTGCTTGAGGATTATCCCGGAAGCCGTGTTTGCGGTCACCGTGACCTGAGTCCGGACGCTAACGGCGATGGTGTGATAGAGCCTGAAGAGTGGCTTAAGGTTTGTCCGTGTTTTGATGCATCAACCATACTCTGATGGATGAAAAGGAACCGCATGACGGGAAAAATGACGTTCCTGCCTACGCCTACAATAAGGGCACCCACAACTACGGTGGGCTGGTATGGGCTCTGAACAACCTGCAAATCAATGTCCCCCGCGAAAGGGATGCGATTATCCGACTCACGAACTACGGACGACTCAATACTTATGTCTGGTCTCTGCTGTTCAATACCCGTTGGAGCAAAATCAAATATCCCGGACGGTTTATTATTGCAATGCTGAAGCGAAAGGGAAAATGATTTGAGGATGTAATTTAAAGATACCCCGAAAATGACAATGATGTGTGTTGTCTTTTCGGGGTATTATTTTTATGGTGGCCTGTATTATTTTTTTAGTCTTTTTCATGAAAATATGCTTGTTTTTTGCTTACGATTATGAAATATATTTTATACATTTGTAAATAATGAATATCTGTTCCTTTTCGTTAGAATATATTTTATATTTTTTTATAAAAATAAGTGCTATTTGACATTGTTATATTAAATTTTTTTAGTACTTTTGCAGGCTCAAAAAAATAGAGTATTTTTGAGTTGTTTTCGTGTTTTTTTGAATAAATTGTATCTTATGTGGTTGTCTGATAGTTATTTATGATTTTTGCCCTCAGAGAGCTACTTCCAGTAAAACAAGGATTAAGACTCCTTTATGGACGAGAATATACTTGTTCTTTTCAAGGACTCAGAGAGCTACTTCCAGTAAAACAAGGATTAAGACTTCGTTTCTGCTCAATCTACGTCCATTTTCTATTCTCAGAGAGCTACTTCCAGTAAAACAAGGATTAAGACTTCGTTCCACCGATCATCATCAAAATTATCTACTGACTCAGAGAGCTACTTCCAGTAAAACAAGGATTAAGACAAAGCTTGCCTTTGTTCGTGGAAATAGCGGGATAAACCCTCAGAGAGCTACTTCCAGTAAAACAAGGATTAAGACACAGGCTGTTTCTACTTTTACACCGTCATCACAGACCTCAGAGAGCTACTTCCAGTAAAACAAGGATTAAGACAACACCATCTTCTCCCGTTACAGAAGAAATAACGGGACTCAGAGAGCTACTTCCAGTAAAACAAGGATTAAGACGATATTATGACCATTTACTCCAGCAATACCAGTAAACTCTCAGAGAGCTACTTCCAGTAAAACAAGGATTAAGACTAAGTCATAAATAGTTTCCCCGTTTTGGGGTTTTCTCAGAGAGCTACTTCCAGTAAAACAAGGATTAAGACTCCTTTACTCGTATGAACAGCGGGATAAACTCCCTCAGAGAGCTACTTCCAGTAAAACAAGGATTAAGACATCGTCTCTTTTCATTGTAATACCTCGTAATGATTCTCAGAGAGCTACTTCCAGTAAAACAAGGATTAAGACAACATCTGGAGTGTTGTTAGCCTCATGCAAAAGCACTCAGAGAGCTACTTCCAGTAAAACAAGGATTAAGACAAAGCCTCAAAATCTTTCAACTCTGTCTCAAATACTCAGAGAGCTACTTCCAGTAAAACAAGGATTAAGACCATACTTTTATGAAGGATTTTCCTTCTTCATAATTTCTCAGAGAGCTACTTCCAGTAAAACAAGGATTTTAAGATCAGCCATATTAAATATGATAATAGTTCCTGCAAAGACTAAGCAGTCGTATTTTATCACAATTATTAATAGATGATTAAATTCAGGGAAAGAAAGTAATAGTGAAGTTTGTATATTTAACTCCGCCAACGGGAAATGAATTGTAAAAAAAAAGAAGACGAAAAATTGTTATTAGTTGTTTTTTTTTAGTTTCTTTGTCAATAACAAAAATGTATATTTTTATGAGACAAGAATTCCAAGTTTTGATTATTCGATTTAATAATAGAATAGCGATAAAAGACATCCCTCTCTTTCGTGGAGCAATAATTCATGCAATGACTAATGTTGGTATCCTCTTTCACAATCATATAGACGATAAATTTCGATATTCTTATCCCTTAATTCAATATAAGCGCATCAATCAATGTGCAGCCATAGTTTGTGTGAATGACGGAGCTAAGTCTATTGGCGATTTTTTTGCCTCATGTAATTTTAATATTCTTTTAGGACAGAGGGAAATGATTCTTGAAGTGGCCTCTATGAAAGCAAATCACTTTTCAGTAGAAATAGATGATGATATGATGTATCATTACCATATTTGCAGATGGCTGCCTCTTAATCAAGAAAATTACATTAAATATAAAAAATTGGATAGCTTGTCCGATAAATATAGCATGCTTGAGCAGCTGCTTACGGCTAATATCCTTTCGTTTGCAAAGGGTATAAACAGATTTTTCGATAAACAAGTCATTTGCAAAATTACACAAATGGATGAACCCATATCCACCCGATTTAAAAATATAATAATGATGGGAGTTGACCTTGAGTTTAAGAGCAATGTTTCTATCCCCGATTTTCTGGGGTTAGGCAAAGGTGTAAGTCTGGGATACGGTGTAGTAACAAAAAAAGAAGATATTTATAACTAATCAAAATATGGAGAATACAAAATTTTTGTATGGAGTTGCGGTGCAAGGTATTCAGAGTTTTATTTTTCAAACAAATACTCTGAAAGAAATTGTAGGCGCAAGCGAGTTGGTTGAAAGTATTTGTACCGATGCTTTTAATGAATTTGGAAAAGAAAAAGAGAAAGTGATTTTGGAGGCCGCCGGTAATATCAAATACGAGTTTTCTTCGAAAGAGGAGTGTGAAAAAGCAGTGCTCGAATTTCCTAAAAAAGTAATGCAGATGGCACCCGGTATCACTGTCAGTCAAGCAGTCGTTAAATATGATAATAACGATTTCAAGAAGGCTGTAAATGATTTAGAGAAATACTTGCAAGCCCAGCGCAATAAGCAATATCGGAGTATGACACTGGGGATGAACGGAATGCTGAGATCAAGAAAGACCGGACTTCCCGCCATAAAATTTGAAAAGCCAGAAGCCATTGATGCCGCTACTTTTGCGAAAGTAAATAACAGTAAGTCGTTCAAACTTTTCAAAAAATGTTTTGGTCCATCCATCAACGAAAAGCTCGTGACTTATGATATAGACAAAATAACCGGCAATAATAATTGGATTGCAGTTGTACATATCGACGGTAATGGGTTGGGCAGAGTTGTAGAAGAAGTGGGATCAAGCTCCGCTGAATTAAGAAGTTTCTCAATAGATCTTAATAAGTCTACTGTAGCTGCTGCACAGGCAGCTTATCAGGTTATTTCCAAAAAATATAAATTTGATCCTGACAATATCATCCCCATCCGCCCCATTATATTGGGAGGAGATGACTTCACCGTTATTTGCAGAGCAGATTTTGCAGTAGAATATGTGCAGGCCTATCTTCGTGAATTTGAATCAGAGACGGCTCGTAAAAAGCACAAATTAACAGCTTGCGCAGGCATTGCTTTTATCAAATCTTCTTATCCGTTTTATTATGGATATAATTTGGCTGAATCGCTTTGCAATAGAGCAAAAAAAGATGCAAAGAAATTTAATTCCAAAATAGCACCATCCTGCTTGATGTTTCATAAAGTTCAGGATAGCTTTGTAGAAGATTTTGAATTCATTGTAAAACGAGAACTTACTCCACAAGAAAAACAGTCTTTCGAGTTTGGTCCTTATTATTTAAAAGAAAAACAGGGCAACTGGACCATAGATAATCTATTGGAAAAGATAAAGTTGTTTGATACAAAAGAGGGTAATGTGGTGAAATCTCACTTGCGGCAGTGGACCAGTTTGCTTTTTCATGATCCCGGACAGGCAGAACAAAAGGAGATTCGCGTAGAATCTTTACTGGCTGATAAAGATCTAAAGAAACTTCTTCAGGAGGTAACGAAAGGTTATTATGACAATTCAGTAGATGTGACTAAATACCCCGTATACGATATGCTTTCATTGCATGCGGTAATCAATCAAAAAAACGAAGAGGAGGATAAGAAATGAACATACAATATACTATTCAATTCTTTTCGGAATGGCATTGCGGATCAGGACTGGCTGCCGGCGCTGATGTAGATGAGTTGGTTATAAAAGATAAAAACAACCTGCCGTTTGTCCCCGGGAAAACCCTCAAAGGGTTAGTTCGTGAAGCTGTTGAAGAGATTTTAGCTTTTCAACAAAAGCAAGCACCGGCATCCTTTGTGGATATGTTCGGAAATTCCAAAGACAAGGGATGTTCCTTTTTCAAAAATGCCGAGTTACCTGTTGACCTAAGAGATAGTATCATTACTCAAGGTCTATCTTCTTATTTATACCGTTCGATTGCTTCTACTGCTATTGACGATAAGGATATTGCCAAAAAAAATAGTTTGCGAAAAATGCAAACGGTAGTGCCTTGTTCACTTGAAGGAGAAATTCTTAATGTCCCCAATGATTTTGTCCCCGAAATAGTGAACGGATTAAAGTTTATCAAATGTTTGGGACAGAATCGAAACAGAGGATTAGGCAGATGTCAGATCACTGTGAATACAAAAGAAGGAGGCAACAAATGAAGACATTAAAATTTAAATGCTCATTGTTGACGGATGTCATTATCAATCAAAATGCAGCTACAGTAGGCAATCAGGCCTCATTGGATTTTATTCCGGGCAGTAATTTTTTAGGTATTGCAGCCGGCAAACTTTACGAATCGGTTAGCCCGGAAGACGCTGCTGTTATGTTTCATAGCGGTAAAGTCCGTTTTGGTGATGCCCATCCGGCTTACGACTCTTTACGCAGTTTGCGTGTGCCTTCGGCCATGTTTTATCCTAAACTAATGACTCCCAAGGAAATGTGTTTTATTTCTCCCTATTACGAAAGAGAGAAAGATACACTTCAAGATGGTCATCCCTATCAATTAAAACAATGCAGAAACGGTTTTTATGCTTTTCTCGATAATCATGGAATAGAACAGAAAGTAGAAAAAACTTTTGCCATAAAATCTGCCTACGATGCTAACACGCGCCGTTCTAAAGATAAGCAGATGTATGGTTACCAGTCCATTGATAAAGATCTTAATTTCTTTTTTGAAATTGCGATAGACGACGAAGTTCCTGACAATTTGTCTTCATTAATTAAAGATGCAATTGTAGGAACCAATTGTGTAGGTCGTTCACGGACTGCGCAATATGGTTTGGTTTCAATTTCAATGTGTGATTATGAAGATGTTCCGTCCGGAAATGCACAAGGAGATCTCGTTTTGATTTATGCTGATAGCCGCCTTATATTTTTAGATGAGTATGGATTACCTACCTTTCAGCCTACCGCCCAACAGCTGGGAGTTGATGGAAAGATAGATTGGTTTAAGTCTCAGATACGCACCTTCCAATATGCTCCATGGAATTCTACGCGTCAATCTCGTGATATGGATCGTTGTGGCATCGAAAAGGGAAGTGTATTTGTAGTTAAAAAAGGAACAAAGCATGTGCCTGCCGAATCACAATATGTAGGTCTATACCAGAATGAGGGATTTGGTAAAGTAATTTATAACCCGGATTTCTTAAAGGCAGATTCCAATGAAAACGGGAAAGCGTTGTTCACTCTTGTTGACCTGCCGAAAAAAGAAAAAGAAAAGGTTCCACCAATAATACCCAACGATCTTTTGCGAAAATATCCCTTGCTAAACTTTTTAGAAAATAGTAAGAAGAAAGAAGACGAAATCACGAAAGTATACAAGGCGGTCAATGATTTTGTAAAAAAGGAAGGTAAGTATTTCTTTCTGCAAGGTCAAGCTGATGAGGCCTTTGCTTCGCAGTGGGGAAAAATTAGGAGCATTGCCATGCAATGCAAAACCAAAGGCGAATTATTAATGGAGTTATTTGACAAAAGAAGGATGAAGGGCCAAGAGTCTCTTCCCGATGCTTATTTGACTCATGGAGTTGCCGAAGAAAAATGGGAAGAAAGAGGACGAAAAGATATGCTTAAAGATTTTATCGAAAATATTACAAAGGAATACGTACAGCTTGCCGTTATCAATCTGGCTGCCGAAATGGCAAAAAAATGTAGGAGGGAAAATGATGGAAGATAATGATAGAAAAAAGAATTATAATTATCGCTTTTTATCAAAGATAATTTTTGAAGCAGATACCCCGTTGGCTGTTGGCACGGGCAGTAAAGATATTATAACCGATGCTTTGGTTCTTACTGATGTCAACGGTTTGCCATATATACCCGGAACTTCTTTGGCAGGTGTTGTCCGTCATGCGTTTGGTAAAGATGCCGATTCATTTTTCGGATACCAAAACAAAAAGGAGGGTGAAGGCTCTCAAATAATTTTTACTGATGCGCGGATGATAGGAAAAGAAGGCATCGCAATCGAACAAATCAAAGAGATACCTTGGCAAGATAATTTTTATAGGCATTTTAAGAATCTCCCTATTCGTCAACATACCCGCATCAATGATAAAGGAGTAACAAGCAATACCGGTAAGTTCGATGAACAAGTCGTATTTAAGGGAACACGCTTTTGCTTTGAGATAGAAATGCTTTCGTGTACCGAAGAATCCAAAGAAGTTTTTTTTCGCATACTAATGATTCTTCAGTCTGATACATTTCGTTTGGGAAGCGGGACACGTTGTGGTTTCGGATCTATAAAAATTGTAGACTGCAAAACGGCGACACTTAACTTGCTTGACAGCTGTGATCTTACCGCCTATCTTAATAAAACCTCCTCCTTGGCCGATAATCAATTTTGGCTAAAATATGACTCTGAAAAATGCAGTCGGCAGCACAACAAGCAGTGGATAAAATACGAGTTGCATCTTGTTCCAGATGACTTTTTTCTCTTTGGTTCCGGATTTGGAGATAAAGAGGCAGATATGGTTCCCGTAGCAAGCACCTTTATCGAATGGGATCAAAACGACATTCCTTCGTTCAACGAAAAAAACATATTAATACCTGCCAGTTCTGTTAAGGGAGCTTTGGCTCATCGCGTAGCTTTTTATTACAATAAAAGAGAACAGGTATTTGCAGAAGATATAAAAGATGTAGAAGCAAAAGTAGGCAGCAAGAATAAAGCCATATTCGATTTGTTCGGTAGTGAAAATCCGGATTCTCCCAAAAGAGGAAATGTGATTTTCTCGGATGTAATAGAAGAACGTCTCGAACATACCAAAGAAAAGATATTGAATCATGTCAAGATAGATCGCTTCACAGGCGGGGCTGTTAACGGCGCTTTATTTTCCGAAAAAACTGTTTATGGCAATAAGCAATCGTTTATCCTTCGGATATTGGTTAATGGTGAGGCGTTTATAAACAAGAATGTAAAAGAATCATTTGAAGATGCTTTAAAAGATATCTGTACGGGAATGCTTCCTTTAGGAGGTGGCGTAAATCGTGGAAATGGTGTTTTTAGTGGCAAATTATTAAAAGAAGGAGAAGTTTTATGAATAAAATAGAAATAAATCAGATAGATCTTACAGCAAGCTACGAAGGGTATCTGTGGATGAGCGATCAAAAAGAACCTCGTGTATATAAAGATGAAGCTCTTGATAAAGACTACTTTAAAGGCATCAATCCTTTTATCATAGAAGGAGAATTATACAATGCCAGTCAACATAAGTCGTACAGCATTAGATTTGTAGATGGCTCTTATTACGTTAATGAATATCTCATTGAGGATGATGAGTATGATGAAAATCATAGTAAAGATATACAATACTATCTGCCCAACAGAATGAAGGACGTGGCAGCGTTAAAATTTTTGCAACGATGGAGACCGGAGTCCGATCCACTTTGTGAGGATATGTATGTATTGAGACCTGTAGAACAAGTATTTGTTGGTTTCAAAAAACAATTAAAGAGTAAGGAGGACGAAGTATGTCAATAATAAAAGCACCGTTTAATTTTGTTCCGCTTTCAAATAAAGTGTATTTCCCTGGGTGGGCAAATCAAATATCTCAAGACATTCCATTTAAAGATGGGAAAAGTGGTTGCATTGATTTAAAAATTACAGCAAAAACGCCTGTTTTTGTACGCAACGGGCATAATAAAGATCAAGCTGAAAAGAAAGATGACGAGTACAAATCTTTTAGTAAGGTAGACGATCGTTATTTTATTCCTGCCACTTCATTAAAAGGCTGCATTAGGAATGTGTTAGAAATCATGAGCTTGTGCAAAATGCAGCTAGATAAGAATGCAATGTTTGCTCAAAGAGATTGGGAAAATAATAAATTATATAATTTAAAAGAAGTAAATGTTCAAAAAACGATTCGTTGCGGATGGTTAAAAGAGGTAGAAGATGGCAACTATAGTATTTCAGATTGTGGTAAACCATATCGCATTAATCACGAGCAGCTTGATAAATATTTCGGTGAAAAAATATTAGCCGAAAAATTCTCAAAAGATGATGGAATTGATTTAAGAAAAGAACAATCTTTAAATGGGAAAGATTATGATCCCAAAATGGCTTCCTATAAATATGCTTTAACTAATGATTATAAATTAGAGGATGTACGTTTTGAAATAGAGGACGATGGTAGTAGAAAGGTCCATTATGATCCTGAAGGCTCTTTGGTCGGTACAATCGTATTTACCGGACAGCCGGATCCGTGGAAAATGCCTCGAAAAATGGGTGGAGGGAAATTTTATGAGTTTGTATTTAAAAAAGATGAAGAAAATGTGAAATATCGTATATCCGAAGAAGAATTCAATCATTTTAAATTCATCTATTCCGATTCACCGGATTGGAAAGAGACAAAGGAAAGACTCAAAAAAAAAGGTATACCCGTCTTCTTTAGAGTGGATGAGAAGAAGAAGAGAGTAAAAGATTTCGGGCTTGCTTATTTATACAAATTGCCCTACGAAAAATCGCCTTACGATTTATTGAGTGAAGACCATAAGAATGACGAAAAGCCTGATTTGGCAGAGTGTATTTTTGGATATACAAATAGTGCCGATAAGAAGTCTTTACGCGGAAGAGTTCAGTTCTCAAATGCTTT
>Ga0172378_10003233_pt1 | contig 15359 bp, 14 predicted proteins | sample GrowelOW332metaG_FD_119755 | JGI IMG/M metagenome (GOLD analysis project Ga0172378, IMG submission 119755) | Groundwater microbial communities from an aquifer near a municipal landfill in Southern Ontario, Canada - Pumphouse #3_1 metaG | ecosystem: Environmental > Aquatic > Deep subsurface >... | reverse complement strand
TGAATTATCTTCCATAAATTTTCTCCTACTAAAAACAACAAAAATACGAAAATATTTAAGGTTTTGTCGGTTTAATTATAACTTAATTACATATTAAAGTATATATATTTAATTTATTAAAACAGGTTATTTACCTCAGATACTAGAATTCATATAATGAGATGTGGGGGAAACATACAATGGATAAAAATGAGATAGTTGTCGCAACTTCAAATCAGGGCAAAATGAAAGAATACAGGCTTATGTTAGAACCGTTGGGTTACAAAGTCACATCTCTAAAAGATATAGATATGACTCTCGATGTTGAAGAAACCGGTTCTACATTTGAAGAGAACTCTTTAATCAAGGCAAGATACATAGCAAAAAAACTTCCTAATAAGATAGTAATCGCAGATGATTCAGGTCTAGAAATTCACGGATTAAATGGTTTTCCCGGGATATATTCAGCGCGATTCATGGAAGGCAGTTCATACGAGAAAAAGAACTTAGCTATAATTGAAAAGATGAGAGATTTGAAAGATAGAACAGCTAATTTTACTACTGTCATTTCCCTAGTAAACTTTGATGAGAAGGACCATACTTTCTCGGGTAAAGCTTTCGGACATATAGAAAAAGAAATCGAGGGAAATAACGGATTCGGATACGATCCAATATTTTTCTCTGACGATTTAAACAAAACTTTTGGCAATTCAACAAACCAAGAAAAAAGCTCTATCTCTCACCGAGGTAAAGCTCTTATAAAATTAGTTGATTACATTAACCAAACAATTTAACACAATTCTCAAATATATCGTATATTAACGATGCTTTGCCATAAAGAATAGCAGTATAGCGTTAGATCCGGTGTGAGAACCTATGACTGGACCGATATTTCCATATATCAATTTAGGTATATCAAATTTAGCTTTCATTTTTTCACCGAGAAAACGAGCGGTAGCGATATCGTCTGCGTGCGCGATCATCACAACGTTCTTGCTGGGATCGTAGGCAGTTTTTTCGAAGTGATTCATCAGAGCGATGACAGCTTGCTTCCGACCTCTAACGGTTTCCATAGGAACAAGGCGACCTTCGTCATCCACGTGTAAAATGGGCTTCAAGGTGAGAAGGGTGCCCATCCACGCTTTCGAGGCCGACAAACGACCACCGCGTTTAAGGTACATCAAATCATCTATTGTGAACCAGTGAGCGACGTGAAGTTTGTTTTCTTCACCCCACTTTTTGTTTTCTTCTATGTTCATACCGTTATTTCTGTTTAGACCTAACATGTATACCAAGTAACCTTGACCTCCAGCTGCTGCAAGGGAGTCAATAGTGTCAATTATGCGTTCGGGATATTTCTCTTTTAAGGAATTGACCGCTAAAATTGCGGATGTGTATGTGCTGGAAAGAGCGGATGAAAACACAACTAAAAGTACATCTTTACCATCTTTTAAAAATGGTTCGATAAATTCGATATATCTCGATGGAGTAATCTGACTTGTTTGAGATCTTTTTCCATTTCTCAATCTTTCAAAAAAATCGTGACTAGACATCTCCCTGTCATCAGGGTAATCCAAATAATCATTTTCATCAATTCTGAAAATCATAGGAACAATTTTGGCATCAGTCTCCTCAATCATTTCAGGGGTCATATCGCTGCACGAGTCAGAAATGAGCACGTAAGTATTGTCTTTCATATAATCCTCCAATTTACTAATCAAAAACATCTTAATTGCATACTCCTAGAGTATATCGAATGGCGATATAAATGAGTAGTCGAAAACAAAAGAAACAGGCCAATTAGGCCTGAATTCTCTCTATATTTAGTAGAAGTGGACAGAAGAAGGTTATTTTTATTGGTTAACTATTGTGTTACTTAGTTAATCAATACGCCTGAAAGTCTTGAACACAATCGTACAACCTGTTCAAAATATATTAACGATTTGAAGCGAAGAAGAACAAAGCTATTGTATCTTGTCCTGAGTGCGATCCGATGACAGGACCGATGTCTCCATAGATTATCTCAGGTACGCCGTATCTTTGTATCAGTAAATCGCCTAAAAAACGAGCGGATTTTTCGTCATCTGCGTGAAGTATCATAATCATATTTTTCTTTGGATCAATCGCTGTTTCTCCAAAATGTTTCGCCATGGTGAGCAACGATTGTTTGCGACCACGAACGTTTTGATCGGGTACTAATTGGCCTAAATCGTTAACGTGAAGCACGGGCTTAAGGGAGAGCAACGTTCCAAGCCAAGCTTTACCGGCGGTCAAGCGACCACCTCTGCGCAAGAAGTTTAAGTCGTCGATAGTAAACCAGTGGGCTACGTGCAATCTATTTTCCAATGCCCATTTGACATTCTTTTCAAAAGACATTCCTTTGGTTTGGTTTTTCGCAATGTTATAAACGAAGAAGCCTTGACCGCCAGATGCGCTTAAGGTATCTATAACTTCAATTCTTCTCTCGGGGAATTCTTCACGCAGCGATGCAGCGGCGGTCATAGCGGAGTTGTAGGTGCTTGAAAGTGCGGATGAGAAAACAGTCAGTATGATATCTTTTTCATCCTTCAAGTAAGGTGTCAATTCCTTTATGTATGTGATAGGTGTTATTTGAGCAGTTTTAGACAATTTGCCTTCGCGCAATTTATTGTAAAATGCGTGAGGATCCATCTCTCTGTTATCGGCGTAATCGTAGTAGTCTTTCTCATCTATTCTAAACATCATTCTTATTACTTTTATGTTGTTGTCTTCTATTATATCCGGGTTCAAATCACAGCAAGAATCTGTGAAAACGACGTAGCTATTATCTTTCATTAATTGTTCTCCTATTTTCAATTTTTTTTGTAATACTTATTAATTATAACGAATGAAAAAGAGCATTAAAAGAATATTCTAGCAAATACCAAAATAAAGCGAAATTCCGCTTGTTTCCTTAATAAAATATAGTATTTATAGTTATTTTACTAAACCGACTCTCCTGTATATCAAATTGACATTTTTAAAGTAATAAGACGTGTCAAATAATATTGAAATGTCATTTTTAGAAAGCAACCCGGCAACAGTCTTATCCGCGCTGATATCGTTTTTGAAATCGGATTCACCAGCTGCAGCCTTCATCGCTAGAGGTTGAATTAAATCGTAAGCCTCTTCGCGAGACATCCCCTTTTCTACCAGGCAGTTTAAAACTCTCTGAGAAAAGATGCTGTTGTTTGAAAGATTCAAATTTTTCAACATATTTTCCGGGAACACTCTCAATCTATCGATGATTCTTGTAGTGCGTTTTAGCATGTAGTCGAACAATTCAATCATGTCGACCAGGGCGATTCTTTCAACGGACGAGTGAGATATGTCTCTTTCGTGGTAAAGGGCGTTGTCTTCAAGAAGCGGGATAAGGTAACCTCTCAACATGCGAGCGCACCCGCATATGTTTTCGCTCGAGATCGGATTTCGCTTTTGCGGCATAGCGGAAGAGCCTTTTTGCCCTTTGGCGAATCCTTCTTCGACTTCGTGTATTTCGGTTCTGGATAAATTTCTAATTTCTGTGGCTATCTTTTCTAAAGTCGAACCGGTAATAGCAACAACGGATCCGTAAAATTCGTGGCGATCTCTCTGAAGTACTTGAGTGGAGATTTTAGCGCTGCTTAAACCTAATTCCTCGCAAACTGAATCTTGAACGAAGGGATCAACGTTTGCAAAATTTCCGACAGCACCAGAGATTTTTCCAACCTCCAACTGTTTAGCTGCTTGTTTAAATCGCTCGATATTGCGTCCCATTTCATCGTAATACAGGGCGAATTTCAACCCGAAGGAAGTTATATCTGCGTGCATTCCGTGGGTGCGTCCTATGCAAGGAGTGTCCTTGTATTCCAACGCTTTTGCTCTCAGAGATCTTTGCAAACTTACGAGGTCGGCAAGAATGATTTGATTCGCCTGAGAATACATGTAGCCCAAAGAAGTGTCGACCACGTCAGTGGATGTTAAACAATAGTGCACCCACTTCTTTTCTTCACCTAGCGTTTCGGATATTTGTCTTGTGAAAGCAACTACGTCGTGGTGAGTTGTATTTTCTATTTCTTTGATTCTATCTACGTCTACTTTCGCGTTTTCTTTAATTTTGACATAGTCTTCTTCGGGTACTTTTTTTAAAAGTGAAAAAGCGTGAGTAGCAGAAATTTCCACTTTAAGATAAGTGTCGAATCTATTTTGATCAGTAAATATTTTTGCCATTTCTGGACTTGTATATCTATCAATCATAGAGATTAAAATATTTCCTTGCGAATGATTGTTTGGTTTCTGTCAGGACCGACTGAAACGATTGCGATAGGTGTATCGGTAAGTTCTTCGACTCTCTTTATATATTTTCTTGTGTTTTCCGGCAACAAATCGAATTTTGAAATGTTGGAAATGTCTTCGTTCCACGAAGGCATTGATTCGTATATCGGTTTGCAGCGTTGGTACTCATCCAATGTGGAAGGTACAGTGTCAATTCGTTTACCATCCAACATGTAAGCTGTACATATCTTAATCGTGTCGACGCTTGAAAGAACATCAACTAACATAAATGCGAAATTATCTACTCCGGAAATTTGTTTCACGTATTTTAAAACGACTGTATCCAACCAACCGATTCTTCTAGGGCGCTTAGTTACCGTCCCATACTCATGCCCCATTTCTCTTATGTTGTCCGCGGTAGCGTCGAATAGTTCAGAAGGAAAAGGACCTTCGCCGACTCTGGTGGTATATGCCTTAGCTATTCCCAGGACATTGTCGATGAACTTTGGAGCGATGCCGCAATTTACAGGTATTGCACTCGCCAAAGGAGAAGAAGAAGTAACGTAAGGAAATGTGCCGTGGTCTATGCAGAGCATAGCGCCTTGAGCACCTTCAAATAGCACTTTCTTCCCGCTGTTAATACTTCTGCTGATCAATTCCGACGTATCAACTATCCTATCTTTAAATATCTCGGCGTATTTCAGCAAATATTGGTACAGAGTTTCGATGTCGTACGCAGGTAAATCGTAACTCTCTAATTCTGAATTTTTAATCGGAAGAACTTCTTTTAGCCTTTTGCGAAGCGTCTGAGCACATAATAGGTCTCCCATGCGAATTCCGTGTCTTGCTGCTTTATCGGTGTAGCAAGGACCTATTCCTTTTTTAGTAGTTCCTATTTTTGAACTGCCCAATTTACTCTCAATTGCACCGTCCAAGTCAATGTGATATGGCATAAGGATTTGAGCTCTGTTGGAGATAAACAATTGGTAATTATTTATTCCTCTCTCTTCCAAACCTCTCAACTCTTCAAATAGCGCTTTCGGGTTGATTACTAAACCGTTAGCAAGTACGTTGATCGTATCTGCTGAAAATATACCCGAAGGTACCAACCTTAAAGCGAACTTTTTCCCGTCGTAAACAATAGTGTGTCCGGCGTTGTTTCCGCCTTGTGAACGAACGACAACATCGGCTTTTTGGGCGAAGTAATCGGTTATTTTACCTTTTCCTTCATCTCCCCACTGACTACCTTCAATAGCTAATCGTAACATAACAAAATCCCCCTCTGAATTTTGTAATACAGGTATTTAATTTTTCCCTATTACTTACAAATTTTACCATTGAAGGAGTTTTTATTCAATCTATTCATGGTTTCTTTTTCTACAAAAGTTTAGTAAAATAAATAAGTCGCATCCTATTGGAGCATATATGGAAATATTTATTAATTTTTTAAAAGTAATACTCATGGGTATAGTGGAGGGAATCACAGAGTGGTTGCCCGTTTCGTCTACTGGCCACATGATTATTTTGGAACAGTGGATTGGATTAGAAAGCACATTTGGAAAACCTTTGTGGGATTTTTTCCTGGTTGTCATTCAACTGGGCGCGATATTCGCAGTAATCGTAAACTTCTTCACTCAACTTTGGCCGTTTGGCAAAAACAAATCAAAGGAAGAGAAAAAACAAACTTGGATGATTTGGCTGAACATTGTCGTCGCTTGTATTCCTGCCGCGATAATTGGTCTTCTTTTAGACGACTGGTTAGATGCTCACCTCTATAATTTCATTACCGTGTCTATCACGCTGATTGTTTACGGACTAGCATTCATTGTAATCGAAACATTGTTCAAAAGAAAAAACGTGCAATTCAAAACTACTGAAGTAAAAAATATGACTTGGAAAGTAGCCTTAATAATAGGTTGTGCCCAGGTTTTAGCTCTGATACCAGGAACATCTCGCTCCGGAGTAACTATTCTTGCCGCTATGCTGATAGGTTGCAACCGCAAGACATCTGCAGAGTTTTCATTTTTCCTTTCCATACCTGTCATGTTGGGCGCTTCTTTGTTAAAGGGAATCAAGTTCGCTTCCACTGGAAGCAGCGTGAGTGGTCTCGAAGTAGGCTATGTGCTGGTCGGATGCATCGTCGCCTTTTTCGTATCGATCCTCGCTATTAGATTCCTGTTAAAATTAATTAGAAAGAATACGTTCATCGGCTTTGGTTATTACCGAATAGCCCTTGGAGTTTTGCTCATTGCTTATTACGCTGTTTGCGTTAATACAGGAAACGCTGATCTGGTGAGCTCGACAACTGATTTTGCCGCGACAAATCAGGCGCTTATATCTTCAATTCCAAACTTGTTAATCAAATAAATTTAAACCGAAGCGGATATTCATCAGCTGAATTTTGCACATTGGTTTTTTGTTTGGAATTTATATTAATTTAATATTATTAATTTGTTTATATATCGAATACACCTCCACGTCTGCCCTCAAACGAATTCAATCGTATTCTCCTGTAATAATAGCGATTTTCGTTTGATATGAAACGGCATTAATGAGATAATAATAGATATAAATCAGTTATTCCGAAACGACAATGGTATTTCACTAAAAATCATCAATAATGTATTGGAGACATCGAATGAAAAATAGAATTTGGGAGATAGACTTTATTCGTGGATTGTTAATAATCGCAGTGGTCGTGGACCATTTTTTCTTCGATTGCACGGATGTTCCCAAATTGTTTGGGGATTTTTACACAGCGAGTCCCGAATGGATGCTGACAATGGCTCATGTGGCTAATTTTTATTGGTACCACATAGCCCGAGCTATCATCAGAACTATCTGTATTGCACTTTTCTTTTTTCTTTCTGGCATCAGTTGTACTTTCAGTAGAAAAAATTCAAAACGTGGGCTTAAATTGCTCTTGTTTGGCGCGATTATATCCCTAATTACTTACGCGCTGTATTTCGCAAATGTAATGGACGAGAGAATAGTTATGGGAGTAATCACATGTTTTGGACTTTGCATATTGATTTTCGCTGGATTGGATAAGTTGCTCGATGTATGGAAAGTTAAGTACTCTTATAAGAGTTTTATATATTTAACTATAGGTGTATTGATGGTTATATGGAGCGTAAGCTGGAACTTGTATCCGGAGAATTCAGTTACATCTTTGACTGAGTGGAATTTTAAAAACTTCTTTTTGTTTCTTTTGGGTAAGCTGCGGTATGGACCGGGAGACTACTTCGGTTTACTTCCGCATTTAGCATACATATTTTTGGGCGCTTTTGTTGGAATGAGCTTGTATAAAGATCGAGTCTCAATCTTTCCAAGACTTCAGGACAACCAGTTTATTCGCAAAATAAACTGGGTTGGTCGAAAGACAATCTGGATCTATTTTGGTAGTCAGATTGTCCTGTATCCGTTGGTTGTATTAATCGTATATATAGGAGGAGCAAGATTTTAATGAGAAGCACGAATATATCCCTGTATGAAGGGATAAAATATCAAGCCGATAGAATACCTGGCAACACAGCTTTGTATTACAAAGGATTAGAAATTTCTTACGCCAAATTGTTGAATAATATCAACAGGATTGCCGGTTATCTAACCGACATGGGAATCGCCGCGAAAGACGTTGTTACACTTTGTTTGCCCAACTTTCCGACAGCTGTGTATTTGCTTTACGCAGTGAATCAAAATGGAAGTATTGCCAACATGGTTCACCCCTTGGTTTCTCACACGCAAATGAAAGGAATCTTGGAGGAGACAGGAAGCAAATACCTGTTTTGTCTCGATACGAAGTACAACGACTTTAAGACATTAGAAGAAGATGGAGTTACCGTCGTACCCTGCAATCCTGTCGACGAGTTGCCGCGGTTGATAAGAATAGTGTACTCACAGCAAAAGCGCAACGAATTGAAATTAGCCAAGCGCGCTAAAATAAAGAGCGCAAACTTGTTGAAGCACGCTCCGAAAAAGGAATTCGTACATTTAAACAAGGAAGACCAGGTGTACCTTCACAGCGGCGGTACTACCAGCAAGAGCAAAACGATCGCTTTGAGCAGTTTTGCTATAAATAGTTTAGCTAATCAAAGCGAATATATTTTGGGAACGAAAGATGTCAGCAACAAATTCATGTACGGATTGCTTCCGATGTTTCACGGGTTCGGGTTTTGCATGGGTATTCACAGCTGTTTGTTCATGGGAGCTGCGGATAATTTGATGCCTAAGTTCAACGTTAAAGAAACGGTAAAATACATAAAGAAAAATAAGCTTCACTACCTGATTGGAATACCTCCCATCTACGAAGCATTACTCGCTAATAAAGATTTCCACGGAGACATTTTAAAGAACCTGTACGTCGCGTATATCGGAGCTGACTTTGTCAGCGTTGACCTGATGAACAGATTCAACAAGAGAATGGAAGAGGCGGGAAGCAAGTGCCGTATATTCGAAGGATACGGGCTCACAGAAACCGTCACAGTTATCACTGTAAACAGCTTCAAATTCAACAAGATGGGAAGCGTAGGTAAACCGTTGCCGACTACAAAAATACGAATCAGAAATTTGGAGAATACCGAGGACAAACCAGCTGGAATTCCAGGCGAAGTTTACTGCGCTGGTACTACTTTGATGAACGGGTATCGCTTTGGCCCGAACGAAGCTTTTTGGAAAGATCCAAAAACGGAAGAAATCTGGATTAAAACAGGGGACATGGGATATTTGGATGCTGAAGGATTCTTGCATTTCAAACAGAGAATTAAGAGGATTATCAAAGTCAGCGGAATCGAAGTTTTGCCGACTGAAATCGAACAGTGTGTGACTGGTTTGCCGTTTGTTAAAGAGTGCGTTGCGAAGGGAATTCCTGATGAAAAACGCGGCACGATGATTAAACTATTCGTGGTTTTAAATAAGACAAAAGGCAAAGTTCCCACTGATTTTAAAAAGGTTATTACGAATGCTATAAAGGAAGAATGCGGAGTTTACGCTCAACCTAAAACCATAGTTTGTATGGAAAAATTTCCTCGCACTATAGTAGGTAAAATTGATTCTAAAAACATGAATTAAAAAAGACTTGAATTAACAAGTCTCACATATCTATTTGGAAAGAACAGAATACTTAATCGTAGATTCTTTGCGAGGTGATGAACTGATTTTAATTTCACCCGCTTGATCGCACTGTACTTCGAAATCGCGTACAGCGACATTCAACAGTTGGTTGTCGATAGAAGAATTGTCCTTGTAGAATTCCTTCCAGTTTTCATTTGGAAGGTGCAATACTACTAAACAAGCCTTGTTTTTATATGTTCGCAATCCAATAACTTTGAATTTATCTCCTTTTTCAAAGCGCGAGTATTGAATTTCATCTACAATTTCTTTTTTTGCGTGGTTGGTAAAAACGTATAATCTGACATCCGAAACTAATGTGTTTGGAATATCAATATTGATTTTATTTGTTTCATCCAACTGATATATAGATCCAACTTTAATACTGTCACTCATAATTGTTTTGAAAGTACTGCGCGTATCGTAATGCAATAATTCGATATTTGTATAAGTTAAATCTTCAAGTTCTTGGCTTATAGGTAGTGGTAGTACATCAATTGTCCGATTCATGCTAAACTCCTTAGGTACCTATTATAATATAATATTTCGGTTCATTGTTTAATAAATTTTCGAATAAAAGTGAAATTAGTTGAAAAGATCGGGGTTTTTCTGTCTTTGTTTATTCATTATTTCGTATATATCATCGAAATCGTGTATTTTGAGTTCCGAATGAACCCCTTCTATTTGCCACTGCTTGATGTTGTACATGTGAAACAGCGGTTTCCACCAAACTATACCTTTGCAAAAGTGCTTTATTACAGTGTCGTCTTTGATACTGCGCTGCTCGTTGAATTTCATGGGTAGAATCAATTTGTCTTCTACGCAGCGGTACAAAGCTGTTTGATCTGGAAGCATTGAACGATGCGATTTTATATGGTTGAAGCACTTGGGGAACAAATTGCGTTCCTTTATCAATTTCATATTGAGCAAGAGAACGCCCGAGTTGCAGTAATCCTTGCTGATCCAAGCTTTTCCCATGTAATCTAAAGCTGCAGCGTATTCATATTTGGACATATCTAAGCGGTACAGTTCATCGATATCGCGAACTGACATAGTGTCGATATCCAAGTAGATGCACTTGTCTTCGATGTTTTCAACTTTATCCATAAAGAGTCTTAGCATCGAATAAGGAGTGTAAACCGTGTTGTCATTCTTGCCGTTCTTGATGTGTTTGACGTAGTGGTCTTTCATATCTATTGCCCGGACCGAATTGCTCTTGTTAAATTTTTTAATGCACGACTCCAAGAGTTTGCACTGTTCGTCAGTTATAGGTTTAAACTTAGGATCTTTTTCGGTTACATCCATCGTTAAAATATTTATTGCTACCGGTTTGGATGAGTGCAGCGCAACAGAATAAGCAGACATGAAAACACCTGCAAAAACTGCAAAATTTCCAGCGTAGTATACGGGTATTATTTGATCATTATTCTCCATCTTTTATCTCCTTAGATACAGACTCAACTGCTGTTAGATCCACTGAAGAATCGCTTTCTATTTCCTTTGGAATTTCTCTCAAATTGTATTCAGTATCCAATCTGGATGAGATTCTTTCGGAAGCGAAGTATCCAATGCAGGAGAGAGCTGCAATTCCATAAAAAGTGAGCAATCTCCAAATCAACATACTCGACATCGCGATAGCGGAAGATACTCCAGGAACGGTTGAAAATATTTGTTTAAATGCGAGCTCAATGCCGCCGGAAGCTCCAGGTGTAGGAACCCAAACAACGATCGTTGATGCGAATGCCGTACCAGCCATTATATACCAGATGTACTGAGATGAATTAGCTAAGTATGAAGGATCGTAGTAAGAAACTAACGCCATGATAATAAAGAAGGGCACAGCGTAGTAAATCGCCATAGTTAAAGCTTTTAAAAAATAAGTGGATATGAATAGAAGAGGCGATTTCATCAACTTTTGAACCGCGTCTTGAGCTTGGCTGAAATACTCTTCAATTTGAATCGCTTCTTTTTCAGCTTTTTCTTTTAGTTTTCTTCGTCTAGTAATCTTTATCATAAGCTTTGTGGCCAAATTTCTAAACGTTCTGGAGAATGCCATAACAAAGAACATAACTAGCACGAGGAAGTTGATTGAGAAACCAATGATAACAACCCAGTCGAGATTAGAAATATTTTCCGTATATTGCTTGTAGTAGGCGAGCGACGCGATTGCGAATGTGTTTGTTACCAACATAAATACGATGTAGTTCATAAGAAGTATGCCGGTGGATTCTCTTACTTTGACGCCAGCCTTTTTCATAGCGTAAGCTTGGAAAGGTTGACCTCCCGTAGCGAAGGGGGTTATATCGTTAAAAAAATGCTCGGTTGTACCGATAACATAAACGCGCCAAAATTTAACTTTTTTATTTATGCTTTTGGTGAATATGCAAAGGGGTATCGGATATAAAATGAAGTAAATTAAAATTAGAGCTACGGAATAACTTATGTATATACCATCTGCGTGTTGCAGCACGTCCCAGGTGTTTTCAAAATCGTTCAATCCAACGACTAAAGCTAAGACAACAATAGTTATCACGGCGGCTAGAATGATGTTTCGTATAGTTTTATTCTTTTTATATTTCATACTTAACAATTGTAACAAATAAACCTTTGGAAAGGAATAGAAGTATTTGCGATTGCGAAAAGCAAATCAGGGAAAAATTTCCAAAAAGTATTTTTTTATGGCTGTGGCAATTTAAATGGGCTAGTCTTCCTCTTGATTTAAGAAACGCTTGTCGTTATTGATCAATTTCGCTACATCGGAACAGTGGCAATACACGCGTTCGTAAGAGTTGTTAATATCGATGTAAACGAGGGAAATATACTGCTTTGCTCTACCTTTGTTCTGGGTCGTTCGAGTGTAGTGATTTTCAGAGAAGTCTTTCAACTCTCTCACGTATTTACGGCGGAGTTGACTCACTTTAATCGCGAGGTCTTTGTCTTCATTTTCATAAACTTTTTTAGTCATTTTAAGCAATTCGAGCGCGTAGTTATTTTGAGTGACAAGTTCTTTTAGCAATTGACCTTCAATCACGTTCTTGCGCTCGTAAGCTCCCACGAAGAAATCGATCAAATTCTCCCCGTAATCTCCTATGCGCTCAATATCCTTTGTGGCTCTAATTATCTGCCCGTACGATCTCAAGTCTTTCTGATTTAAATCTCCTTGGTTTGCGTTTAGCAAATATTCGTTTAATTGCCTGTCAATTCTATCGATAGATTTTTCCAAATCGTGTATGTATTCATCAGTCTCGCTGTTAGGTTTATCTAAATACTCCGCCAACGACTTAAACATTGTAATCGAGAAGTCCAACATTTCTATCGTTGCTTCTTTAGCAAGTTCTATACCGGTGGAAGGGAATTCCTTCATCGTAGAAGCATTCAGTTCTTTAATGACTATTTCCTTATGCCCAACAGTCTTTCCGGGAACCGCTTTTTCGGCGAGTTTACACAGAGGATTTATGAAGGGGAATACAATTATTGTAGTCGACAGGTTAAATACTAAGTGAGCTAGAGCAATCTGAACTTTGGGATCGATTCCTGTCCAAGTAGGACTGGTTAACAACCAAGCTTTAAAGGCGTATGTGATTGCCATGAACAGAAGTGCGCCTAACACGTTGAAAACAACGTGAACAAAGGCTGTACGTTTTGCAGCAACGCTTCCACCAACTGAAGCCATAACGGCTGTTATACAGGTCCCGATATTGGCGCCAAAAAGGATAGGCAAAACGCCAAATAAGGTGAATCCAGTGGTGGCACTTACCGCGTAAATGCCCTGAAGAACACCGATTACAGCGCTTGAACTTTGCAATCCGACTGTAGCGAGAATACCCACGAGTAATCCCAACCAGGGAGAGTCGTTCAATCCGGTTAGCATTTCGATAAACCAGGTTTCGTTAGCCATGCTGGACAAGTTTTCTTCCATGATGACTAAACCGAAAAAGATGGCACCAAAAGCAAATAAAAATTCGCCCAAGTATTTCCCGCGGCGATGAGTGGCAAGCATTATTGTGAGCGCGCCAACGAACATGAGGAAAGGGACGTATTGAGCGAATGGAATGGCGATTAAGAAAGCGGTGACTGTAGTACCGACATTTGCACCTATGATAACTGCAACCGCCTGCGGCAGCAGCATGACTCCTGCGCGAACAAGTCCGATGACTAAAGCAGTTGTACCCGAACTGGATTGAATGATAGCTGTAAAGCCGACACCGACAGCGACACCTTTTATTGGTTTGTTTGTGAATTTAGCGACAATCTTTCGCAGCTTTACACCGGCGCCTTTTTTTAAGACGTCAGAAAGCATCGATATTCCATAGAGAAATAATCCTAGGCCAGCCAGTGTGGTAGCCCAAAATGGAAATGTTTGATAATCCGCTGCAATTAATTGTAACATGAATATATTTTAACAACTTTTAGTTTCACGGTCTACATAGTATTTTACAAATTGTAAAAAATGGTTACGAATTGTAAAAAATGAAAAAATATTTACAAAAGCCTATAATTCTATTTTCAAATACTGCAGTTCGTCGTGCTCGCTTGTTCCAACATAATTAAATCCGAGTCTTTTTAATACGTGAATAGAGTCAGTGTTTTCTTTTTCGACTGCAGCACAAACGACGTACCCTGATTCTATGCAGCGCTTTACGACAGCTTCTAATATTTCATTTATATATCCATTCTTGGTATATTTTTTGTTGAGAGAATATCCGAGACAAATTCTTGAGTCAGCAGCGTGCAAATAAAGATCCCCAATCAACTTGTCGGTATCTTTTAAGACTAACGCCAGTTGGTTGCCTTTTTCTAAATCGATATCTCTGAATAAAACATCTATATATTGTTCGCGAGTTAAGCCCTTGAACCCTTGATATTGCATCCATTCTAAATCTGAACGATACTCCATAAAAGCATCCAGGTCACTGACATTAAAAGGTCGCAGTTTCAATCGCGCTGTCTCAAAATTTATATCCATACTTAAATTAAAGCACACAAATTAAAACTATGCAAAAAAAAAAAAATAATAAATCGGAGTTTTCATCAGATCCGGTGCCTCAGTTAAAAAAGTCTCCCTGAGGCAGGGAAACTTGAATAATCTGAGCGAACTGATATTTTTTTGACAAATAATGATTTATTTCTGTTTATCTTGTTCAATTAAGAAGGATAATTTGTCTTCGAAACTTGCTATTACCTTGGCGAAAATCAAACAGATGATACCGAGAAGGGAACCTCCCAATAAACTGACTAAAATAGCGGTGCCACGAGCTTGTAGTTGCTCTATAGGGATAACTATTCCACTGATAAAAATACCAACTATTGCCAATGAAAAGAATAGTATTTCCAAAGTTTCAGCTACAGTAGTTGCTTTTATCGTCCTTTTGTATAATCTCTCTTTTTGCTCAACCGACATGTTGTGGATTCTCATTTAAATCTCCTTTCAAATAAATCTATTTTTAATACGCTAATTTAAAATCTTAATATTAAGAATACGAATCCCAAATTCATCTAGTTCTTCTCAAATTTTTACTGACTATATTAATACTTTATCACAAATCAAATAATATGCAATATGGGGAAAACCATAATACAACTCATTGGATATCTTTATATCTTATTATATATATTCGATTTGGTATTGCGATTAGAAGGATTTTTTGATGACAAAGCGAACCGAAACTTCACGAGGGAGAGCAGTCGTCGTTTAGTTAGGTATTATATAACTGAGAATTTGTGAAATTATGAAAGCAAAGATTCAAAATATCAGTTGAGGCGTAATGAGACAATTATTTCTAATGATTATTTATTAAGATTGACACAATCGGATTTATTTTCAAAGATTTGATTGTAAAAATGCAACAAAAAAAAGCCCTATAAATAGGACTTAGATTTTATAATGGTGGCCCAAGGGGGAATCGAACCCTCGACACAGGGATTTTCAGTCCCTTGCTCTACCAACTGAGCTACCGGGCCAATTATAAATGGCGGACTGGACGGGATTCGAACCCGTA
>Ga0172378_10003232_pt1 | contig 15360 bp, 9 predicted proteins | sample GrowelOW332metaG_FD_119755 | JGI IMG/M metagenome (GOLD analysis project Ga0172378, IMG submission 119755) | Groundwater microbial communities from an aquifer near a municipal landfill in Southern Ontario, Canada - Pumphouse #3_1 metaG | ecosystem: Environmental > Aquatic > Deep subsurface >... | reverse complement strand
TATACAAGTGTATAAACTGGTAAAATCGATGATTTTAAAAAAGCTACTTGGGGTGTTTTAAACCGCAAGTGGCTGAAATACAGAATATTAAATGTGATTTTCTTCAGGTTTTCCTGATTGTTGTGAGACGACGGAGAGTGTGCCTTGTACCCCCTACATGGTACCGGACATACATATTCAGCGCCAAAGAAAATCCCATGGAAATTGCCTATATCTCGGAATTTTTTAAAATATTTTGCAAGGCAAACTTGAAATTGAACCCGTAATGGTTTATAATAGGTACTATAATGGTACTATTAGCTAAAACTGACAGGAGCAGTAGCATGATGTCGGCTGACATTTGTATATCAGGCAAAGCACCTCGTTATGAGAGTATTGAGAAGATTTTGCGGCAACGCATTGAATCGGATTATTACAGCAGTACGGGTTTTTTACCTCAAGAAAGGGTGTTGGCGCAGGAATTCAAGGTCAGCCGAAACACTTTGCGGAGTGCCTTGCAGATTTTATCGGACAATCAGCTGATCTGTAAAGTCCAGGGGCGTGGTACCATGGTAAGGCGGAAGACGGATGAGCCGGGAGAATACGCCGTTTTAAATTGCGGCGGCAACAATTTATCCAGCTTTGTCATTATGATTTTGCATGAAATTGATCGGCATGCCAGTCTGCATTCCGGCTTCATCACCTATACTCAGTTGACCAGCGGCAGTGCCAGCGAATTGACGATTTTACAGCAACGTTTTTCCGGACAGCGGAATCTGAAAGGTATTCTGTTGATCGGAAATTGCAGCCGAAAATTTGTGTGCCAATTACAGAAGATTTTTTCTTTCCCGATGGTCTTGATTGGTGATCTTTGGCAGGAACGGGAGCGTAGCGAGGAATTAATTGTCTCTCAGGTAGTCGGGGATGATTATGCCAAGATGTACCAGGCGACTCGTTACCTGCTGCAACAAGGTGCCCGGCGTCTGGCTGCCATCGGCCAGCCACGTGAATTGATCTGGGGGAATGCTTATTATAATGGTTATCAAGACGCCTTTGCCGAGTTTGGCATTGACTTTCAACCGGAATATTATGAGGCGATCGACGACTATGGCAATCCCAGAGCTGTTTTTCATCGCGACCTGAGCAGTTACCTGCAACGCCTTTTTCAAACCCACCCGCGTCCGGATGGTTTGATTTTTCCCGCTGAATATTACAGTACGGTCAAATGGCTGGCAGACCAAAATGAGCTGGCGATTCCTGCAGAAATGCTGTTGGTCGGACGTTCGGTTGAATGCAGACGGCAGGATTTTCCCTGCGTTGCGACCAATCCGGAAGAAATGATTCGGGAAGCTTTCGACTTACTGAAACAAGAAGAAGAAAATAAAGGCCGAGTACGACAGCGCCGAGTCATTGTGCCTACTTGGCTGGCTGCCCAGCCGTCATAAACTCAAAACGAGGACAAGCTTGACAAGATTTTTCATTAACTACAAGCTGTTCAACCCTCATTCCACTGGAAATTTATTATGAAAAAAGCGCGTTTGGCCATGATTGGTCTGGGAGGTCTGGCCCAAAGCCAACATTTGCCCAACATCAAACAATCACAATTTGCGGAATTAAATGCTTTGTGTGACTTGGATCATGAACTGTTGCAACAATTGGGACAGAAATACCAGGTGCAAAAACAAACCGACGACTACCAACAATTGCTGAAAGACCCGGAGCTTGACGGGGTGGTGATTGCGACTCGAGAAGATACTCATGTAAGAATCACTTTGGAAGCCCTCAAAGCCGGCAAACACGTTTACGTCGAAAAACCGCTGGCCGAAGCTCCCGAAGAATGCCAAAAGGTGGTTGAGGCTCGGCAAAAAAGCGGCAAATGCGTCATTGTCGGTATGAATCGGCGTTGCGCACCAGCTTACACCCTGGCTCGAAAGCTGTTGCTGGAAAATGGCGGTGCTCGAAATCTGTTTTACCGCATCGCTGATACTTACAGCTTTAACTGGGGCAAACGCTTCGGAAACGGCAAAAGAATGTTGCATGAATTGTGTCATATCTTTGATATCATGCGTTTTTTCAGTAATAGTGAGGTCGAAGAAGTCTATTGCCGCAGTCAGCGCGATGATGACGAAAGCATCCTGCTGACTTTCAGCTCCGGTTGCACTGCCGTTATCCTCAGCAGCGGCTATGCTTCTCATACCGCTCCAAAAGAACACTTTGAAGCAGTTGCTGCTGCCGGTATGCTGATTGTTGAGGAGTTTGTTGAATTGCGCAGCTTCGGACTCCTGGATACCCCGGATCTGGTGCAATTTTTCCCGGGACACTCCCATCCGGATCACGATCAAAAACATGTTCAGCTTTTTGCTACCCAAGGCTATCCCGCCTTGCTGAAATTCCGCCAGGAACTGGCCGCTAAAATGGCCGATTCCAATCTGCCGGAAGTCGAACGAAATAAATTGCCACTGCTCAACTATTCTGTCGATAAAGGCTGGCAAGCCGCGATTGACCATTTTGCCGATATCATCCTTAATAACAGTGAACAATACGCCGCCTCCGAAATCGATGGAATGCGAGCCAGCGAAATTACCCGGGCAGCTCTGGAAAGCCGAAACAGCCGAAAACCAGTGCCAGTGAAACTGCAGCAATTGTAAAGAAGTCCATAACAAAAGAATCTGCCCTGAAACACACAGCTGAAACAGCGGAAAAGGAAAGGAACCAGAATGCAAAAACAACGAACCAAAAACCAGGCTTTCACCTTAATTGAACTCTTGGTCGTCATCGCCATCATCGCCATCCTGGCAAGCATGCTTTTGCCGGCCTTGTCTCGGGCAAGAGAGGCGGCCAATAAAATTCACTGTTTGTCGCAGCAGAAGCAAATTTCCTTGGCGATAGTTGCCTACGCCAATGAAAATGAGGATTATTTGCCGCCCGTGGTGACAGGACTTAAAGGAGGAACCGGGCCACATGATATGTATTGGCCGGATTTACTTTGTCCATATATCGGAGTTGTCGAAAAATTTTATGGTTTTATTAAAGGATACCGCTGGGACAAGAATATTTTTGATTGCAAATCCATTCAAAATACGGAAGAAAATTACGGAGTTTTAATGTCGTACATCCCAACGACCGGGGGTTGGACAGAACACTATAATTATGATGGAATCAAATACACAACCAGCGCAACAAAATACCCCCGCAGTTTTCTGAATTTGAAAAACCCTTCACGGACGGCTTTGTTGGCCGAGGCAAAAATCAATCAATATGGACGAACCAACGCCTTTTTTATTACTTCATCTGCAGAAGGCGGTACCTACTGGTATTTCAATCATCTGGTTGCTGCGCATAGCGGCGGTTCAAACTGGCTTTTTGCCGATGGCCATGCGAAATGGCGTAAATATGCCCCAACAAACAGCAAAACAGACGGAGAATTCACTCCAGCCTGGCAAGAAAGGTAATTGGCATGAAACAGCATATCATTATTCTTGCAGTTTGCCTTTGCAACCTTTTGTCAGCCTTCGAACTTGATATCCTGACCAGAGGTTCATACAGCTTTACCCCTGGAAAAATTTATTATTCCGAAACGGAAATTGTCAACCGGCTAATTACGGGAGTTTGGGCCAGCAAAGGTGAAACAAATGGTTATTATTCTATTTTTCCGGGGAAAACTGAATTTATTCCTTTGTTGTTTGACAATTTTACTGGTCGCAAGGTTGTTTATCAAAAAGCAGAAGGGGATTTGAGCATTGAGCATTATGTCAATGAAAATGGAATCATCTGTCTTTGGCATTTGCAACTTTCCCAAACGCCAGGCGGCGGTGGAGAGCTGGGGATTTTTCTTCCTGGCACTGCCTTAAAGGAAGAGAGTAAAGTATGGGTAAACCAAAAACAAACAGGCATATTTCGTAGCGATGCCAAAAACCAACAACATTTAGGCAGCCTCAGAAATTCAGGGAACATTATCATCGATGGGCAGTTCAAATATTGCATCAATATCAAAATTTTGACTCCAGAGCAAATTCATGGCGTTTTTGTCCAAAAATATCATGATGGCATCCGTATTATTGCTTCCTATAACTTCAGTAAAGCGGATCGCGAGATTCAATGGGCTCTCAGTCTTGGCATTGATAAAGCACTCGATATCCCAAATGAATTGTTGGCGGAACAAACAGACGCCAACACCAATAAAACGGCTCTTACTGAAATTCAGCAAAAACTGGATAAAAACAGCGATGGACTTAAAAACTTCGAGCTGACCCGCGAACTCTTTCCACTACGCATACCAAGTAAACACCAAAACCCCAAGTCCTTTGTGATGGTTGGAGAGAATATACGGATAACACTGCAGAAAAATGCACCTCAGGAAGCCAGTTATCAATGGTATTTGAAAAATGAAGTTGAGCAATTGATTGAGCATGGCACGTTGAATCTTGACAAAGAAACGGGGAAACATGATTTTGTCTTCACTTTGCAGAAAAATGGCTGTTACCGTTTAGAAGTCATTGACAGCCTAGGATGCAAACGGGAAGCACTTTTTGCCGTTTTTCCTCCTCTTCCGAAGCAACGCGTAGAAGATGGAATTCTTGGGGCGACTGGAGTACAAGATGGCCTGTTTGAACTCGCTGAAATTTGCGGGCTGAGCTGGCACCGCTGGCATTGCGGCTATGTTGACAGTAGAGCCAAACGAATCTTCCCTGATGATTTATTGAATACCGATCATTTGGAACACGGTTTGAGCATGGATAAACAGGCTGGGATGCAAACATTGGGAAGCCTGATGTCATATCAGGATATCAATGCCATGGATGATCAGCAATTCAAGGACTTCGTCCAGTGGTGGTCAGAAAAATATCTCCCATCTCTGGTCGGATATTTAAAAAACCGGGTTTACTATTATGAAGTTTTTAATGAACCATATTACACGTTCCGCCATCACACATTACGCTATGTCGAATTGCTGAAAACAAGCAATCAATGCATAAAACAGATTGATCCGGAAATCAAAACGGTTGGCGTTTGCGGCCCTCCTTTTTCCATGGGAGATAAGTTTTACAGAGAAATTTTTCAAGCTGGCGGTCTTAACCACATGGATGTCCTGTCGTTTCATCAATATTGCTTTTCGGACAAATTGGCCACAAATCAGGAAAAGTTATTTGAAAATTGGATTTTACATCTGAAAAAATTATGTGCTGAATATGGGCGGCCTGATCTGCCAATCTGGAATTCGGAAAGTTCAACCGGCTTAACTCCAAGTCTCTACCGGCTGCCGGAAAATTTACGCCGAATTCAAAAATCGGAAGAGGTTCTTAAAGTCTCTCAGTACGAACAGGCCGCGGTTTTTAGCCGGATTCTGACCATACACTATGCCTACAAGGTGAAATATTTTTTCCACTTGTTTGGTGCCAGTTCGGAATATTCCTGTCATATTACGGAATTTGATGGCAGTCCTTTACCAATAGCTGTCGCGATGGCCGCTGTCCACAGGCGTTTGGAAGGCGCTCAATTGACCCATCGGGATTCTCCGCATCCACGTCTGAAAATTTATCAATTCCGCAAGCCGGATAAATGGGTGGCGGCAATATGGCTGGAACAAATCCGTCAGAATGAACAAGCTTCGGTTCATTTGCCCGAATCGATCATTCAACCGGTTATTTATGACTTCATGGGCAATCCAGTTCAAGCAAATATCGGTGATTTACAAGTTGGAGCAGAACCAATCTTTATCGAATTTACGGGAGAAACGTTGCCCGGAGAAAAATGGCATGCTGTGGTGTTGGAAAACAGTGGAAGCGAAGGGAGTAATCTGCCATCCGGCGTTCAATTGGCTAAAGATCAGGATTGGGCCTCGTATTATTATCAAATTTCTCTCCGCAACATCGCCAATCGCAGCCTGGTGGATGAAATTGCCGGCGATCAGGCCGGTGGTTTCACCGATGAAGGCATCAATGATTTACGTAATTTGCCGCTCGGAAATATAAAAGTCAAGGATATTCCCTATAATATCATTACTGCTGAAGAAAATAACGGGCATTCAATTCTGGTCATGAATGGTTTTGAAAGACCCTATTTTCCCGCTTCAGTGACACTGCCTCTGCCTGAATTACCGCGCCTGGCAAAAATACATTTGCTGCATCTCTGTACTTATGCATATCAGCATCCTCCTGAAAAACCAGTCTACCGGCTCGAAATTATCTATGATGATAACAGTAGTGAAATTTTTCCCATGTTCCTAAATCGCGATATTGCCGATTGGTTTAGAACCAGCCCCGCAAATGTCGACGTTGCAATGATCTGCCAAAATGCTTTGCGTGAAGTGGCAATTTTTCATAAGGAAATCACCATTGGGAATTCCAGAGGAGCAATGACACGAGTAAAAGAATTACGCTTCACAACTGAAAATGGTGGAGCCATACCAGTAATTCTTGCCATAACAGGAGTCGTTTCAAACTAAAACCGTCAGCAAGCTGGCTTGTTTCTCAAACTGTCGTTAGGGCGAGGAAGCTAAACCGGTGCCGATTCCAGTCACCAGTACTCTTTCCGGCAAACCGGAATGGCGTTATTTACGTCTGTTTGAATGGGTCAACCCATATCCGGAAGATACCATTATTAACATTGATGCGCGTTCGCACAATCAGATAGCCAGTCCGATACTGCTGGCAATAAGCGGAGTCTATAGCCAATAACAATGGATAATGCCATGTCAACCTCAAGCTGCTCTCATCCCTTCATTGTCAACGATGATGCCAGTACTTTTTTATGCAATGCAGACGCTTGCGGCCCCGGCGAATTACGGCAATATCTGACGAATAAATATGCCAATCGTGAAATCAAGATGGTCGCCTTTTGTGCCGCCTTCGGTGCCGGAAATTGTTACTACAATACCAGGCAATGGAACCGTTTTATGGGACTTTGTGACCCGCTCAACGACTTTCTGGCGCATCGGGTACAGAATAATTTTGCTCTTTTCGACCAGGCCGGACTGGATTATTTTGGACACGCTATTCAAATTTTGCAGGAGCTAGGCATCAAGCGTTTGGCCAGTATCCGTATGAATGATTGTCATGCCAGTTTCAGTCCTTACTGCCGCAGTGCCTTCTGGTTGGCGCATCCGGAATACCGATTGGGTTCCGCTGCCAAGGCTGAATACTATGCTGCCGGTCTCAATTTCGCCCTGGCTCCGGTACGCCAGTTTTTTCTGGATCAGGTGCAGAAAATTATTGGGCTTTTTCCGGATTTGGATGGTATTGAGCTGGACTTTATGCGTAGTCCTTTTTTCTTTGCCGCTGGTTCGGAAGAGCAGCAAATACCTTTGATGAACGAACTGCTGTTGTCGATTCGGAACTTTTTGCGCAGCACCGGTCGCAATTATCAATTGGCCGTCAATGTTCCAGCAAGTCCCGATGCCTGCCGACTTTGCGGTCTGGATGTAATACATTGGGTCAAGCAAAATTGGGTCGACCGTCTTGCCGCCGGCTATTACCTGGCCAGTCCAGTCGTTCCGATGACCAGCTGGCGGCAACAACTTCCTGAATCTCTGCCACTTTATTGCTATACTAACTGCAGCCAGCAAAACAGTCAATACTTGAGCCTGGAAAATTATTACGCCATTGCCGCCAACAGCCTGGCTGGCGGAGCGGATGGCCTTTATCTGTTTAATTTCTGCTGCTACGACGAACTTTCCTTTATGATGCCTCAAGACCCGACGACAAGCCCATACCCAATGCCAGACTTTCCAGCTCGGGAGAATCTGCCGGATCTCGAAAAAACCCGTTCTATTCTAGGACAAAAACTGAGCAAAAATAAACTGGAGAAGGCAGATAAACATTTTCAATTTCTAATGTCACCACAATACCAACCTCATTTCCCACCCGGACCACAAACCTGGCTGAGACAGCAAGCAACCTTGAAAACTCAGTTTTATTGCCAGAATGGAGACCTGAATAAAATTCAAGCGGAACTGCAATGGATGCTTGTTGGGGTTACCCCGCAAGACCAATTTGAATACCGTTTGAATGATAACCCCTTACCCACCCAACGTTCACATTGTTTTAAAGGAAGAGATGTCAGACTACATCCGGAAAAGCTCCTGCCGTATTCCGCTTTTCATGCAATAATACCCAAAAATGTACTGCGTAATGGCGAAAACCAACTCGAATTGCAGTTGCTAAACGCAGAAGCAAACTTAAATTGCCCAATCGAACTGCGAGAATTGGAACTTAAAATAAAAGCAAAAAAGCGCTGACCTGAAAAATTGCCGTAAAGTAACTGAAACGGACGGCAGTCAAACAAAAATAATCATGAAACAAATCTTTGCTATTATTCTGATTCTGCTGGTACTGGCTTCATTTTATACTTGGAAAACTCAGCCGGAACGGCAAAGCGAACGACCTGTCATCAGCTGGAAAAGTGATCCGAACCCGCAACGCTACGAACAAATCGAACTATTCAACCAATGGTGCTTGGGAAATGGTCATGTCGATCAGCAAAAAAGACCTAAAATACTGCTGCAATTGGACGCTGCCAACAACCAGAGCAGCCTCATCCAGGCGGTCTCCGGCGTCGGCGGCGATATTATCGATGCGCAAGTGCAGCTCTTTGCGCCAATGGGCGTCTGCTGTGACATCAGTAAGCTCGCCGCCAACAGCAACTTCAGCTTGGATGACAGCTATCCCGGCGCCCGCACTCTCCTGAGCTGGCAAGGACGGCAATATGCTTATCCTTGCAATATTGCCGTCGCAGCTCTCTGGTTTAACTTGGATACCCTGGCTCAGTTCGGCATTGACTTTGTCCCGGAAGAATGGACCCCGGATGAATTTGAAGCCATTGGTCGACTCTTCGTTCAACGCGCAAATGCCGGACTTTCACGACAAGAGTTTTTCTTCTGCGGATCCCTTGACGGCAATACTTATATGCTGAATTGCATGGCACGTAGCCGAGGACTAGACCTTTTTAACGAAACCATGACCGCCGCCACTTGCAATGACCAGCGCTTTGTCGATGCGATGCAACGACTCTATAAGTGGACCTATGTCGATAAATTGGCTCCATGCGCCGCCGAGATGGCTTCCATGAATTCCGAAGCCGGATACGGCGGCGGAAACTTTTCGCAATTGCAATATGGCAAATTTGCTTCGATCTTGACTGGACGCTATGCCCTGATCCGTTTTCGTAGCTTTAACCGGAAAATTAACTTTGCAACCACACAGGTGCCAATGCATGGATTCAAAAATTTGATCATAAGCTCCCGTAGCGCCATCATGTACAAGGGAACCAAAAACCCGGAATTGACAAAATTGTTTTTCGAGTTTTTGGGCAGTAAAACCTATAATGACTATATCATCAAAGAAGCCGATGGATTACCGCCAAATCCGAAATACGCTTGCAACAACCCGGATTATCTGCAACCTCAAGGATATGAAAATGAAGGCCAAGCACATGCCAATGAATTAAAATGGGCCATGAATATCGCTTTGCCAGCACCTGCGTCTCCATACTGTAAAGCGACGGATAATAACTGGCTTGAATACGCCCTCAATAAATATTTTAACAACTTGGCTAGCGCCGAGCAAGTGCTCATAGAAGCCGAAAAACGATTCAACCAAGCGATCCGGGATAGCCTGGAAGCAAACCCGGAATTGCAAAAAAACTGGCAAAAACAACGGCAGATACAACAGAAAATCAATGACCGGAAAAAAACTGGCCAACTTATTCCCGTTCAGTGGATCAGTAATCCTTTCTATCTGAAATATTATCAGGAAACCGGCAGACTGTTAACCATGCCAGAAGAAAGACCCTAAACGCGTATGAAAATTAAAAGAGAAATCAAGGAAATTGCTGTGGGACTAGGCTTCCTGATGCCTAATATTCTGGGCTTCCTGGCTTTCACCACACTGCCACTGTTAATCAGCTTCTTCCTGGCGTTCAGCAACTGGAACCTCGAATTGCATAACTTTTTCCGGCCAGACGCAACTCCGCAATTCGTCGGACTCTATAACTTCCGAAAATTGTTCCAAGAACCGGATTTCTTCCGTTTTCTTGGTAATACTTTATTCCTCATGCTGGGAATCCCTTTCGGAATCGCCGGGAGCCTGGGCAGTGCTTTGCTGCTTAATCACAAGTTTCGAGGAGAGAATCGGCGCATCTGGGGCGTTGCTGTCGCAAGCTCCTGCCTGCTTTGTTCCTGCTTGTTGTTGATCATGCTGAATATGCCGGGCAGTACTACTCTGTTGCTGATCAGCGGCTTGTTCGCTGTCATCCTCCTGTTTGGCAGTATGGGAGGACAAACGGTTTACCGAACTCTTTTCTATTTCCCACATTTTACCGCCGGGGTGGCAACTTTTATTCTTTGGAAAAAACTTTATAGCCCGGAAAATGGACCGATTAATAATGCATTGCAACCAATACTTGACTGGATCAGCGCCGCCAGCGCGAATTTCTCGACTGCGAACGCTAATCTAATAAGCAACCTGTTGGTGCTGACCTTGTTGGTATGCAATGCACTCTTTATTCGACGAGCCTTGACACGATGGAGAGAGGGCGAAAGCGGCAACATCAGCCTCCTTGTTAGCCTGTTGCTACTTACCTTGCCAGCTTGGCTGGCTGGCCAGCAATTGCCGCTGCCCTGGCAACGCATGGTACTGCCGACCGGCGCAATCCTGACTTATCTGGCCGCCCTCTGGCAAGTGAAGCGAGGAAAAATATTCCTTGCAAAAGCCGATTATGCGCTTGCAGATGCTGTAATCTTCAGCAGCGCCATGCTCGTTTTCAGCTTTATGATGATCGGGCTGGTTATGCTGGTTGAACGATTGCCAGAAACTCAAGCAGGAGGACTGACGCCCCCTAAATGGCTGGTCGATTATTACTGGGCTAAACCTGCTCTCATGCTGATGGGACTCTGGGGAGCGCTTGGCTCTAATAATATGCTGCTTTACCTGGCCGGATTGTCCGGGATCTCACCGGAATTATATGAAGCCGCTGATATTGACGGTGCAAGTGACTGGCAACGTTTCTGGAATATAACTTGGCCGCAACTGGCGAACGTTACTTTCTTCATCCTCATTATGTCAGTCATCGGAGGCTTGCAAGGTGGCTTTGAAATGGCTCGCACCATGACGCAAGGCGGCCCGGCCGGGGCGACCACAACCTTGAGCTACTATATCTACAACCAAGGCTTCAATACCGGCAGACTGGCTTACGCTTCCGCAGTCTCATGGGTGCTCTTTCTGTTGGTGCTCATTGTCACTCTCTTTAACTGGAAATTCGGCAACCGATATACCAATGACTGATTGGGAATGATTACGATGTTTAAAATGTATACCATAAAAAAAGGACTGACTCTGCTGCTGCTCAACTTGCTACTGGCTATCGTTGCCTGCACTTTGATACTTCCTTTCACCTGGATGCTGCTTACTAGCCTGAAACGACTCGAAGAAGTCGGACTGAATGGCTGGCTGCCAGAAATCTTTCAATGGGAAAATTACCGCTCTGTCTTTACCTTGAAAGGCATTCAGTTCGGACGTTGGTACTGGAACAGCATTTTTGTCGCTGCTTGGGTTACCTTTCTACAGGTTTTTACCAGCAGCCTGGCAGCTTTCAGTTTCGCACGCCTTAAATGGCGCGGACGTGATACCATTTTTATGATGTACTTGGCTACCATGATGTTGCCTGGATTGGTCATGATGATTCCTAATTTTCAGAATATGATTCGTTTACAGCTGGTTAATAGTTATGCTGGACTGATCCTGCCGGGTGCTTTCTCCGCTTTCGGCACCTTCCTGATGCGGCAATTCATGATGAATATTCCCCAGTCGCTGGACGAAGCTGCCGAAATCGATGGCGCCAGCAAATGGCAGCTTTACTGGAATGTGATCATGCCATTGGCACGACCGGCCCTTGTCACCCTCACCATCTTTTCATTTATGGGTAATTATAACTCCATGTTTTGGCCTCTCGTCATGATGAAAAGCCCAGATAAATATACCCTGCCGATAGGAATGCTCGCTTTCGAATCTGCGCAGGGACAACAAACGAATTTGCTGATGGCTGCTGTCGCGATGAGCGTTATACCCATGATCGTTGTCTTTGTCTGCATGCAAAAACACCTGGTCAAAGGCATTATGCTCGGCGGAGTCAAAGGCTGAAAATTCAGGTCAACGAGGGTTTGAGAAAAAATCCGACAGTCATCCCATAGCGATGACAGCATGCGCATGGTTTAGGGGAAAAAAGCGTGGTTCAAAAAAACTGTTTCCGGGTAACATTTGTGCTGGCAAAGGACTCGTCGCCACTGGACAAGCTGGAATACAAAGTGTAACTTTGTTTTGAACCACTCAAAAAGCGTAACCTGTCCTCTTTGTTAGTCCTGGGAGGGTGGTTTCATCGTGCACATGCATTCAGAAGATTGCGAATACATGAAATTGCAGATATTCGATCTTCCAAACAGTTGAGTTGGAAAAGAAATTTTCGGGTGTTTTTCACCCAATAACGAAGTATCAAAATTGCTGAAAATATTTAGAAAGGGATTGTTGTGAACAAAACGAAAATATTTGCCTTTCCACTGGAACGGGTGCATTGCGGAGTGCCTATGGCCAATGGGAATTTCGGCGTGTTGCTTTGGGGTGAAAAAACGCTGAATATTACCGTCAATCGTTCCGATTTTTGGGATCATCGTAACGGTGAATTGCTCTCTCCACGTTGCTCATACCGGCGCTTGACGGAATATGCCGCTAAACATGGCTATGGTTCCGATTTGAGCGACTTGTTGAGTGAGGAGACCTTACAACCGCTTTCTTTGCGGCCAATGCGCTTGCCAGTCGGACGCTTTGAATTCAGTTTTGCCCCCGGGGTCATCCCAAGGCTGGCGCATTTGGATTACCAGGCAGGAACTGTGACCATAGAATTGAACGACGGCGCGGAATTAACGATCGATTTACTGCTTCGGTACCATGAATTGACAATCATGGATAGCAATCAAGCGATCAAGGGCTGTCAATTCCGATCCCTGTGGGAATTTCCGCGTAGTCGTGATTTTCTGGCCGAACGCGGATACTGCGCCCCGGAATTGCGGCCCATGGGCGCAATCATTCGCCCGCCCGCCGACCCGCCTTTGGAAATTCAAGCGCAACAAAGTGGCGAGGTCTGGCGGATTTTTACCGATAAGGAAGCAACGTTTGACCGGCAGGCGGAGATTGCGTTCACCCATGACTGGTGGCGGCATTTCTGGCGGGATATTCCGGAATTCAATACTCCGGAGCCATGGATTGAGGAGTTGTTCCGCTATCAGGTCTATCGGTTTGCCGCTGCCACTCATCCATTGGGTTATGCCGCTGGACTTCAGGGACCTTGGCATGAAGAGTATCAAAATGCACAATGGGGCGGAGACTATCATTTCAATGTCAACGTACAAATGCTGTATACTCCGGCGTTCGCATTGGGCAAAGCGGAACATCTCCTGCCGCTTTTTGATATGTTGGAATCACCAGAGTTCCAGAAGAGTTTGCGTCATAATGCCAAAGCATTGTTCGGTATTGAAGACGGACTCTGGTTTACTCATGCTACCGATGACCGCGGACGGCAATGCGGATGGTTGAGCACCGGCTCCTCACTCGACCCTGCCTGCGGCGCCTGGACGGCTCTGCTGTATTATTACTATTGGCGCTATACCGGCGATAAAAAGTTTCTGGCGGACCGCGCTTTCCCCTTTATTTGCGGAGTAACAAAAGCATTTGCGGCGTTGCGCGACTCCGACGGCAATCTTCCGCTGGCGATCTCCGCCGAATATGCTTCCAGCAATCCCGGCACCCCGATCGCTGGACGCAATCCGTCTTATCAGTTGGCGGCATTGCGCAAAATGGCGGCGATTTTGCTTGAGTTGGCTCAAGTTCTCGGACGCGAAGCCGAACCCTTATGGCGCGATATCCTGGAAAAAACGCCGCATTTCACCGTGATTTCCGGAAAAGATCGTTATGGCGCCCGCCAGATGGAACCGCACATCGCCATCTGGGAAGGACAGGATTTGGATCAATGTCACCGACATCATTCCCATCTGGGGGCAATCTATCCTTTCGATACACTGCCGGAGCCCTTAACCGAGGACATGGCGGAAATCATCGATAATTCGCTGGATCATTGGATCGGCAAAGGTTTCGGCGAGTGGAGCGAGTGGTGCATGATGTGGGCGGTGATGATCTATTGCCGTTCCGGTTTTACAGAGGCTCCTCGGATCATGCTGGAAATGTGGAGGGAACTATATGTCAATGAAGGTGATGCGGTGGTTTATCTGCCGCGCAACCGGGGCATTGTCGCGCATCGCCGGCATGATTTGGTGCTGGATAAGCGAGATCACGAAGTGATGCAGTTGGACGGAACTGGCGGTTTTATCAGCGCGGTTCTGGAGATGTTTGTCTTGATAAAAGGAACAGAGATACGTCTGTTCCAAGGGATTCCAGCCGCCTGGCGTCATAAGGTGACCTTTCGTAATATCCATTTGCCAGATGGCCTGACTTTGGACTATGATGGTAAAGAATTGCAACTTCGCGGTCCTGCCGGCAGCCGGCAGCTAGTGGTGATTGATGGTAAAACTCGAGAATTATCGACCAGGTGACCGTCATATTAAAGCAAAGAGACTCGAAAAGTAGCTGATGAATTTGCACTTGCCATACGTTTTTAGAATAAAATTTTACTAATAGTTGACTCCGCAAGATTGCCGCCGCAGGAGTTGAAAAGGGAGGGCAGTAATAGCTCCTATAAAATCTTGATTGCCTCCGCTACAACTTCCTTTGGGACTGCTGGGGTGTCGGGATTGAAAAATTGAAAAATAAGATTATAGTATATGCATCATCGCAACCCCGTGGTGTAATGGTAGCACAACTGGTTTTGGTCCAGTTAGTCCAGGTTCGAATCCTAGCGGGGTTGCCATTTTTATTTTAAATGCCAGAGAAGATTATTCATGCTCATTCTGGTAGCCCGACTGCAGACGATATTTTATTTAGTGATAGTGAATTGCAACGTGAGGCAATTCGTTTAAAATCACGAAGGTGCAGAAAACTTGCCTTTTTCCAAAAGAGCGAAAGTCCCTTTGTTTTTGTCATGCGTCTCAAAACGGGCGTGAGCTATGGAGCGCCGGCGTCCTTGCCCATCCGCGCTAACTTAACCTAAAAAAAATGAAGTTTTGAGTACATTCATTACATAGACCCCGTCCAAAAAGATTTTTGCTTTTTTTCAAGGAAAAAGCCTATACGCGCGTGCGCGCGCGTGAAAAAAAGTGCACTTGGAGTATATTTTACATTATCCCAAAAAAACAGCGTAAAAACACATCCAAGGGCACATCATGAAATTTAATCCACAAAACTTTGAACGCAACCTTTTCTTCGAAAATTCAAACACTGACAC
>Ga0172378_10003231_pt1 | contig 15361 bp, 20 predicted proteins | sample GrowelOW332metaG_FD_119755 | JGI IMG/M metagenome (GOLD analysis project Ga0172378, IMG submission 119755) | Groundwater microbial communities from an aquifer near a municipal landfill in Southern Ontario, Canada - Pumphouse #3_1 metaG | ecosystem: Environmental > Aquatic > Deep subsurface >... | reverse complement strand
TGTATCTGTCATATACGGAATACACTGAATTAGGTTATAAAAAGGTTAGTGAAGATGAGTATAATCAATTTGAAATGATTGCTGAAGATACGTTTGATTTTGAAACGGCGGCTTTTTATAAACGCAATGATTTAGAAAAGGATAGTTTTACCTTTAGAAGAAATCAGTTTAAAAGGGCCATGGCAATCCAAATTAATTACATGAAAGAAAGTGGCTTCATGAGTGTGGAGATGCTTAACAACACGCTATCATCCATGTCAATTGGTCGTACCTCGGTATCTAAAGGTGGAAGTCCTAAGAATGGTTCTGACGGATCTAAAACGTCCCTACTTACAAGTGATGCCAGAAACGTTTTATACCATACGGGTTTACTTTATAAAGGAGTTGGCTATGTATGATGGGCATTCCTAAAGTTCCTCGGTCATTTACGCCACATACGGTTCAATACTTTGAGTATTTAGGCGTTGATGATTATGATAAGCCAGCATTTGCTGAACCCATCACGGTTGAACACGTTAGATTTGATGACTCACTTCAATCGTCTTCCAACTTAACGGAACAAACTAGACAGTTTAATGCTGTTTGCTTTGTTTATCGTGACACATCAACACCATTTTTAGATGACTTCACATTACGTTCTAAGCTCATGTTTAACGGTAACGAATATATTATCAAGAATGATATTAAAACGTCGCACCCGTTTAAAGATGAAGTTTGGTCGCATGAATTGGAGGTATTGTAGTGGGAAACGTTAAAGTTGACGTTGATTTCAGCGGTATCAATAAAACGTTTAGTAAAGGTAATACGGATTACGCTCGCTATGTCATGGCCAACCAGATTCATAAAGACATGGAGCCGTTTATCCCCATGGAAAGTGGGGATTTGCGTGACATTTCTTATTTAGATGAAAATTCGAATGTTAATTATACAATGCCTTATGCATCTAGATTGTTCTATCAACAGATGACTAACTATACAACGCCAGGTACTGGCCCACGTTGGGATTTAGTTGCAAAGAGCCTTTATATCAGCGACTGGCAAAAGGTATATGCAAAGGGGTTGCTAAAACATGGCTGGAATTGATTTAAAACAACAAATCTGTAATTTCGTGAATTCTTTAGACGGTAATTTCCATTGTAAATTTGGTGCACTATTAGCTAAAGATTCAATTGTTTTAAACGAAGTTGCAGGTGGACAGACAACACGTGTTTATATGGATGACATTAAGGACATGCGATTGAATTATGAATTTGCTTGCAAGTCTAAAGATATCCAAAAAATTGAATTAGTGCTTAATAAAATAGCTATATCCGTTGACAATCTAAACGATTTACCGAGTGAAAATAATAGTTATGAGTTCGACAATATAAAAACAACATCAATGCCGTTTCCGTCTGCCAAAGACGAGAGCGGTTATTTCATTTACCGCTTATTAATCCAAGCGGAAATTACAACAATCAAAAATTAGGAGAGTGAAATAATGGCAAGACAAAAAAATGCTTTACGTGGTCATTTTATTGCACCATTCGACCCATTGAAACCAACAACGGCACCAGAAGATGTAGACTATGATGAATTAGCTAAGTACATCTCATCAATTGGCGATGATACTGATGAGGAAACAGATGATACACCTATGTACGATGGTGATGGTTCTAAAAATATGGAAGTTACTTCCGTTTCGGGTGCTTACAGTCCAGAAGGATTCTTCGATCCAGAAGACCCTGCGCAAGCACTTATCGCCTCAATGAAATACAAAATCGGGGATGACCGTAAGATTTGGCATAAAGTAGTATCAGCGGATGGCGCAAAACAATGGGTAGGACCTGCAACAGTTACGGATATTATTGCTGGTGCTGGAGATGCTGGTGAATACGAGGACTTCAGTTGCACGATTACGTACAATAAAATCCCCGAAGAAACAGCGGTGACACCCTAATAAGCCTGACCCAACAAGCGTTAAATTAAGTAAAACTAGTTTAACGCTGGGAGTCGGTGCAACGGATAAAACAGTAACAGCATCCGTAGAACCGATTGGCGCTAATCAAGAAATGACTGTTATAAGTGAAGACGTTAAGTTAGCGACTGCAACCCTTGTAGGTGGAGCGGTTCAAGTAGTCGGCGTTGCGATTGGTACCGTTAAAATAACGATCGCAAGTAAAAGTAAACCAACGGTTAAAACGGAATTGTCCGTAACTGTACAAGCAGCAAAATAAATTGGATTAGAAAGGGGCTAGGGTAAAACCTAGCCCTATTTTTTTAGGAGGAATTTAAAAATGACAGTAGTAATTAAACAAAAAGTAACGGTAATCCCAATCGAATTTGAGGGATTAGATGGTAACACAAAACACAAGTTTGAATTTAACGCAACGGATGAAGTTATCAGCAATTTTGATGATTTCATCAAAGAAAGCAACAATGAATTAAAAAAAATTGATAAAAATAGTGAAAAACTATCAGAAGAACAGCAGGCCGCTGAAACGATTAAATTAATCAAAAATGCCATTGATAAAACGTGTGGCGTTGGCGCATTTGATGAGTTGTACGCGGAGTCACCTAGTCAGATTATTATGGTTGGTTATTTCTACTCTATTATCGAGGGATTAAAGGAAGAAATATCTAATTTAGGATTAAATTCAAGCCAAAAAAAACAGGCCGAAAAATATTTAAAATTAAAAAATAAGAACAAAAAATAAACGAGGTGCAGTAGTGATCTCACTTACTAATACAGAAGAAAATGAAATAGAGTATGACGGAATTACGTATAAAGTTGATATATCTTTCAATAATATTATTAATTTAATTAATTTTTGTAAAGAAAACATTACGGATGCCGAAGTTTTTTATGACACTTTTTTTAAAATCGCGATTAATGAAATTCCAGAATTAGAGCTAATTGGCAATGCTGACAAGCACGCTGAATTGGCAAACGGGATTATTGATAACTTCATTTTAATGGAGGGCGAAGAAAAGAAACCAGTTGAACTAGATTTGAAAGGGAATCTACTTCCTAAAAGTAAAACGGCTGAAAATGAAACGGATTACGATCTAAATTATGATTCAGATTTAATTTATTCGGCATTTATGCAAGCTTATCAAATGGATTTAATCGAGGAACAAGGTATTTTAAGTTGGTCGAAGTTTAATGCACTTTTAGGTGGCCTGCCCGATGATACTAGGTTTTCTCAAGTTAGAGAGATAAGAAATAGAGAACTTCCAAAAGGCAAGGGAACGGAAGCCGAAAGAAAAAGTCTTATTAAAGCTAAAAAAGAGGTGGCATTGCCTAAAAAAATAAGAGAGGAGGAGTGAGATGGCTGATGGAACTGTAAAGATTGCAGTCACTGCAGACGAAAAACAAGCGTTAGAATCCTTTAGAAAATTAAAAGCTGGAGCAGATGGTGTTGGTAATTCGTCTGGACCAGGCAAACTAAAAGGAGAAATTGATGCGTTACCAGGCGCTTCAAATCAAGCGACCGTTGGATTTAAAAACATGGTTGGAGCTATGGCGTTAGTGAAGCTTGGAAGTGTTGCATTAGGTGCTGTTAAATCTGGACTAGGCGAGATACTACGCGGATTGAATGAGTCTAGTTCCACATGGCAAACATTTAATGGTAACATGAAAGCTTTTGGTAAAAGCTCACAAGAAATAAATAAAGTTAAAAAGGATTTGCAAAGTTACGCCGAAGCAACAATCTATTCATCCAGTGAGATGGCTAGTACGTATGCACAATTAGCAGCTGTTGGCGTTAAAAATACAACTCAATTGGTTAAAGGTTTTGGTGGACTTGCAGCGGCAGCAGAAAATCCAAAACAAGCTATGAAGTCAATGAGTCAACAAGCAACCCAAATGGCATCTAAACCCAAGGTAGCTTGGGAAGATTTCAAGATTATGTTAGATCAAACCCCGGCAGGAATGTCAGCAGTTGCTAAATCAATGGGGACTGATTTAAAAGGACTTGTTAAAGGAGTGCAAGATGGAACAGTTAAAACAGATGACTTCTTTAAAGCAATTACAAAAGCGGGAAATAGCAAGGCCTTCAGTGACATGGCTACAAAATATAAAACTGTTGGCGATGCAGTCGATGGATTAACAGAAACGTTAACGAATAAACTTCAACCATCGTTTGATAAAATTTCTAAATTAGCTATTGGATGGGTATCTAAATTTACAGATATGATTTCACAGATAGATTTTGGCGGGATTGTAGACGGGGCAATAAATACATTTACAAAATTAGGTGGAGTTATTAAAGTACTAGCACCATTTATATTGCCCGTTGTTGCAGCGATAGGAGCTTTTGCGGGTACTATAATGGTGGTTAATAAAGTTACAAGTGCTATAAACGGAATAAAAGGTGCATTCACAGCACTTAAAGTTGTTTTATCAGCAAATCCATTTGCATTAGTCATTGCCGGTCTAGTGTTGCTAGGAGTGGCATTGTATACGGCTTATCAAAAATCTGAAACATTCAGAAACATTGTAAATGGAATGGGGCAAGCAATTGTTAAAATGGCTGCACCATTAAAACCATTAATCGCTATTCTCGGTAATTTTGGAACGGCAATTGGAATTATGGCAACCATGGTTAAAGGTTATTTTACTGATTTCGGCGGAACGTTCCAAAAAGCAAGAGAATCATTAGTTGATGCTTTTGGTGCTGAGACGGCAGGGAAAATAACTAAAACGATGGTTAGCATTTTAGGTCCGATTAGTGATTTTATATTGATCATCAAAAGTCTCGCAGGAGTTGCAACTGGATCAATAAAAAATATTGATGGCCTTTATGATGCACTTGGTGGTGCAGTGAGTACCGAAGCTACAAAAAAGATAATGGCAGTGGGTGAAGCTATTAAGAATTTTGTAAGTGGACTAGCAAACTTTAAAATACCTGATGGTTTATTTAGTTTGAAATTACTAGTTCCTGTATTAGGTTTATTATTTCCACCATTAAAAATTATTACATTAGCGTTCGGACTTTTATCGCAAGTATTAGGTAACGGAGCAGTTCAAAATGGATTGTCGTCAATTGTAGATGGATTCTCTAAGTTAGGGAGTGGAATATTGGCGGCTGCGCCAGCTATCGGAAATGGTGTTGGTGCCTTAATTGGTGGGATTTTAACTGCGATAGCTGTGGCACTTCCTCAAATAATAGTAGGTGGATTACAGGTTGTTAGCGCGTTAGCCATGGGGATAGCTCAAGGATTGCCTTCGTTAGCCGTGGCAGCATCGGCTTTAATTCTATCTATAACTGGTTCGTTGTTACTACTTATGCCAACGATAATTGCTAGTGGAGCAGCCTTGATTGTTTCATTTATTATGGGATTGACGTCGCAGTTACCAATGATAATTGTTGCTGTTGGACAATTAATCACTACATTTTTACTCGCACTAGCTGGACAAATGCCAGGGATTATATTGGCAGGCCTGACTTTGTTAACCTCGATAATCCAAGGAATAATACAGGGATTACCTCAACTTATCATTGCCGTGGGAACGTTAATAACGACATTTTTAACCGGAATTGCAGGTCAAATGCCGGGTATAGTCGCGGCAGGAATGATGTTACTTATCTCATTTTTACAAGGGATTATCAGTAAGTTACCCAACTTGATAGCAACTGTAGCGAGATTAATAGTAACATTTTTAGATTCTATAACTAGTCATTTACCAGCAATCATAGATAGCGGAGTTAAATTAATATTGGCTTGGCTTTCTGGAATTGCAAAACATTTACCAGATATTATCGCCGGAGCTATGAGTGTAATGATTGCATTCTTACAAGGAATTGCAAGAAAATTACCAGCTCTCATTACCGCTGCTGTTGACGTAGTAGTAGCATTTTTAAATGGGATTGCTAGCAACTTGGGTAGAATTATTACTGCAGGTGTCAACATTGTAGTTGCCCTAATTGAAGGAATCGCAAATAATGTTTCTAAAGTTGTAAAAGCAGTTTTTGATTTAATGGGATCTATAGCTGAGGCGGTAGGTCACTCACCAAAAGAAATGGTAGATGTTGGTGTGCAATTTGTTAAAGGATTTATTAATGGAATTGGAGAGATGGTCGGAGATGCCGTTAATGCGGCTGCCAATATGGCGAAAAAAGCTCTTGAATCTGTTAAAGGCTTTTTAGGTATCCATAGCCCTTCAAGAGAAATGGCAGCATTAGGTCGTTTTACAGGGCAGGGATTTGCTAATGGTATTACTGGCATGATTGGAACTGTTGGTAAAGCATCAGACAAGCTAGCTAGTGCAGCACTGATTGATACTAAAAGAATGAATCTAGACAACGTTTCTATGCCAGCGCTTGAAGGCTTCCGAAATGGAACTATTACGGCTGAAACTATGTTATCTGGTTCACAAGCCGGAAAAGGTGTAAATTATTCTACCTATAATTCTAAGGTGAATAATACGACGAATAATGTCACTTCTGAAAATATTAGTAAAATGGTAGATAAGATTGTTGCAAGTAATGAACGCGTAATGGGCCAACTTAAAAACTTATCTAGTAACAATCAAACCGCTATTTATCTAGATGGTGATAAAGTATCTAGAAATACGAGTGAACGCCAAGCGGCTGATTATAGATCATTAAGTTACCTGGAAGGGGGAATCTAATGTCTTCGAAGTATTGGGTAAAAGCGATAATTAAGGGCAAAGAATTTAATTTAACAGATTTGTTGAGTTTAGATTTAATTGAAGTTGACTTATCAAGTCCCAGCTATTCAAGTAACAATATTTCAAGAAATGGAGTAGATGGTGAATTGCCGATAGATGGGAGCTATGCACCGCTTAAATTAGATATTAAATTCAAGTTGAAAGCACACGATAATTATGATTATCACATGATTTTAAGAGAAGCAAATGATATTTTGTGCGGTAATATTCCTTACTACGTCTCTCACGAAAAGAGTCCTGGCATTATTTACGCCGTGGATAGTTGTGACATTTCAAGAAGTAGAACAAGCGCGAATCGTGCAGATGTTACTTTAAGTTTCAATGTCTATAAAGGTTTTTCGGAGTCTCTGGGAACAACGTTAGATATGTTCACATATGATGCCGAGAAGTGGCAAATCGGTCAGAATTTACCGAATGGCGAAGACTTACAATATGTCTTTCAACGAAATTCTTTTTCTGTTTATAATGCCTCTTCATTTGAGGTTAATCCACTTATGGGTCACCAATTTGATATCGCCTTGACGTGCGACGGGATACCGACAATTAGAAACATAACTAACGGCAGTTCGATTAGTTTAAAAAAACAAGTCACAAAATCAAACGTCTTTTTAGTAAATGGTGTTTATCCTTATTTAGATAATCAGCGATGTGGACGGGATACAAACCATGGGATTGTGAAACTGGAACCAGGGTGGAATAAGTTTGAAATTACAGGTGCCACAAATAGCAACGTAGCGTTTAATTTCCGTTATATGTATAGGTAGGTGTGAGAATGGATTATTTAATTATTACTGATCATAAACATGAATACGAAGAAATCATGACGGGGATTGATTACGGTAGTTTTTCGTACGATTATGAAAAAAATAGTAAGCGAACGATTGCGTTTACGATGTATCGAACCGAACAAAGTGAACTACCGTATGCGTTGACTGTTAATGAATCAGAAATCACGTATCACGATCAAACGTTTATCATTAAAACGGTAGATGAAACACAAAGTGGCAACGTTATTTCGAAAGCGGTTGTTGCTTATCATGTGATGTTTAGCGTTCAAGATTGGGTCATTGATAAAAAGAATGAAGGAACCAAAACCTATTCAATTAACGATGTTGCTAATTTTTGTTTGAAAGATAATGGATTAGGCTTCGCATTTGCCTTTTCAGGGACTTTTTCGAAAGTTCAAATTGAGAACTTGGGCGAAATCAACGGTATGGCAACACTTAATTTAATAGCTGATAAATTCGGTGCCATCTATTTTGCAGACAATAAACTGATTACTTTTTACACAGAAGAAACGTTTTATGTGCCAGCTGAAAAGACATTCAGATACCAATACAATACGAATGATGTAAAAGTGGCCACAGATTCGACAACACTGAAAACGTACATTCACGCTTATGGGAAAGCTAAAGATGATAACAAAGGGTATTTTGCGGAGGTAATCTACAAATCACCATTTATAAATGAGTTGGGAACGCGTATGGCTGACCCGATTCATGATGATCGTTTCACAGACGTAAAGACGTTAACAGACTATGCGAAATCGCAGTTACAAGATGTGCCGGAAACGTCATTGACGCTTAATTACACGCAAACAGAAGAAATTAATGAGCGTGAATTATGGTACTTCATTCATGAAAAAATGGGTTACGAAACAGATGTAAAGTTGGTTAGCTTAAATAAAGGTCATGAGTTCGCTTATCGTGTGCCAACATTAACGTTTAATAATTCAAAAAAAGATATGGTTCGCATCCAACGCAGTATAGCTTCGAACATGAAGAATCAAGTCAAAAAATTGGATAACGTGTCAAAAAATATTCAGATTTCATTTGATAGTCGAATCTTAAGAGAGGTGGTGGGGACGGTTGACTGATATTGCGCAACTAAAAGGAAATGATGGTGTTGGTTTTTACGTTAGGACACACGTTGACGGGATTGTTGGATTAGATGACTATTTAATTGGTAAGATGCCTGTGCTTGAAGTTGTTACAGATTCGAATGACGGCTTAATGAGCAAAGAGATGTGGGTCAAATTTAAATCGTTAGAACTATACGAAGCGGCCACCGTCCTAAAAGATGGCTTAATGTCAAAGGATGACAAACTTAAAATGAACAAAATAAATGCTGAATCGCTGGAGATTAATTCTCCAAACGGGACAGTATTTTTGATTACCGTTGGAAATGACGGGAAACTATTAACGAGTAAAAAGGAGATTATAAAATAATGGCATTGGTAGAAAAAGAAGGAAGTCCGCTTCAAAATCGTGATTTTAGAAACCATATAAATCGAAATTGGGATGCTTTAAATGAATATGAAAAAAATGTGGCAATGCAGTTTGTTCAGTTTTTAAATGACCCACCTAAATCAACTGTAGATGAGATTACGCAAGCAAGAATCGATGCAAGCGGAACGGAGTATCCAACAATGAAACCCCGCATAGATGCCGTCCAACGTGTGGCCAATGCTGCGTATTCAGCCGTTTTAAATAAAGCTGATAAAGATTACATCGATAAATATTTAGCACAAATCAACTATATGCCTGAGACGGTCGCTAGCTTGACAGAATTAAAGTCGAAATATCCTAATGGAAATCCTGGGCTGTTTATAACAGCTGATAATGGGCACAAATATATTTGGTCAGAAAGTGTATGGAAAGATGCGGGAGTGTATCAGGCACAAGGGATTGGGGCTGAAAGTATTGATTGGCAAATGATTCGGCAGCCGCTTACAAAAGCAACAATTATTCTTGGTGAAATAATGATTGATACAATGAGCAAAACAATCAATGCAACTGATGATTTAGCTTTAGATGTTAATTTTAATTACATTTATCCGAACAAACAATCAACACTGGTTATTCCCACATCAAATGAGCCACTTTATTATTCAGTAAATCGGGTTTCTTTAGAATTCTCACTAAAACCAATTTCAGAGACAAAGAAATCAACTAATAACGAGGTCTTAATCGGCGTGTTATATGGCGGTGTTTTCTACGCAAGCGGAGATAAAAGCAATCAGCATATTAATTATATTGGTCAAAAATATAGACCAAATCGTAAAAATGGAGAGTTAGTATTTGGCGATTTTAAAGTAAATTACGCTGAAAATACAATAACTTCATCAGACAATTCTATTTTTGCTTGCAATGGTCAATTGAAAAAAAGTGAAAAAAATCTATCCACTAAATTACCAGGGAACAGTGATGATGTGATTATTTTTGTCTACTATGACTTTTTAAATGATAAGTTAGTTTCTGTTGCGTCAGCTGACTTTTTAAATACAAATCTTTGGTATTTATTCTCAATTTATCGTGGCGAAATATTTGATACCGATAGTAAACATATAACTTTTATTGATAGAAATAAATTAGATGAACGTCAACCAGAAACGAGTCTAATGTTATTTAATGATACATTCAAAGTTACTTTAAATGAAAAATCAGAAAAAGGGACAGCACATTTTCCAAAAGGAACTTGCTTCTATATTAATTCAAATGGTTATTATATTAGAATTATTAACGAAACAACTTTAGAATATGATGATCCGCAAAGTGAAGTTAATGTAAATGGGCTTTTGACATTTTTCTTTAAACCTAGTGACGGTTCAGTTTATGAGTCTCATTTCAAAAAAAATTATAACGATATCAGTCTTTTTTCAATTTACGGTGGAAAAGTATACGGTGTTAATCATAAAGGCTTTATTTTTAATGGTATTGAAGATGGCGGTTGGTTCAATACAAATACAACTTCTGCAAAAAACCTATTATTTTTAGGTGACTCAATTATGCAGGGCTGGGATGGCGGAAAAACAGAACCACATAATATTCCATGGCACTTTAGTTCTCAATTGGGTTTTACGTTCCAAAAAAATAGTGCAGTTGGTGGTGCAACGATATCAGATTCAAGCAATAGTTTAGTAACGCAAATAAAAAATGCTGATTTATTAAACGTTGATTATTTAATATTTAATGGTGGAACCAATGATTATTCAAATAATATTACTTTAGAAAATTTTGAATCAGGATTTAGATATATAGCAACAACGGTATATTCTAAAAATGAAAAAACTCAAATTTATTATATTCCGCCTTTTTTCAGAAGCTGTAATGCTGCTCGAGATAAAAAAGAGAATGGGTATCTTTCTAAAAATGCTATCGGGTTTACTTTACTTGATTATCTAAAAAGAGCAACTGAATTGTGTGAAGAATACGGTATTCCATTTTACGAGAGCAATAAAAATACAGGTTGGAATATGACAACGGAAGCCACTCATTTGGGTGATATGCTTCACCCTAGCGAGCTTGGCTATGAAGTTATTGGAAATAAAATAACTAGTGATTTTGACAGCAAAATTTAGTGTAAATTAACCAAAAGGAGGTGACTGGATGGATAAAGACAGAGAAGTAGTTGACCGTTTAGCTCGTATTGAAACGAAAATTGATGGTTTCAATAGAGTTGAAACTAAGGCTGACGACGCAGCAAACACTGCTGATAAAGCATATATGATTGCAAATGAGAATAAAAAACAAATTATAGAAATTAAAGAAAATAATAAATGGATTTGGGGTTTCGTTATTACCTTTGCATTAGCTTTAATGACAGGATTTTTAACACATACGCTTTAGGAGACATCTTGAAATAAGAGGTGTCTATTTTCATACGAAAAATAGGAGGAAACGCATGAAAAATATCAACGTAAATTGGCATTCAAAAGCACTATGGGCAGCGTTAACCAGTTTGTTCATCGTTTTAATCCAACAAGTATTCGCATTATTTGGCTTATCGTTACCCGAAGGATTCGAAAGCCAAGTAGGTGGACTGATTAACACGCTATTAACTATTGGTGGATTATTTGGGATTATTTACGACACAAATAAAAAGGAGATTATAAATGAAGATTAAAATTAAATATGCAAAAATTATGGCTACCCTGACGGTGGCCTTTTCTTTTGGCTTAATTTACACAAACCAAGCTGAGGCTTATTCAGTTAATACAACCTATCAACTGGCAGGTAATCAAGGAGATATGCGTGTCGCTAAGCGAAACGTCATTATTGCGCATGACGTAGGCAATCCCCAAACACTTGGATTAAACAATGCGATATTTATGAATCGAACATTCAATTCGGCCTATACGCATTTCGTAATCGATGGCGATACTGCATATAAAGTTGGGACACCAGGATTTGTCGCGTGGGGCGCAGGAAGTTGGGCAAATGAAAATAGTCCAGCGCAGATTGAGATTGATAACTCGTACGATCCTGTCCATTTTGCGAAGAGTTACAAAACGTACATCGATTTAATTCGTGATATGGCTAAAAAATATGGAATTGATTTAACGCTGGATAGCTCAAACCTATACGCCGGCGTTAAAACACATGCGTGGATTACTGCCAACATCTGGGGTGACCACATGGATCCATATGATTATTTGGCAAGTATGGGTGTATCAAAAGCTAAATTTGCGAATGATATCAAGAATGGAATTGGGTCAGTTACAACACCAGGTAAACCAGAAATCACTAATCCGGTAGCTCCTGCGAAACCTAGCACAAACGGGACATTTAAAGATGGACAGTATACCATCACGAAAGAAACGGGGACATTCTATCCTGATAGAGCCTTATCAATTTACGAGTATCCAGGTATCAGTAACACTGGCGTGAAATATTATAAAGGTGAGTCAGTCAAGTATGTTGGTTACGTTAGAAATGGCGGCTATTTATATGTTGCCTACCATCCAGCGTTCAATGAAAGATTAACTTATTATGTCGCTTGTCGAGATAACGGAGAAGCATTAGGAAAATTTAAATAGAGTAAATTAAAAGCCTATCTCTTAGTTGAGGTAGGCTTATTTTTGTGTCTTATTTTAATTAGTTATCTAGATTTTTTAATAGTTTATCAGCTACTTTTTTGCGTGCAGCGGCAGCCTCTTTAATAGAGGAAAAGGTCCCGATTCTAGTCCGTTTTCCTTTAATGTTAATTTCAGCGGCATAGTGGATTGAGCCATCACGGTAGGTTACTCGTTTAACACCGGTGAATCCGGTAGCGTTATCGGTTCTTATTTTTCTATTGGAATCTAGTAGAAAGACTGCAATACCATTCTGTTTTTTATTCTGGTAACCTTCACGCAAACCAGTATGATTAACATCACGTTTTAGATGGCCACAGCTAATCGTGTAACCACCGGTTAATTTATTACTCCCAACCGTAGTAGTATTGCCACACGAGCACTGACAGAACCAACCAGAGTGGCCACCAATGTTTTTAGCCCGTTTAATAACGGTTAACTCGCCGAAAATTTTACCTGTTAAATCGTTTAATTTTGGCATTACAATACGCTGTTCTGTTTTTCTAATAAGCTTAATAAATCTGACGCTTTCATCGTTTCTTTCATTTCGCCAACTTTTAATGGGAATGCTGCAGATTCTCCGGGATCCAAATCTAAATCGCTGAAATCATAATCAGTGTAGAATCTAATTCCATCAATTTCGTGTGAGATGGCATATAGCTCAAAATTATTAAATTCTAAAATATCTTTTTTTAGTTCGGCAATTAATTTTGATGAGTCATAACTAATGTTCATTTTTTAATCATCCCTTTTTTTAAGTATTCGATTCCTTCTATTGTAATGATGAACTCTCTGCCTATCTTCCTGCACGATCCAGGTAAAAAGCGGTTAGGGTACTTGGCGTATAATTGCCTGATATAATTTCCTGATTTACCTAGCATCTCAGATGCGTCTTTACCAGAATATAAATTATCTAAATCCATAATAACATCTTGCTCCTTCTTGTTAAAATTTACCGTTGTCGTGGTCAGCAACGCGCTCCGTTACGGTTACATAAGCTGTCTTATCAAAGTCGAACACTTCGCTACCTTGATATTTTTTTCTGATTGCTTGTAATTCGAGTGCTTCTTTAACGACTGAAGTGGGAACCTGCGTGTTGTAGATACTAACGCTGTTAAGGTCTCCGCCGTTTTTGTACCAGTCAGAATGTGAGTTTTTTGTTTTGATTGTTGATAACTCGCCGTTAAAATCAGCGTTATTAATGATGTCTTTAAGGACTAAGGCTCTAGCTGTATCTTCTTCAATACTTTCTTCAAGTTTTGAAATTCTAGCAAACTCATTTTCTGCAAGGATTGCATTATCAACAGAGTAGCTATCATCTTGTTTACTTAATTTGCCTTTGTTGGTGAATTTAGAAAAAGTTAACGTTGTGTTGAAATCTTCGACGAATGGTGCAGCTTGAAGGTTTTTTCTTGCTTCTTCAATAGTAGTATTACTATTTATTAAAAAGTATTTTGTTCTAACGAGACGGTTATTAACGTCTCTCATTCTGTAGTATTCAACTTTTAGTGTTATGTTTTTAATAATCATTTTAATTTCTCCTTTAAGTAGACGTTAACGTCTATTGCTTATATACTTATAATATACGTTAACGTATATAAATGCAAGCATTAATTTACAATAAAAAATAAAAAAGCACAAAAAAAGCGCAAAAAGTTTTCACCATCCTATGCTTTTTAGTGCTTTCTCAGGTAAAACAAAAAACAGGAACGCCCGTTTAAAGGCATTCCTGTTTTTTTAAATCGTTCTAATGTGACTATTAATGACTTGGGTGAAATATTCATTACGTCCGTGCGGCCGAGTAAGTAGTCGGTTGAAACGTTTAATACATTAGCAACTTTTTCCAGGTTATCGGCCTTCGGATTGCTACGATCCCACGAATATATTGATTTTTCTGCCAATCCGGCTTTAACGGCCGTTTCAGATAACGAGAAACCACGTTTTTTTGCAGTTAGTTTTGTTCTTTCAAGTAGATTCAAAGTCGTATTCCCATTCTTTCCACAAGATTAAGTACGAAAGTTTCATATTTAGTTTGACAAGTATGGAACTTTCATCTATACTGAATCTTGTAAGTAATTGTATAAAACTTACTAAGTAATTAACAAAGGAGGTGACAACATGACAGAAAAAATGATTATCGATGCGGCTAAAGAATTTATAAAACGGGTTGATAACGAACTTACAGATCGTGATATGAATAGAAGAGAATTAGCATCAAAAATCGGATATTCTCAGGCATTGTTAAGTAATGCGATTAACTCATACTCGCTTAATAAATCATCGCGTGAGATTCGTAAAAAAGTACGAGAATATCTGAATATTGAGGATTAGAAAATAAACTTATAGGAGAATTCAAAATGACACAAGAAGTGCAGGTGTTTGACAATCTTAAAGTAAAACAAGAAAACGGACAGGTATTGTTCGATGCAGAAGATGCGGCGATTGGATTAGGAATTTCACAATTTGCTAAAAGTGGAAATGAAAGTGTTCGTTGGGAACGAATTAATAAATATTTAAGCATCCCCACAAGTGGGGACAAAATTAAATCTGGTGATTTTATAACTGAACCACAGTTCTATAAGTTAGCGATTAAAGCTAATAACGAAACGGCTGAGAAGTTTCAAGATTGGGTAACCGAAGAAGTACTTCCTTCAATTAGAAAAAATGGTGCATATCTAACATCTAAGAAAATTGAAGAAGTATTACTTAATCCGGATACTATTATCAAATTGGCCACTAATCTTAAACAAGAGCGTCAGAATAATGCCGTACTCTCGCAACAAGTAAACGAGTTGAAACCTAAAGCAGATTATACCGATATTGTCTTAGCT
>Ga0172378_10003230_pt1 | contig 15363 bp, 12 predicted proteins | sample GrowelOW332metaG_FD_119755 | JGI IMG/M metagenome (GOLD analysis project Ga0172378, IMG submission 119755) | Groundwater microbial communities from an aquifer near a municipal landfill in Southern Ontario, Canada - Pumphouse #3_1 metaG | ecosystem: Environmental > Aquatic > Deep subsurface >... | reverse complement strand
CAATGTATAATCGAAATCAAAAAGAAAAGTGTTATATCTCATAAGCATTAGATTAAGTGACTCTTTGGTCTACTCTTTCACCTCAAAATAGTCTTCCAACTCTTTTCCTGCAGAGTAGTCGCTGTTGTCTATATCGCGGATAATCTTTCCGTGTTCCAAAAGGGCTATCCTTTTGCAGATATCTACTGTATGATTCAGATTATGGCTTGATATGATTATTGTAGCACCTGTTTTCTCATTGTAATCTTTAAGCATATGCTTGATGACAGATTGTGATGTTGGGTCGAGGAAGTTGAATGGCTCATCCAAAATAAGAAGTTTTGGGTCGTGGAGCATAGCAGCTATGATTCCTATCTTCTGCTTATTTCCGGCAGAAAAATTTCTTATCAGTTTCTTGGTATCCATAACTTCATCGTTCATGAAGCGTGTGAACTTCTCAAGTTTCTCATCAATGCTACTCTTACTTATATTGTACATCTTTCCCACAAAATAGAAGAACTCTTCAGGGGTTAGATAGTCGATAAGGAAGGAGTCATCAATAAACGTACCTGTGTAGTTCTTCCACAGTTCAGTTTCGTTTACGCTCCATTCACCAATAGTGATATCCCCTTCATCTCTCTTTAGAAGATCAAGGATAAGTCGGAAGAGTGTTGTCTTTCCTGCTCCGTTGTTTCCAACCAATCCAATCATCTCTCCACTTTTTACAGTATACCGGTCTATGTCTACAGCTCTTTTTGAACCGAAATCTTTTACTAAATTTTTTATATTTATGTCCATGATATTTCTGATTTATTATCGTGTCTCTCGGAAACCCTCCAAGTTCTCGAATTTTCTAGCCATCATCCTTGTGTAAATATTCTTAATCCATATTCTGTGAGTCAGGATAAATATTGCACCTGTGATAAGCATTATGATATATGTTGTCTCATCAGAAAATAGTGAAGAAAGCAGAGAGTTAAATATTATTGGGAGAAAAAGAGCGCAACAAATGACAATGGTCTGGAAGAAAGAACTGCCTCTGTTGCTTCTCATTATTGTAGCATTTAGTGCAATAGTTTTCTTGTTGTATACTGCATATTGCATCAATAAAGCAAATACCACTCCTGCTGTGAAGAGCATATAAGCAAATGCCATTAATAGGTCAATCTTTCCTTTATATACAGGTATCATCATAAATGCGAATGGAATCAGCAATATAAAGCAGTTTACGTAGAATTTTGCAAGTAGAAGATTAAAGATAGAGGTACGTCTGCATAGCAAGCCGTCAATATAGTTGCCCTCGAAACTCATAATCTGTCCAAGTGTCATTACGCTAAGTATAGCATAATTGTAGATGCAGATAAATCTTGACATGCCTGTTCCATTATAAACATCTGTAAAAGCTAGCACAAACGAGAAGGCAAGCATGATGATGAATCCCATACGTACCTGATGCTTCACTGCTTTGTTACGCAAGCACAGTTTAAGCTCCAGACGCATAAATTCACCAACCTCTCCATATCTGTCAAGAAATTTGAACTGAGATACTCGTTTTATATTCGAATCTTCTACCTTACCAAGCTCTTTGTACATAAGGTATATCTGCATGTATCTGTTTATTATGAATAGCAGTAAGATTACAGATATTACACCTATAAATGCAATAATGTTACCCTCGATAAACCCTTCGCCTAGATTCATTGTAAATCGTCCGAAATAGTTTGTCTTTGGCAATAGGTCGACAGCAAGTATCGATCCATATACAGCAGCTGGCAGCAATAGGTATATTGTCTTCTGACGAAGAAGCGTCTTACATATCTGATACCAGTAGTTGTTCATTATGAAGAGTAACCACATGCCAAACAGATATAGTATCACTCCCCAAAAACCATATGTCTCCGGTATTGTGATGACTGCGAAAGGAAGGACCAAGAAGAACCAGAATAGGTTGAATATGCTTAATCCAGACTGAAGCAGGAAGGTATCTATCAGCTTGTTCTTCTTTATAGGAAAGAGAAGATATGGCTTTATCTCTTGCGAGGTTGCCGGTTGTCCCATAAACCTAAGAAGAAAATCGGCAAACAGAAGGTAGATAATAAATTGGTTGAACACATGGTATGGTTCCATATTTTGAATGCCTTCTTTTAAACCAAGAGCCAGAGTAATTCCAATAAAAATGAGGTATGCAGCCCAAAAAGCTACCATGAAATATATAATAAACTTCGCAAAGCGGTTCCTCTCAAAAGAGGGGTTCCGCTTAGCTGCAAGTTTATCATTCTTTCTAATTATAGATAGAAGCATTGTTATTTAACAATTTTAGTTTCGTCGGTCATGCTGACTTCAACAACATTTTTCTGTCCAATGAACGATTTAGCAAATTCTTTAATATCTTTTGCTGTAATGCTATTGATCAGTGTCTCGTAATTGTCGTTCATATCAGTTTTATTCCAATAGTACTCATTGATGAGATTCATCCAGTAGCCATTCTCTTTTATATTTTCATTATGCTTTTTCAGCATGAATTCTTTAACCTTATTGAGATTAACTTCTGAAGGACCTTCTGCAACAAATTTGTTGATCTGATCGGTTACAATCTGTGTCATCTTAGCACGTCTATCTGGGTTTGTGTCAAAAGAGATCTGAAGGTAAGCCACCTCTTTAGGATATTTGCTTATCTCTCCATATGTACCAACGCCATATGTACCTCCCTCTTTTTCACGAATCTCTTCAGTATAGACAATGTCTAAAACCTGACTAAAGATGCTCATCATGAGACTATTCTTAAGAGTGTATGGTACGGCTCCGTTATACAAAACAACAACAGTTGATTTAGGAGTCTCCATCTTCTTAGAGAAGATGTTCTTGTATGCACCTTTTCGCATATCCATCTTATTATCCTTGAAGCTCTCTTTTCTATTGATAGATGGGAGAGAAGCGATATATGTCTCGATCAATGGTTTTGCCTTTTCAATGTCAACATTACCTACAATAATGAATGTGAAGTCGCTGGCATCTTTGTATCGGTCTTTGTACATGTTCATGATCTTGTCATAATCAATCTTGTCAACCATATCAGCTTTCATCCTTATAGAACGAGGGTGATTCTTATAGATTGCACTTCTTAATGTATCGACCAAAGCTATAGCCGGATTTGCTTCCTGGTTTTCCAAAGATGCTTTCATACGAGTCTTGAAAGATGTGAAGGCATCCATATCCTTTCTAGGAGCTGTGAAAGAGAGGTAAAGCAACTGCAACATAGACTCCATATCTTTAGGAGAGCAGTTTCCGTTTACGTTCTCTGTTGTTCCGTCAATAGAAGCGTTAAGAGATACCTTCTTTCCTGCAAGTACCTTTTCAAGGTTTGTAGGGCTGAAGTTGCCAAGTCCGCCAGCGCTAATAACTCCATTCAAGTTATTTATGTTTATGATTTCATTATCAGCGAAAAGTGAAGAACCTCCAGGACTATATGCACTGAGTAGTATTTCGTCAGCCTTGAAGTCTGTTTGCTTTATGATAACTTTTGCACCATTTGATAGTGTAAGTAAGGTAGAGCCAAAAGCACCTTTCTCTGTTTTTGTAATTTTACCAGCTGTTGGTTTATTTTTGATAAGTGGTTCGTCAGAAACTTTGTCAACATATGGAGTGATATTCTCTTTCTTCACATTTTCTATTGCTGCAAGAACACTCTCTTTAGTAGGATATTTCATTCCCTCTTTCTCTGGCATGAAGATACATACCACACAGTTACTGTCTGTAACTAGAGTAGGAATTATACTGTTAATTGCTTCAACAGGTATGTTAGGAGCAATCTGATTCATGATTGCATACTCATTCTCGACACCTGGGATAGGTTCGTTGTCGATGAAGTGACGCACATATTTATTTACATACTGTTCATTCTTAGTCTTTGAACGTTCGTTGTATTCCGATTCAAGGAACTTAAGGTAGTTAGCTTTTGCACGAGAATACTCTGAAGCGGTGAAACCGAACTTTTTCATGCGTTCTATCTCTCTTGTAAGAGTAGCTATACCACTCTCCACTCCGTCTTCCTTAGTATATACAACTCCTGTGAATGCCTTTTTTGTCTTAGAGATAAGGTAGTTACCATCATCTGCACCTGCATCTATGAATGGAGGAGTAGGTGACTCTTTCAACTCACTCAGGCGAGCTGTCAGCATTGTACCTGTCATATACTTCATATATTCGTAAACCATGTAGTCAAGTTTTGTCTTGGCTGAATCAGGTATAGCGTCATGTTTATATGATATATATGCTGAAGGTACTGTCTGTTCCTTATCCTTAGCTATTGCTACGATAGTCTCTTTTGTATCAGGAACAGGGAAATATTTACGTTCAGAAGGGTTTACGCGTGGCTTGATAGTAGAGAAGAGAGACTTTATTTTAGCCTCCATTTTGTCAACGTCAAAGTCTCCTACAATTACTAAGCCTTGCAAATCGGGACGATACCACTCTTTGTAATAATTTCTAAGAACCTCGTAAGGGAATTTGTCAATAACATCTATTAAGCCGATAGGCAGTCTGTTTGCATATTTACTTCCCGGGTAAGCAATAGGGAATGCCTTTTCATACATGCGTATCGTTGGACCCTGACGCGTTCTCCACTCTTCATGAATTACACCGCGTTCATCATCAATGTCTTTATCTGTCAAACTAAGGTCGTTTGCCCAATCATGAAGTATAAGAAGACATGAGTCTATTACGCCATCGCGTACGACAGGAACATTTGATATGTTGTAGACAGTCTCGTCTATAGAAGTATAAGCATTAAGGTTCTCTCCGAATTTAACTCCTATGCTCTCCAAGTATTTGATTAAAGAATTTCCTGGGTAGCTTTTTGTGCCGTTGAAGCACATGTGCTCAAGAAAATGAGCCAACCCTCTTTGATTCTCTTCTTCCAGAATAGATCCTACTTTTTGAGCTATGTAGAAATCTGCTCTCTTTTCAGGTAGTTGGTTATGACGTATGTAATAGGTCATACCATTGTCAAGCTTTCCTATTCTGACATTATTGTCAATAGGGATCGGTGGCATTTGCTGAGCGTGTGCAACCGCAAAGCAACCAGCCAGTAAGCTGGTTGCTAACATTTTTTTTACAAAATGCGTCATTTGTTGTTATTAAAATAATTAAATTAAACCTTTGGCAGAGAGATATCTTTCAGCCTCAATTGCAGCCTTACATCCGCTTCCAGCCGCAGTAATGGCTTGTCGGTAGTGTGGATCAGCAACATCACCTGCTGCGAATACACCTGGTACTCTTGTTCTTGGAGAGTTTCCTTCTGTAATAATGTATCCTGTTTCGTCTGTCTCAACATAAGGTTTAAATATGTCTGAATTTGGTTTGTGACCTATTGCTAGGAAGAAACCATCTATAGGAAGTGAATAATTCTCTTCGTCAGACTCGCCTTTTCTCTTGACAAGATTTACACCTTCAACACCATTCTCTCCAAAGAGCCCTACTGCGTTAGTTTCGAATAAAACTTCAATTTTTGGATGAGTTAATACTCGGTCTTGCATAATCTTAGACGCACGAAGGTATGATTTCCTTACAACAATATAGACTTTTTTTGCAAGACCAGCTAAATAAATTGCTTCTTCGCATGCAGTATCACCTCCACCAACTACCGCAACAACCTTTTTTCTATAGAAAAATCCATCACAAGTAGCACATGCACTAACGCCCATACCTGCATATTTCTTCTCATCATCAAGTCCAAGATATTTAGCTGTAGCACCTGTAGATATTATCAAGGCTTCAGTCTCTATCTGTTTTTCCTCATCTATAGTGATAGTATATGGTGATTTACTTAAATCAGCAGCTGTTGCAATACCAGAACGTACATCAGCTCCGAATTTCTCAGCCTGTTTACGTAAATCCTCCATCATCTCAGTTCCGTTGATACCTTCAGGGTAACCAGGGAAGTTCTCAATATCGGTAGTGATAGTAAGTTGACCACCAGGTTGCAATCCCTCATATAATACAGGAGATAGGTTAGCACGACCTGCATAGATAGCAGCGGTGTATCCTGCAGGACCTGATCCTATGATCAGGCATTTTACTCTTTCTTTTTCCATATGTTATATTAGTTGTTTTACTGTCAATTAAACAATTAGCTTAATTTAAAGTGTGTAGATTCTTAATGTCTTTTGATAGAGTTATCTTAAATCGATAACTTCTGCATTAGGATATTTGTTCTTGTTGAAGCGAAATTGAGAGTCGTTAAGATTTAGTCGGTTGTTGTAAGAGGTAACCTGAAAAGTGTTTTCCCTGTTATTCCTATCCTTAACTTTAATCATTAATGGCTGACTGTTGGTTGTTATAAGTATAGTAATACTGGATATATTATCTCTCCTTTGTGGTGTCAGCACAACCTCGTTGACTTTTTTACCATTGATGGTTTTCTGTCCAACATATTTATAGTTGAATCCTTTTTTATATGATGATAATAGATAGTAAGGATTCACGCTCTGAAGGTCCTCTGAGGTAGGAGTGCTCACATTAACCTCTTCGTTGCCTGCCACATAGCTCCACTGAGTCTTCCCGTCAAACCAAGTATCTATCTCATTTGAGTTGAGATAAAACTTGTTCTTTTTCATAAGAAGTTCTCCACTTTGTGTACCCTTGAATGTAAGTCTAATACCGTTCGATGAGCTAATAGCAGAGAAGGTCTTGTCAAGAATCTGCTTAGCCTGTCTGTCATTCTGAGAGAATAGAGATAGCGAAAAAGCAGATATTGTAATTAGTAATAAAAGTCTTCTCATATTAAATAAAATTTATTGTTGTAAGTTACTTAACCTCATCTGTAAATCAGTCTCATCAACGCAGAGTACCTCTCTGGCTTTGCTTCCCTGAGTAGGCCCAACAATGCCTGCTCTTTCAAGCTGGTCCATAATTCTACCTGCACGGTTATATCCAATAGAGAACTTTCTCTGTATGAGGGATGTTGAACCTTGCTGATGAATAACTATCAGTCTGGCTGCATCCTCGAACATAGGGTCAAGTCTGTTCATGTCAATATCTCCGAGAGTACTTTCACTCTCTTCGCCAACATACTCAGGGAGCATGAATGCTGATGTATATCCCTGTTGTTTGCTGATATAGTTTGTTATATTCTCAACCTCAGGGGTATCAACGAAGGCACACTGTACACGTACCGGGTCATTACCCTGTAGATAAAGCATATCTCCCTTACCAATAAGCTGCTGGGCACCAGAGCGGTCAAGGATAGTTCGTGAGTCCATCATTGCAGCTACACGAAACGCAATTCTGGCAGGGAAGTTGGCCTTTATAGTACCTGTTATGATATTTGTTGTAGGTCTCTGAGTTGCGATGATAGCATGAATACCGATAGCACGTGCAAGCTGTGCAATACGGCATATAGGCAACTCAATCTCTTTGCCTGCTGTCATGATAAGGTCACCGAACTCATCGATAATAATTACTATATATGGCATGAATCTATGTCCTTTTTCAGGATTCAGCTTCCTGCTTATAAACTTGGCATTATACTCTTTTATGTTACGGCAGCCTGCTTTACGTAGAAGGTCATATCTAGTATCCATCTCACTACATAGTGAGTTGAGGGTCTGAACTACCTTAGTAACATCGGTGATGATAGCATCATCTCCGTCAGGTAACTTAGCAAGGAAATGTCTCTCTATAGGTGCATATACAGAGAACTCCACTTTCTTAGGGTCGATGATTACGAACTTAAGTTCAGCAGGGTGTTTCTTGTACAGCAGTGATGTAACTATAGCATTAAGGCCAACAGATTTACCCTGTCCGGTAGCACCGGCAACAAGCATGTGAGGAGCTTTTGTTAGGTCTACCATGAAAACATCATTGGTGATTGTCTTTCCAAGTGCAACGGGAAGGTCGTATGTTGTCTCCTGGAACTTCTTGCTGTTTATAATGGAACGCATAGAGACAATCTTAGGATTCGCATTTGGAACCTCAATACCTATAGTACCTTTTCCGGGAATAGGTGCAATGATACGGATACCCAATGCAGAGAGGCTAAGTGCTATGTCATCTTCAAGATTTCTGATCTTTGAGATACGTACTCCTTCAGCAGGAGTAATCTCATACAACGTAATTGTAGGACCTACACTTGCTTTAATAGAGCTTATCTCGATACCGAAACTTCTAAGGACATTGATGATTCTGTCTTTATTGGCATTCTGCTCCTCCATGTCAATATTTGGTCCCTGGTCATCATAACTCTTTAGAAGATCAATAGTTGGATACTTATAGTTCTCCAAATCCAATTTTGGGTTGTATGGAGATAAAACAGGTCCGTTGTACTCTTTGTCATCATCATTATTCTGACTCTCTACAGTAAATGATAGCTCTTCGTCATCAACATCTCCATCGCTGTCTACGCTCTTCTTTATAACAGCTTCACCATTTTGATGTGCTAAGTGAGGCATATAAAAAGAGATATCTGAAGATTTTTCATTCAAGTCATTATTAATGCCACTTTGATCATTTATAATTGGATCTATTGGTGAGTTGTCCTCTTTCTCATTGTCAGCTTTTTCATTGTCCAATTCAAAATTTACATGTATAGGCTTTGGATCTTCAGTTTCAATATCTTCAGAGTCGCTGTAATGATTTACTTCATTATCATCATCAAAAGCACTTTTAGTTGAACTGAACTGAGGATGAACTATTTTGCGGATGATGTTTATTGTCTCTTTGCTTATATATATAAAAAGTAGGATTGCTGTTGTTAGGAGTAGCAATAGCAGCCCGGGTACACCAATTTGAGATATGAACCATCTGCTTACATTGTATCCATGAAGACCTCCCGGATATATAAAACTATCAGGAATAAGTCCGTCGAAAGCAAAACCTAAAGTTATAGAGAACCAGATAAGTAGTATTGCGCATGTCATGAACCACTTCCACACTCTTACTTTGTATGCTTTCATGAGTTTCATACCCACGGCAGCAAGGAAAAGTATTATGAAATATGAAGCAATACCAAAACATTGATTTATCAGTGTCTCGGCAAGAATGGCACCACGTGCTCCTGCATAGTTCTTTATATGATTTGTCGTTTGTAGGAGTTCGCCGTTTTCCTGATTGTAAATTATGCTTTGGTCTGCAGCACCAGTGAAGAAGAATGATGTAAAGGCCAGCAGCATATAAACCGCTAATATTATGCAAATAAGCCCGATAACGAAATGTGTTGTCTCATTTTTGAAAAATCCTGAAATCTTATTGGGTGTATTGTCTAAAGTGGGTTTATCTTTATCTGCTTTTTTTCTTGCCATATAAATTTTGACTTTTAGGAATTTACATTATTTCGCAAATGTACACGAAAATGATTAATTGTAAGAGCAAAGATTACCTTTTTTTCTTACCTTTGCAAATCAAATTCATAATTTATTGAATATGGAAAGTCAAGTGATTTTTGATAAGAATTCTATAGAGTTTGTGACTGTAGCGGCTGAATATTGTGTCTTTATTGAGAGAAATGATATTCAAGATTCAAAAGAGTTTGTAGACGTAGCTATAAAGATACTTCCACTTCTTTATCTTAAGGCATTATTAATTCCGAAATGTGAACAGATTGGAGAATATGATCCTGAGACTTTTGTCACAGAAGATGACTATGAATTTGTTAGGACAAAAATAAATGGTATCCTTGCTCATAAAGATGATTATCTAGAGGTGTTCATGGAAGATATGAAGTATAGTGATACCCCAATAAAAAGAACTATCTCCGAAGATTTGGCAGATATATATCAAGACCTGAAGGACTTTATAAGTGTATTCCAGATAGGTTTTAATATAACTATGAATGACTCTCTGTTTTTATGTAAAGAGCATTTTGCTGAGTTTTGGGGACAGAGACTGGTAAATGCACTTAAAGCTCTACACGATATAAAATATGGTAGAATTGATGATGATGATGAATACTTGTGTGAGGATGAAGAAAATGACATATTATGAGGGAACTAAAAAACAAGATAAGTAAAACTGAAATATCTAAAATGGAAAAAGTTGTCTTTCCTGGTAGGGTATTCGTTATCTATACTCAGGAAGCAGCAATAAAGGCAGTTGATTATTTAAATATGCAAAGCTGTGTTGGAGTAGACACAGAGACAAGGCCATCTTTTAAGAAAGGGACTATGTATAAAGTCTCTTTGCTCCAGATATCAACATTGGATACTTGCTTTTTGTTTCGTCTCAATCTTATTGGCATGCCTAAGGAGTTGGAAGAATTTCTTATTGGGGATGTACTAAAAATCGGATTATCACTGAAAGATGATTTCAACTCACTGAAAAAGAGAAAATCGGTGAAAACTGATCTTGGCAACTGGATAGAACTGCAGGATTATGCTCCTAAATTTGGAATCGAGGATAAAAGTTTACAGAAGCTATTTGCAAATCTATTCGGACAGAAAATCTCTAAATCGCAAAGACTATCAAACTGGGAGGCTGAGTCATTAAGTGACGGCCAACAACTATATGCAGCAACGGATGCTTGGGCATGTGTCAAGATATACAACATGTTGCAGGAACTCGAGAAGAGTGGTGATTATGTAACTGTACAAAACGAATTAATAAATACAAATATAGATGGTTTACAAAAAAATATTTCTTAAACCCGGTAAGGAAGAGTCATTGAAAAGATTTCATCCATGGGTGTTTTCGGGTGCGATTGCACGCATAGAGGGTGAATGTGAAGAGGGAGAAATAGTAGACATATATAGTTCAAAGAAAGAATTTATTGCTTGTGGTCACTTTCAGGTTGGCAGTATAGCTGTACGTGTGCTTACTTTCAATCAGGAGGTTATAGATCACTCTTTTTGGAAACGTCGCTTAGAAGTTGCTTACGATCTTCGCAAGGCACTAGGGGTTGCCGAAAATCCTATAAACAATACTTATCGTCTGGTACATGGTGAGGGTGATAACTTACCCGGCCTTGTTATAGACATATACGGCAAAACTGCTGTTATGCAGGCACATTCTGTAGGTATGCATGAGAACAGAATGGACATTGTCGAAGCACTCTCAGAGGTGATGGATGGTATTGTTGAGAATATATACTATAAGTCGGAAACAACTCTTCCTTTCAAGGCTGAGTTAGGTCAGGAGAATGGTTTTATAAAAGGTGGAAGCTCGGAGAATGTTGCAATGGAGTATGGCCTGAAGTTCCATGTTGACTGGCTGAAAGGTCAGAAGACAGGTTTCTTTGTTGACCAACGTGAAAACAGACATCTATTGGAGCATTTTGCAAAAGGACGTAGTGTGTTGAACATGTTCTGCTACACAGGAGGTTTCTCATTCTACGCAATGCGCGGAGGTGCTAAACTGGTGCATTCAGTAGACAGCTCTGCAAAGGCTATCGACCTTACCAACCAGAATGTAGAACTTAATTTCCCAGGTGATCCTCGTCATAAGGCTTTTGCTGAAGACGCATTCAAATATCTTGATCAGATGGGTGACCAGTATGACTTGATAATACTTGACCCTCCTGCATTTGCAAAACATAAAGATGCTCTTCGCAATGCGTTAAGAGGTTATACAAAGCTTAATGCAAAGGCATTCGAGAAGATTAAACCGGGAGGAATTCTATTTACATTCTCCTGTTCTCAGGTGGTAAGCAAGGAGAATTTCAGAAATGCTATCTTCACAGCTGCCGCACAGTCTGGAAGAAGTGTGAAAATATTACACCAGCTAACTCAACCAGGAGATCATCCTGTAAATATTTATCATCCGGAAGGGGAATATCTTAAGGGACTTGTGCTCTATGTTGAATAAAAGTAAAGTTCATTTAAAAAAGATTATAGATTAAATGCTATATACCATAAATAACCTATCTTTGTAGCATGTTTTTCATGGTATTAGATTTAAGGTTAATTGAGATTGGGTGTCTGCGATAGATACCCTTTTTTTTTAAATATTAATCTGTATTGTAAAACAAATTGTTTTATATCTTTGTGGTTAAATAATGATATAAAGCAGTAAGATGAATAATAACATATCTATGATGAGGTTCAGACTTATAGTCATGAACTTTTTACAGTTTGCAATTTGGGGTACTTATCTAACATCTATGGGTGCTTACCTGACTAATATTGGTTTAGGTGAGAATATAGGTTTGTTTTATGCAATGCAGGGTGTGGTGTCACTCTTTATGCCTGCCATAATGGGTGTAATTGCAGACCGTTGGGTACCTGCTCAGAAACTCTTAGGTGTTTGTCAGTTCCTTGCAGCTTTTTTCATGATACTTACAGGTTATTACGGATATAGTTCCAATCCAACAGAATTTGGACCTCTATTTACATTTTACTCTTTGAGTGTTGCCTTCTATATGCCTACTTTGGCACTCTCCAATTCTGTAGCTTATAGCTCTCTTGACAAGGTAAACCTTGACCCTGTGGTGGCTTTCCCTCCAATAAGAATCTTTGGAACCATCGGTTTTATATGTGCCATGTTACTTACAGATGTTTTGGGTTTCCAACGTACATATATGCAGTTCTTCTTCTGTGCTTTCTGGGGTGTCTTTTTAGGAGCTTACTCATTCACATTGCCAAATTGTGCAGTTAGCAAGTCGGATTCTAAGAAGTCTTTGGTGGATGCATTGGGATTGCGTGCTTTCCTTCTGTTCAAACAGAAGAAGATGGCTATATTCTTTATATTCTCAATGCTTTTAGGAGTATCACTACAGATTACAAATGGTTTTGCCAATCCATTTATCAGTAGTTTTGAGAAGATACCTGAATATGCAAATACCTTCGGTGTAAAGCATGCTAATATGCTTATATCACTATCTCAGGTATCTGAAACATTATGTATACTTCTTATTCCATTCTTCTTGAAACATTTCGGAATAAAGAGAGTTATGCTTATTGCCATGCTGGCTTGGGTGCTCCGTTTCGGTCTATTCGGATTGGGCAATCCAGGTAACGGCGTGTGGATGTTTGTATTTTCAATGATTGTATATGGAGTCGCATTCGACTTCTTCAATATATCGGGTTCTCTATTTGTTAATAAGGAGACAGATTTATCAATACGTTCCAGTGCTCAAGGTCTGTTTGTCATCATGACTAATGGTATCGGTGCTACTGTGGGAACATTGGGCGCTCAGGCTGTTGTGAATAATTTTGTGGATTTCAACAGTGAAACAGCTCAGGTTGCGGGATGGAGCCAATCATGGTTTGTCTTCTCTGCATACGCGTTGGTAGTAGCAATACTGTTTGCTATAATTTTCAAGTATAAGCATGATAAAAATTGATAATAATGAATGAAATTGAACTTTTGATTCACGACATGTCTTCTACAATTCAGCCTGCCGATGCTTATGCGTTGGTGCTTGAAGAGAAGTATGGTACGAGGAAGCTTCCTATTATCATAGGGGCACAAGAGGCATATTCCATAAAAATAGCAATGACAAAATATAAATCACCAAGGCCTCTTACTCATGACCTATTTATAACACTAATAAGAAAGATGGAGGTGGAGTTTACTAAGGTGCTGATATATCTTGTCAAGGACGGAGTTTTTTATTCATATTTATATTTCACAAAAGATGGTAACGAGTATGTCATCGATTCACGTACTTCCGATGCCATAGCATTAGCTTTGAGGTATAAAGCCCCAATCTTTACTACTGCTGAGATAATGGATAATGAACATCTTAATGAAGAGAGTAACGGTTCTTTTTCGATTACTATCAATATGGTGAATATTGATATTCTGAGGGACGAACTAAATAAAGCAATAAAAGAGGAGAACTACGAACAGGCATCAAGGATTAGAGATGAGATATTACGTCGTGAGAAGAGTAGTAGTGATGCTGAAAGTAATAACATTTAAATTATGCATCTATTTTATACACCAGATATAGAATCAAATTTTGAGCTGCCTTCAGAAGAGGCAGCTCATTGTGTAAAAGTATTAAGACTTGTAGAGGGTGACAAAATAACATTGACCGATGGTAAGGGCTTTTTCTATAAAGCGTCAATATCTTTTATAAGCAACAAGAAATGTATAGTAGATATTGAGCAGAAGGAAAAACAGGAGAAATTCTGGACAGGACATCTACATCTGGCTATGGCACCTACGAAAAATATGGACCGTATTGAGTGGTTCGCCGAAAAAGCCACAGAGATAGGATTAGATGAACTGACATTTCTGAACTGCAGATTCTCTGAAAGAAAGGTGATAAAGAGTGAAAGAGTGGACAAGATTCTTATCTCGGCTATTAAGCAATCTCTGAAGGCTACAAAACCAATACTCAACGATATGACAGACTTCAATAAGTTTGTTAAGAGAGAGTTCAGAGGTCAGAAGTTTATTGCTCACTGTTACGAAGGAGAGAAAGCGTTGCTTAAAAATATTATCAAGTCTGGTGAGGATGCTCTTGTGCTGATTGGTCCTGAAGGTGACTTTAGTCAGGAAGAGGTCGATCTGGCAATTGCAAATGGTTTTGTACCTATAAGTCTTGGTAAGTCCAGATTGAGGACTGAGACAGCGGCACTGGTAGCTTGTCATATAATGAATTTAACAAATCAACGATAACAGATGAAAAAGCTTATATCTAATACTATTTTTATCCTTGTAGTAATCTTTTTCTCATCTTGCTCTTCAAAGAGTGAATATACAGATGCCATTCCACAGGATGCCAGTATGGTTATATCTCTTAATATGAAGAAGATTGTAGATAAGAGTGGTATTAATGAAGAGAACAGCAAAGCATTGGTAAGACGCATAACAGATGCTTTAAAAAGTGGCTTGGGAGCTAAGTCGAACAAGGCAGTGGAGGAACTTTTAAAAGACCCTTCTTCATCAGGAATATCTTTCGAGGATAATATATACCTCTTCTCAGGGGATTCTTCAAATCTTTTTGGCATTCTGGCAAAACTTGATGATGAGGATGACTTCAGTTCAATACTTGAGGTGTTAAATGAAGAGGGTGTAAGCAGTGAAATACATGATGGTGACAAATGCCAATGGGCAAAGATTGGCAATCTCTTCTGTGGGTTCAACAATGGTACTCTTATGATAATATCTAACGGAACTGATGATACCAGCGGACTCAAGGAGACTCTTATGTCGTATATGCGTCAGGAGAAAGATAAGAGCTTTTCGAATACTTCATATTTCAAAAAACTAAATGAGGCAAAGGGAGAGATGGCTATGATACTGAACTTTTCTCTTTTGCCAAGCAACCTGGTTAGTCAGTTGAAGATAGGTATGCCTGCAGATATGAAACTTGAGGATCTCAAATATCTTATGAATGTGGATTTTAATGCTGGCAATATATCATGCCAGGTTCAGTCGCTGATAAGTGAGGCATCTATCGTATCAACACTTGAAGATATTGACAAGGCTACTATGAATGTGGAT
>Ga0172378_10003228_pt1 | contig 15364 bp, 14 predicted proteins | sample GrowelOW332metaG_FD_119755 | JGI IMG/M metagenome (GOLD analysis project Ga0172378, IMG submission 119755) | Groundwater microbial communities from an aquifer near a municipal landfill in Southern Ontario, Canada - Pumphouse #3_1 metaG | ecosystem: Environmental > Aquatic > Deep subsurface >... | reverse complement strand
TTGTTTTCTAAAAAGATAGGTATATCTTATCTCGCTCAAAATACAGCACCTCTTTACTTCATATATAGCTATATCTAGAGTAAAATGGTGCTGTATTTGCAGCCAAAACTATCTATATTTTGATCGAAAACATAGGTAGTTTTTCCGGTAAAAGATAGGTATGTTTTTTCTGTAGTACTAAAAGTGGAGCACTTTACAGCCTCATCAAGAAATATCTGATAGAGTAATAACAAAAAACAAAAGCTAGTTGATCAACGTACGCATAACAAAAGGACTAAAACAAATAGCTTACAACAAAAAAGACGGGCATATCTACTCTGTAGATATGCCCGTCTTTTATTCTATGTAATCGCTTAGAAGAGTCGCAATACATCATTTAAGTTAGCCCAAATAAGTAAGCCAAACAACAGTATCATACCTGCCATCTGTGCATATTCCATAAACTTTTCACTAAGTGTACGGCGAGTAATCATCTCTATCAACAAGAAAAAGATGTGTCCACCATCTAAAGCGGGAATAGGTAATATGTTCATAAAAGCTAATACGATAGAGAGAAAAGCGGTCATCGACCAAAAACGATACCAATCCCATTGTGCAGGAAAAATGCTAGCAATGGTACCAAATCCACCTAAACTATCTGCCCCCTCTTTACTAAAGACATACTTCATATCGTTTACATACGATTTTAAGGTGTTAATACCCATCTTTACACCGGCAGGGATTGAGGAGAAAAGTGTGTAGGTAGTTACTAGAGGTTCGTAATCCATAAACTGGGGTAAACAACCTAAAGTAAAAGTGGAGTCCACCTGCATTTGCAAGGTATCCATTTGTCCGGAACGATCTACACATAATTCGAAGGATCTACTAGCATTTTTATCCATCTTCATCTGTTTCAATTGCGCTCTGAATTCATTCCACGAGTTAATCTTGTTGCCAGAAAGAGCTACTAGACGATCGCCTTTCTTTAAATTGGCTCTTTCTGCAGCTGAATTAGCATATACAGAATCTACAACGGCGGGAATACGTATCGATATAAAAGGATGCGCCTCTTTTGTAACAGTTAACAGACTTAACTCAGGCATATATACCGTTTTTTTCTCGCCAGCACGCAATACAACCACCTCTTTTGCATCCACAATAGTACGTAGCATATCTATACCGAAGCGCTCAAAAGCTACACTATCGGCAGATAGAAGAATATCTCCATCTCTAAATCCAATTTTCTCTGCATGCTCATTGAACTCCATACCATGTGACATGTTTTGCAGAGGGATATATTTATCGCCCCAGCTGAGCAATATCATGGAATAGACAAACAAGGCTAACAAAAAGTTAAACAAAACACCGGCCACCATCACTAATAGGCGTTGGTAAGGGGGACGAGAACGAAACTCCCAAGGTTGTGGTGCTTGTTTTAACTGCTCTTTGTCCATCGATTCATCGATCATTCCAGCAATCTTAACATATCCACCAAGGGGTAACCAACCTATTCCGTACTCTGTGTCTGAGTTTCTAGGTTTGTATTTAAACAGTGTAAACCATGGGTCAAAGAAAAGTCTAAATTTCTCTACTCTAATCTTAAACATTTTGGCAAAAAGAAAGTGTCCACCCTCATGTATAAATACAAGCAACGAAAGACTCAATACTAACTGAAGTGCACGAATTAAAATTGTCTCCATCTAACTAATTATTTTATTTTTTGTAATTTACTTTGTGCTACACGACGGGCCTCTTCATCGGTAGCTACATAATCATCATAGGTAGGTGAGGCTATAAAAGGTATAGATTGCATGGTTTGCTCTATCACATCACTCATGGATAAGAAACGAATACGATCGTTTAAGAAAGCGTCCACAACAACCTCGTTGGCTGCATTTAACACACAGGCCACATTACCACCCTGGCGTAAGGCTTCGTAAGCTAAACCAAGATTGCGAAAACGGGTACAGTCGGGCGCTTCAAAAGTAAGCTCGCTTATCTGCTTGAAATCAAGTTTTTGTGCAGTCGATTTTACGCGATAGGGATAAGAAAAGGCATAATGTATCGGTAATATCATATCGGGAACTCCCAGTTGCGCCTTTACAGCACCATCTTCAAATTCAACCATGGAATGGATAATACTTTGTGGATGCACCACAACCTCTATCTGGTCCTGTTTTAAACCAAAGAGCCATTTTGCTTCTATTACCTCAAAACCCTTGTTCATCATAGATGCAGAGTCGATTGTTATTTTATTACCCATGGACCAATTAGGATGGTTGAGTGCTTGCTCTCGGGTTACATGCTGCAGCTGTTCGTGCGTAAACGTACGAAATGGTCCGCCTGAAGCGGTGATAATAACCTTAGAGAGTGGATTTGCACTCTCCCCAACTAGACATTGAAAAATAGCAGAATGCTCGGAGTCAACTGGTAATATAGGGGCCTGATACTGATTGGCTAACCTATTAATCAACTCTCCTGCCACAACTAGGGTTTCTTTATTGGCTAAAGCAATAATCTTTTTTGCTTTAATAGCTCGAATGGTTGGCAGTAATCCTGCATATCCTACTATGGCAGTAAGGACAATATCAACAGGTCCCATCTCGGCCACCTCGGCCACCGATTCAGCTCCTGCATATACTTTTATGGGTAAGTCTGCAAGTGCTGCTTGCAAATACGCATATTTATTTTTATTGGCTATAACAACCATCTCAGGCAAAAATGTTCTAGCCTGTTGAATCAATAATTCTACATTATTATTGGCTGTGATAGCATATACTTCGTAAAGGTCGGGATAAAGCTGAACAATCTGCAACGCTTGTGTCCCTATAGATCCTGTAGAGCCTAATATGGCTATTTGTTTCTTTGTTTTTTCTAACACTATTCTCTAATCTTTTTACTTGTGTATTAAACGATTTAAAACACAATATATTTTTGAGGGTCTAAAACACGCCCATTACGCCAAAGCTCAAAATGCAATGACGACTTATTATTTTCTTGGTTTATATTTGTAACCAATGCGATTACTTCTCCAGCCTTCACATGGTCGCCCTGCTGCTTTAAAGGAGAATCGCAATGCTGATAAACGGATAAAAAGCCCTGCGAATGAAGCACCTGAATGGTATAACCATATTCAATGGTATAGGCACTTAACACTACAACACCATCAAATATAGAAACAATACTAGCATGGTTCTCTGCCGCTATATCTACGCCGAAATGTTTTTTCTCCAAATCAAAAGGAGATAAAATGAGCCCACCAATAGGGCGATAGAAAGTGATACCATCCGACTCATGCGAATCAACGATACGCGTTAAGTTAAATTTCTCTCGCTCTTCGTATTTCTGTTGAAAAATCTCCTCCTCTTTGGTTCGTTTCATTAAAGAATCGGCACGTAAGATGGTTAGCGAATCAATAGAATAAACGGTATCTGGACTTACTGTTCCGCGAATAATATCTTGCAAGTTCATCACGTATAAACGCCGACGTTCAGATACCTGAATCAACGAGTCTAATCGCTCCATGTTGTGTACCATCTCGCTGCGCAACTGCGGGTTCATATAACCGGGGAGATAATTACGCAATGAGGTACCTACCACAATAAAGGTGGCAACGACCATAAATCCACAAAGAATAACCAAAATCGAAAAGAACATAAAGACCTTTGGAAAGCGGACTTCTGTTACCGCCTCCAATGTTTTTTCGTTGTGAAGTGTTAGCTTGTACCTTGTTTTCAAGTTACTCCAGCTTTTTTTTATCCAATGATTTTTCATAAATAATCTTCTTAGTCAACAAAAATAAGAATTTCATCGCTCTTACTCGCCCTTTCTTCATTGTATTTAACTAATGATTGTTATTTTGATGAAGTTGCCTGCTGATACAGTGTCTGTAATAATTGAGATATAGATGACTGTATTATCGTTTTTCCCTGAAAGGAGACCTTCCAGGTCTTTTTTTCTTCATCTACAAAAATGCTACATGCCGCATTGTCCACAATAGAAAAACCATTACGTTCTAAAGCACGACGTGTCCAGATAGTACAATTCCCCGTTCCCGATGCAACAACAGAGACAGAAAACAAGGTGGTTTGGTGTTTTAAACAAAAGGCACCAGTAGCATCACTAAAGGTGTAAGATGGATTGGCAAAAACCTGTTGCAACTCGCCTTGAATAATTAAATCTTCTGGAGCACCTACCACAACACCTTTTTGAGCAGACATCAACCAAATAAGATCACTAGTTTGTAGCGCAAGATCGAGCTCATGCGTAGATAATAGAATCGACTTATGGGTTTGCTTGGCCAGTTCGCGCAATAGCATCATCACCTCTACCCTATTGGGCAAATCTAAATGAGCAGTGGGCTCATCTAATAATATAATTGGAGTATCTTGTACTAATGCTCGCGCAATCATAGCACGCTGCAACTCGCCATCGGACAGTTCGCCCAATAATCTATCTTTGTAAGCAGAAAGATGTACTTGGTCTAAGGATTGGTCCATCAAGAAATGGTCTTCAGCTGTTAACTGTCCCAACCAGTTAGTATAGGGATGGCGACCTAAGGCCACAATATTGCCTACGGTAAAATTGGCTATATCCACTTTATCTGTGAGTACAACCGCTAGGTGCTTAGAACGTTCGGAGGGAGAGAGGGTAGATAGTGATAAATCGCCTAGAAAAAGATCGCCAGCTAAGGGTTTCTGTAACCCAGCTAAGGTGCGCAATAGGGTGGATTTGCCACAACCATTTGGACCAATCAGACAAATCATCTCCCCTTCTCCTACGGACAAGGACAACTCCTTTTGAACTAGTCGAACGGCTTTCTTATGGGTATACCCAATGGAAAGATTGGTGGTATGAATCAGAGATGACCGCATAAGGCTACACGGTTTCTACCTGGTCAATATTTAATAACCCCTCTGGCAGTTGAACAAGTATGGATTTCTCCTCCATATTCATCTCTAGTATAAATTCCTCTTGAGCAGGAATTAACAACTCTTCGCCATCTTGGTCTATCACAAAGAGGGTGTTTACAGTGCTGGTATCCACATCGGTTACTAATCCAAGCTCGCCTATCGATTCGTCTACTATGGTAAAACCTACAAAAACATCCCACGATAAATCGCTTTTATGTTCTACTTTGGATAAATATTTAACAGGAAAGAAAACAGCTAAATTGGTAAAAGGACGTGCTAAATCTGTAGAAGAAACATCTTCTAGTTGGATTAAAGCCGTTGTTTCAGACCGGAAACGACAATGTTCCACAAAGAATGGAACAAAGATGCCATCTATTAGACAGATCAGATAATTACAATCTACGCGGTCAAAAACATCATCTGTAAATGTGAAGACTAATTCGCCTTTAACGCCATGCGGTTTATTAAAAACACCAATTTTGAAAAGTTCTTTCTCTAAAATCATAAATTTGTTTATATACGTGAAATTCTTGCACCTAATGCATTTAAGCGTTGCTCTATATTCTGATAACCTCTATCTATTTGCTCTATATTGTTGATGCGACTTGTTCCATCGGCACTCATCGCTGCAATGAGTAAGGCAATACCGGCACGTATATCTGGAGAAACCATAGTGGCACTTCGTAGTTTAAAATGATGGTCGTGACCAATCACAACCGCTCTATGTGGATCACAAAGGATAATCTGAGCACCCATATCGATTAACTTATCAACAAAGAAGAGACGACTCTCAAACATTTTCTGATGAATCAATACACTTCCTTTTGCTTGGGTAGCTACCACTAAGATGACACTTAATAGATCGGGGGTTAATCCGGGCCAAGGAGCATCGGAGATAGTCATAATGGAGCCATCGATAAACGACTCTATTTGATAGGTTGCTTGTGCAGGCACAAAGATATCGTCACCACGTTGCTCTAATTTAATGCCTAACCGACGAAATGCTTCGGGTATAATTCCTAGATTTCCGTAAGAAACGTTCTTAATGGTTATCTCACTACGTGTCATTGCTGCCATACCAATAAAACTACCAACCTCTATCATATCGGGAAGGATGCGATGTGTTGTTCCTTTTAAAGAAGAAACGCCCTCAACGGTGAGTAGATTGGAGGCAATACCACTAATCTTAGCACCCATTTTATTGAGCAATTTACAAAGCTGTTGTAAATAGGGTTCACATGCTGCATTATAAATGGTGGTGGTTCCCTCGGCAAATACGGCTGCCATCACAATGTTAGCTGTACCGGTTACAGAAGCCTCATCGAGCAACATATCTACGCCTTTAAGATGGCTAGCAGAAAGAAGAAAGGCTTCTTGTTCAGGAAGATATTCGCAGGTAGCACCTAAACGTTTGATACCCACAAAATGCGTATCTAAACGTCTACGACCAATTTTATCGCCTCCAGGTTTAGAGATTAACACTTTACCTAAGCGACTTAGTAATGGACCAACTAACATAATTGAGCCACGCAAACGAGCACATTTTTTTAAGAAATCATTGCTCTGTAAATATTCTTCGTCAATATTCTCTGCCTTAAAACTATACGTATCTGCATCTATCTTGGCTACTAACACCCCCATATCTCGCATGAGTTGAATAAGATTATTCACATCGAGTATATCTGGAATATTATGTACAATCACCTTTTCTGGTGTTAACAAAGTGGCACAAATAATTTGTAACACCTCATTCTTTGCTCCTTGTGGATAAATCTCTCCCGATAATTTATGTCCACCCTCAATAATAAATGCAGCCATAGACGTAATTTTTAATACGTTAATATTTCTTTTTACCGTTATTGTTATTAGCACGTGCTCCACCTTTACGTGGCACAAAATTGCGCACTTCACTAACCAATCTAACTGTTGAATCGTCTAATTTTAAAGCGCCATCGGTAAGATCTTCTAAATCTTTAAAAATCTTCTTATCAATAACCCCATCTTTATTCCACGACATATAACATTTCTTCATATGGTTAGCGGTAAGCAGGGTTAAATGGTCGCGCTCTTCTCCCTCAGGAAACTCCGTTGTTTTCTTTATCAATTGTTGCATCAATGCACCATAATGACGATATCTTATTCTATTAGATGGGTAAGGTAAGGTATCTGGTTTTGACTCTAACTTCTCAGCTCGAATTATTTCTACGGGGTAATCTACATCTAGGTTAAAACGTGCCATAATAGCTAAGTGATCCCAAAGTTTATGCTTAAAATCGGGCACATCTCTGAGATGGGGAAACATACCCCCCATGATATTCACAATTGTATTAGCACAACGTTGACGCTCTGCACGATCCACAATAGTTAGTGCATGATCCACCATATTCTGTACGCTACGTCCATATTCTGGAAGAGGCAATAACTCTTTTTGAGTGTTATATTCTATCATTTTATAAAAGTTTCTTTTTGGATTGAGTCGTAACAAAATCCTTTAAATAAAAGGGTTCAAAATAAGCCACATCCACCCATTCTTGGTTGGCTAACTTTTTCTCAGCTAATGGGAACATCCATTTTGCAACAGGATTTATTGCATCAATAAAATGGGCATTTGGATGTGTAATAATGGGTTTACACTTTTCTGCTCCATCACCAAAGAAATAAACAGGATGCTCTTCCAAATATTCGGCATAAGAATTGGCAGTAATAACATCGGCAGAAACAACACGTTTCGCTTGTAATGAACGGTCGTAGATGGCCGAGTATACTTCCATACGTCGCGCATCAATCATTGGACAGAGCAACGCATCGTCTGGTAATTCATGATATAATAGAATTGGCACAGTTAACACTTCGAGTGTTGGCAAAGCGATTAATGGTATATCTCGTGCAAAACTCACTCCTTTTGCCATAGATACGCCAACGCGCAATCCCGTATAGGAACCTGGACCACAACTTACAGCAACGGCATCAATGGGTATAGCATGGTTATCAGCAAAAGAAATGGCTTCATCAACAAAGACTCCCAAAGAAATGGTATGCGTTCTGCCTTTTGTATCTTCTTTAGAAAAGATATTGGCTCCATCTTGACTTACTGCCACTGAGCAAATCGAGGTTGAGGTTTCAATATGTAAAATTGACGACATAAATGTTTGATTATAATGTGCAAAAATACACTATTCCACGTGAACAGCCAAAATAAAAGAAAGATAAAAACAAGGAATTTAAGAGATTAGCTCTTCGATATAATTGTTCTTTGCTACTTAATTCAAACAAAAAATTGTACTTTTGCAGAAAATATTATTCATATGATACAATCAATGACGGGTTTCGGTAAGGCAACAGTTGTATACGGAACCAAAAAAATTAACGTTGAGATTAAGTCACTCAACAGCAAAACACTAGATTTATCAACACGTATAGCACCACTTTATCGCGAAAAAGAGATGGATATACGCAACTTACTCTCTAAGAAAATTAGACGTGGAAAAGTTGATTTTAGCCTGTGGGTTGAAAAAGATGAAACAGAAGCTGGTACACCTATCAACACTTCTATCTTGATGAACTACTACCAACAGATCAAACAAATTGCCACAGAAAAAGATATACCATTACCTGCTGACTGGTTCTCTACACTACTACGCATGCCAGATATAATGACACGCTCCGAGGTACAAGAACTAGACAAAGAAGAATGGGCCGTTGTGGAACAAACAATTGAAAAGGCTTTACAAGAGCTTGATACGTTCCGCCAACAAGAGGGAGAGGCTTTAGCTGTTAAGTTTGAAGGAAATATTGCTGCTATATCTCAACTACTAAAAGAGGTGGAGCCTTTCGAAAAAGAACGGGTAGATAAGATACGTACACGCATCACAGAAGCTTTAGAAAAAACAATTAGTGTTGACTACGATAAAAACCGTTTAGAGCAAGAATTGATTTATTATATTGAAAAATTAGATATTAACGAGGAGAAACAACGTTTGTCTAACCATCTATCTTATTTCCTAAGCACGATGAAAGAGGAGGAAGCACAGGGTAAGAAACTTGGATTTATCGCGCAAGAGATGGGTAGAGAGATTAACACAACAGGTAGTAAATCGAACCACGCCGAGATGCAAAACATTGTAGTACGCATGAAAGATGAGCTAGAGCAAATTAAAGAACAGGTACTTAACGTGATGTAGTTTATGGCAGGAAAACTAATTATCTTCTCCGCTCCATCGGGCTCTGGAAAATCAACTATTATCAACTATTTGTTGCAACAAAATCTTCATTTGGCCTTTTCTATATCGGCCACCAGTCGGCCACCAAGAGGACAGGAACAAAATGGCGTGGAATATTTTTTCCTATCTCCTGACGATTTTAAAGAACGTATAGCAAATAAAGAGTTCTTAGAATATGAGGAAGTTTATACCAACCGTTTCTATGGCACACTTAAAGAGCAAGTGGAATCGCAGTTGGCTAAAGGCGAAAATGTAATCTTTGATGTGGATGTTGTTGGTGGCTGTAACATCAAAAAACATTATGGCAACCGTGCACTCTCCCTATTTATTCAACCTCCATCTATAGAAGCTTTGCGCGAGCGACTTATTGGACGAAAAACGGATAACGAAGAGGTGATTCAACATCGATTGGATAAGGCTAGTTTTGAACTTGGCTTTGCAGACAAATTTGATAAAGTGATCATCAATGATAACTTAGCAGAGGCACAGGCAGAAGCCCTGTCTACCATTCAAGCTTTCTTAGAAAAATAATACATGAAAAAAATAGGTCTTTTTGGCGGCTCCTTCAATCCGATTCATATAGGGCATTTAGCACTCGCTAATTTTCTATGTGAGAATAGATATGTAGATGAAATTTGGTTTTTAGTGAGCCCTCAAAATCCTTTAAAGAAACAAGAGGAATTATTAAACGATGAGGAACGCCTCACACTTGCTCAATTAGCAATAGGCGATTATCCTCATTTTAAAGTTTCCGATTTTGAATTTCAACTGCCTCGACCCTCCTATACTTACCACACACTTGGAGAACTTAAAAAAGCCTATCCCGAACATCTCTTTACATTGCTTATTGGTAGCGATAATTGGCAGATTTTCCATAAATGGAAAGATGCAGATTTGATTCTAAAAGAGAATCCATTGATTATTTACCCACGCGTGGGCTTTACCGTAGATAAGAAAATGCTTCCAGCCCATGTTTTGCTAGCAAACACACCCACCTTTGATGTGAGCTCTACCTTTATACGAGAGAGTATTCAAACCGGAAAAGATATACGTTTCTTTTTAACTCCAGCTGTTTACACCTACATTAAGGCGCATCAGCTCTATATCCATAAAGAGGAAAAATAAGCCCTATCCACACATCGAAAGGTTTATCCTACGTATCTTAGCTTCTTAATAGAGAACAGCATGACCCTTTTATCGGTCGCACAATTACACTTATCAATTGTCCTTTTTATGCAGGGTTACCACCACAATTTCTGAAGGCGAACCAAATCGAAATTTAATACGAGAAGTACCTAGTCCATTTGTTGTGATAACAGGAATGCCCTGATCGGTCATCGCTTTTCCCGTTAGGAATCTCTTTTTATAGACCGAACCAGTATGGGGAACAATCCATTTAAGAAAACGTATCTGACCGCCATGCGTATGTCCGGCCAACACTAAATCGCTGTTAGAGATATCCACCTGCTCTGCATAATCGGGCGTATGGGTAAGTAGAATCACAAAATCTTGTGGAGAGAGGGAGAGGGTGGGAGAAATGCCATTTTTCTTCAAATTAAAAGGATCGCGTATGCCACAAACAAAAATGCTGTCTCTTCCCTTAACAATAGTTGCTACCTTATGCTCCAGGAGTTGCATGTTGTAGCGCTTCATTACGCGTCTAATGCTATCGGTGCATCGTTCATAATCATTGTTACCTAAAACGCCATAGACACCATAGGTGGGGTTTACCTGCGATAGATAGCGAAACAACTCCTCCACATATGCACATCCCTCCTGATAATCGCCTCCTAACAGCAAAGCATCTGGACGAATCAACTTTAATGCGCTTACACAACTAATCAATTGCTTCTTCTTAAACTTACTCTTGTAGTGCAAGTCGGCAATAAAAGCAACCCTGAAACTATCAAAAGAAGCAGGTAAATCGGCACTGTAGATAGCATATTCTTTAACACGACCAATACCTGAAAAATGAGGATAAATGGAAGAGGAGCAAGAAGTAAGCAAAAGAAGAGATACAAGAAGGATGTTCTTACGTACATGGCGTAAAAAGAGAGAGAAAGAATTGGCTCTATTTTGTTTTAGAAATAAGTACTGTAGCATAAGCAGAAATCCCCTCTTTACGACCAGTGAAACCTAATTTTTCGGTAGTTGTTGCTTTTATAGAGATCACATCAGCATCCACCTGCATCACCTCTGCAAGCACCTTTTGCATCAATGGGATATGTAGACTTAGCTTCGGCTTTTCTGCACATATAGTGGCATCTATATTGCCCACTTCGTATGCTTTGTCTTTTAATAGCTCTATTGTTTTACACAATAGAATCTTACTATCTATATCTTTTAAATCACTGTCGGTATCGGGAAATTGATAACCAATATCTCGCATATTTGCCGCACCTAACAAGGCATCACAGATGGCATGAATCAACACATCCGCATCCGAATGGCCCATCAGTCCCTTCTCATAAGGCACTGCAACACCACCTAACCATAGTTCTCTATCATTAGCAAAAGCATGTACGTCGTAACCAAATCCTACACGAATATTCATATCTATTGTTCTTATCGTTTACCTAAGATACTACGAATGCCATCCATATCAAAAGAGAGGGTAAAACGAAGCGTTTGGTCCAATGGATTGCTCTGTGCAGTAGAGATTAAATAAGAAGCATCGAGCGAAAATACATTCATCTTAAAACCCGCACCCACTGTAAAATAGGTTCTATTTCCTTTATTAGGATTCTCATAGTGATAACCAGCACGGATAGCAAATTGTTCATGATAGTTATATTCAGCACCTAACGAGAACTGCACCTCTTGCAACTCCTCACTAAATCCACCTGGAGCATCACTCCAAGAATCAAAAATACCCTTGATAGGCGATTTGTCATAGTAATCCGATTTCAAACGGTTGGTATAATCTTCATTCGACTCATCTTCCAATTGTATAGGCATGGTAGGCACCATTAGCTTATTAATATCTGCACTAATAGAAAAGGTGTTGTACTCATCAACAGGGATTAACAACGAACCACCAAGACGAAAATTGGTTGGCAAAAAAGCACTTGTTTCACCACTGTCATACGATATCTTACTACCGATATTAGAGAGATTCAATCCTAAAGAGAGTAAACACTCCCGCTGACCTAATACCACATAGTTGTTATAGTAGAAGGCTAAATCGGCTGCAAAAGCAGAACCAGGTGTAATCGATTCATCCTGTTTGAAGGCTAAATCGGAGTAGATATAGCGCAATGCAACCGCAGCAGAGAAGCGTTCAGATAGCATACGGGAATAAGCTATATCAACCGCTAATTCATATGGTTTGATACTGTATCCCGTTCCTCCACTCTCTGTTATAGGCACCTCTCCCAAAGAGAAATAGCGCAACGATCCACTCACTGCTTGGTAATCACCAATTCGAATGTAACCAGCCACATAGGCTAGGTCAATATCATTCACTAACTTACGCAACCAAGGGGTGTAAGAGATAGAGACGCCAGAACGACTTATGGTAAAAGGATATTTAGCAGGATTCCAATATTGAGAGTTCACATCTGGATCGGTAGCAGCTCCCACGTCTCCCATACCACCACCTCTAGAATCGGGTGCAATACCTAGTGAGTTGACACCTGTATTAACAGGGTTAAATTGATTTTTGACCTCTTGTGCCGTTACTGTTTGTTGTATAAAGAATAATAGTAAGGCAGTAATTAATAGGGTTCTTTTATTCATTGTATTCTAATCTGTTCAGTTATAAACTCAAAGTTATATGGATTATTGCGCTGCAACCACAATTTTTCTAGTCCTCGTTATCTCTGAGGAATCTTTAGTGGATACAGTAGCACAAAAAAGATATAAGCCAGGAGCAACACGTTGTCCTCCACTCGTTTCTAAATTCCAATCGACATAATAATAATTTCCAGAAGAGGTACCACTAGTGGTATAGGTCCAAAGGTCGTTTCCAGATAAATCGCATACCGATATCTTTACGTTCAGCAATTCACCGGGTCTATCGTGACTTAATATAAATGTAGTTCCACTAACAGCTGGGCTCGTATCACATAAGATATCCAAGGAGCCAAGTGAAAGGCCCTCTACTACATTAAAGGAGATTTTTTTAAAAGAGGAATTATTTTTCACATCCCAAGCACGTACAAGAAGCTCATGTTTTCCAGGTGCAATAGATGGTAATTGATAACGTATGGTACCCTTAGTATAGTCGCCTAAAACAGACTCATAATAGCTGTTGAGCTCATAGTAATAAACGGGTGAATTATCTAAGATAGCCACAATATCGTGTCCTACACCATTTCCAACGGTATTAATACCATCCGCATCCTCAAGCTCCACAAAAAGATAGGGTGTTTGGTTAACCTTATCTCCATAAGCAAAATCGGGTGTGTTTAAATAAACAGTCATGGTAGGTCCAACGCCATCTGAAGCAGTAGCGCCTGTTTCTGTGCCTCCAATTAAGAAATTGCTAAATGTACCATTTCCCTCATGTTCCTTTTCAGCATCAATAGCATAGAGATTTATCATACCATTTTCATTGGAATAGTTGATATCTAATGGCACTGGGAAATTAAAAGAGAAGTTACCATCATTCACCACATTACTACCGGTAAACAACATTTTGGTTCTATCTTGGTAGCTGAATGGATAATTAGCAAATCCTGTATTATTGTAAGTGGTAATTGTTTCTAAGTTATCTTGAACAGTGGCATACACCTCGCCGTTAAAGCTCGTAGCAGGATTACCCATTTCATCTAACACACGTCCCTTTACCGTTACATTTCCTCCCGCCTTAATAGTAGTAGCCGTTTCCTCTGCAGGAGCAGTATTGAACTGGTCCACCACCACTTTATAAGAGGGATAGGAGAAGCGCATAGCCGGGTCACCAAGAAAGACAAACTGTAGATTGTTGACATAACCATAAGTAGACATGGCAGCTTTAGTGATACGTACAGCATCACCAAAACGAAGTGGCTTATTATCCTCTCCCTTGGTAAATACATTCTTTATAAAAGTACTATTCATCAGCGCATTTCTATCGGTATATACCGTACGTGTTGTTGTAAACAAACCGATAGCACCACCTTTTGGATTAAGCATAGCCACCTCACCCATATTCTCGGGCAGTCCATCGAAAGGGGTTATCTTACAAGAAGCAGTAACCCATAACGCAGGTTTCTCACTAGAGAGAGCAGCAACATCTTCTATCTTAAGTACATTCTCGTGAGACAATACCGTTGGTCCACCATGACCAGCATAATCAAATAGAAGGATGCCCTCGTCAAAGAGTTCGAGCAATCGTTTTCGCACATCTGGATACGCATTTCCCGTAGCTGTCTTGGTTACTTTAAAAGCATCCCAATAGACCTTATCCACCTTGATACTTGCATTATTCTGCGCAACCACTTTTGCTAAAGCATCAGCTTGTTGCATATGTGAATTCTCTTCGTTCTCTAAGCCATCATCCGCCGCAAAACAAACGGTATTTTTCCATGCACCAGCATGTTCATTAGACATATATGCCAGTAGTTTATCCACCACATCTTTTGCTTCTTGTGCCGTATGTACCGGTAAACGTCCCACACCAATATCCACTTTATCTCTAGTTAAATAGATACCTTCGCCATCATCCAGATAACCATAATAATCATCTAACACATAGCAATCGGTATCACTAAAGGAGTTCTCGCCCTCATAACAGAGTAGATAGTCAGATTGTTTTTTTCGATACATGGCCGGTGTTAACAAGCGATTATCAAAAACAGCATCTCCAAAGAGAAGCAAATAGCGAGGTTGTTCCGCTTCAGTAGTTGCTTCATCATAAAGCATCTTCATAAACAAGCGGTATGCTGTTGCATCGGGTGTACCCGATGAAAACTCATTGTAAATCTGATTAGAGGTAACCACCTGTACGGTCATGCCATCTTTCTCGCGATGAGCAGCAGCTAAACGCTCCGCTTCTTGAAACAGATCGGCATTAGGAGGTGTAATAATCACCATATCCAGATTACGCAAAGCATGTAGGTTTTGGTTTTCTATTGTTCCCATCACCTCTACGCTGGGATAAACAGCCTGTTGATTAAACACAACATACTCGCGAGGCAGGGTATTATCCGCCACAAAAACATACTGTTGATTCGTCAAAGTCCCATCTACCTGGAAATAATTAGCAGCATCGGTTACATCCCATACCACTGTATTTTGGTCCGCATTACTAATAACATATTTCTCCAC
>Ga0172378_10003227_pt1 | contig 15367 bp, 11 predicted proteins | sample GrowelOW332metaG_FD_119755 | JGI IMG/M metagenome (GOLD analysis project Ga0172378, IMG submission 119755) | Groundwater microbial communities from an aquifer near a municipal landfill in Southern Ontario, Canada - Pumphouse #3_1 metaG | ecosystem: Environmental > Aquatic > Deep subsurface >... | reverse complement strand
TTTAATCTTGGGCGACGCCAATATCGTAGGTGATGAGCGTTGGCCGGAGCCGGAGTTGGGGCAGCGGGACATGTTTTCCGGACAGGATGATGTACTTGAGCCCGGCGAGTTGTAAGTTTCGACGGAGAGACGAAGATATGGTAGAAAGTCCTTCTCAATCTCAGTCCAGCGGGTTTATCTGGCGCTTTTGTCTGTTGCAGACGATCCCGATTGCCAGCGCATACCTTTTTCTGGGGATGGCGTTCGGGATTTACATGACCGAGGCCGGCTGGCATCCCGGCTGGGTTTTGACGACCAGCATGGTCGTTTACGCCGGCTCCCTGCAGTTTGTCCTGGTCGCCTTGCTGGCTTCCGGAGCCTCTTTCCTGACCGTTGCCCTGATGACTCTGTTCATCAATACCAGACACCTTTTTTATGGCATCGGCTTTATTGAGCCGTTCCGTAAAATGGGCTGGAAATACCCATATATGATTTTTGCCCTCACGGACGAAACGTACTCGCTGCTTTGTTCGGTGCCGGTGCCGGAGGGCATCGACCGCCGAAAGGTGTATTTCCGCATTGCTGTTCTTGATCACGGATATTGGCTCTGCGGGTCGCTGGCCGGTGCTTTGCTCGGCAGAGCTGTGCCAATTGATTTCGCTGGCATTGAATTTTCCATGACGGCGTTGTTTGTGATTATTTTTCTGAACCAATGGAAGCAATGCCGGAGCCATCTTCCGGCCGTCACCGGTCTGTGCTTCGGCGTCTTTTTTCTGATTCTCCTGGGGCCGGACGCTTTTTTGCTGCCGACGCTGGGAGCTACTGTCGGTCTGTTGTTGGTGCTGCGGCAGAAAGTCGTTGCTGCAGAAAGCGAGGCCGCTCGTGGATAAACATGTTTACACTGCGTTCGTTATTTTGCTGGCGGGGGGCGTGACCATTTTTCTGCGTGCTTGTCCTTTCCTGTTGTTTGGCCGGCGACAAGCGCTGCCGTCATACGTGGCCTTTTTGGGCAACTATCTACCGCCGGCAATCATGGCGGTTTTGCTTGTCTACTGCCTGAAGGGGATCCGGTTTAATAGTTATCCGTATGGCCTCGCGGAGTGTTTGTCGGTGGCGCTAGTGGTGGCTTTGCATCTCTGGAAAAGCAATTCGTTACTCAGTATTGGAGCCGGAACGGGCTGCTACATGATTTTGATCAGAACGGTGTTTGCGTGCGGGTGAGGCCGCGACCTGAGTGCGGTTGCGCTCAGCCACAGCCGGATAAGCTTGCCCATGTCGCTGCTCGGATGTGTCGGCAACAGCAACTAGAGTTCCCGTCTGAATTTTTATACCACATGAAATTGTAACGTGAAAAATTGCGTTTTTTTATGCCATATTGTGGCATGCTCTTGTCGTTTTCCAATGATTCTGTACACTATATTTTTCTGATAAGGAGACCGTAATGGGTTGCATACTGATAACACCGAGAAAACAGAGCTACCCGGGTTGTGTGGTATGGAATAAATCAAGGCGTGTTGAAAGCACGGCAAACCCGGTTCGTGACACGATGTATTTTGGACTTGCAGTAAACAATGGGACTGAACTACTGAAAAACGCCATGCTGAAAGAACTGACAGCAGAGATGAAATCTGCCTTTGCCAGCAAGGGTGTGACAGTCTCCAGGCAGGCCGCATTGTCTCGTGGTTCAAGCCCCATACGTCTCCCCCGTATTCCGCTTGATACAATGGCAAAACAAGATGAGAAGCAAGTCGCGCCTCAAACGCTAAAACGTAGCGGTCGTCCGGCGGAAAAATAATGCCGGGAAAAGGCATTGCGGAACGACTCATTAATGTTACATTATCGACATTGTTTTTTGAGTGAAATAATTACTGGGAAAACGACAAGTATTAAGTAAAGAATCATTTAACCGATTTTTAAAAGGAGGATAAGTTATTATGGCGTGGGGAATGAAGAATCTTTTGATCTGTCTTTTTGGCTCTTCGATTATGGAAGGGCGCATTGGCGTTCAGGATCCGAACGACAGGTGGTACAACCTTTTCCAGCGTCTGCTGTCTCAGGCTCATCCCGACACTTGTTTCCCGATCATCAACAGCGCGGTGGGGGGGGAATCGACGCGGGAGGTTATGAATCGTTTTGATCGTGACATCCTGCCGTACAGCCCGGACTTCTGCCTGTTCATGGTCGGCGGCAACAACCACGACTGCATGAACCCGCACCGTATCCTTGCCGAAGGCGAAATTCAGTGTCTTCTGGAAAACTTTGTGTCGCGACTGCCGGTGAAAACCAAGCCTGTTGGGGTTGTGATCAATCCTGTGGTGGACGAATGGCACTTCGTCACCAAGCATCCAGCCTTCAAGGAGCACCTGGAATCTTTCAACGGCAGTCTTGACGCCAGCCTGAATCCAGACCGGGACATCGCTCGCGCCTTCTTCATCCAACACGGCTGGCCGTATCTTGACCTCTACGCCCTGATGGTGGCCAATCCCAAAAACTATGTTCTGCCCGAAGACGGTATTCATATGAACAAAGCCGGGCATACTTTGTTCGCCGAAGAGATGTTCAAGCTTGTGAATCGCCTGCTGTAAAGTGCGCGAAAAGAAAGTACTGATCATGATAGTATCCATAATCGAGAAGAGCTGGTTTTTCATATAATGCAAGTAGAATTTTGGACTGCACTATAAACACCGAAAAGTAAAGCAAGGAACTGTAAATGCCAAAACCGATCATTATTCCAACCCCTCAACACAGTGAATTCAGTGGGCAGGAACTGGAATTTGAGAGCTTTCGGATTGAATATGGCGAGTTGGCAGCGCCTTATGCTTTGGAACTGTTGCAACCTTTCTGCGACGAAGCGGCGCCGGCATTATTGGTGCTGGAAGGATTGTCACACCCGAATTCGCAGGCTTATGAAATTATCATCCGTTCCAGGCAGGTCAGCATCCGAGCAGCCGAACCAAACGCTTTTATTTATGCTGTCAGCACCCTGCTGCAAATGCTACCCCGAACGAAAGGGAAATTCCTTTTGCCGGAAGGCAGAATTCTCGATTACCCTCAATTTAAGTATCGGGGCGTCAATTGGAATCTGCTGGTTGAATGCAGGGGCTGGAGCCAGGATAGCGGGGAGGGCGAACAAGCTCTGTTGGCTAACTTTTACAATGGTTTGGATCTGCTGGCCTTTTTTAAACTGAATGCAGTTTTTGTCGATGGCGTTGGCTGGAACCCGGAACGCTTTTCAGGGTATGCAAAATTGATGCGTACTCTGAATCAACAAGCCCGACGCCGGGGCATCAAATTGATGTTCAGCGGCTACAATGCCGGCTATGGGGCTCAATGGCAAGATTCTGACGGGCCGGTTTTTCGTAATCAGCACAGTTATCCGGATGGGGCAATCTATGGCTGCCTGGGATCGGAAATGGCATCAGCTGTAGCTGGAACGATGGGGACTTGCCTGAGCAACCAGGCGCTCAAACGTGCCAAACAACAGAATCTGATTGAATTTGTGCGGGCGGTAGAGCCCGGGATGCTTTATATCCATGGTTTGGATATTTCTTCACAGGCCCAGGCCATAAGCTCCTGGACAGCGCGCTGTCCGCGATGCCGGCAACGCTGGCCTAATGATGAGATCAATGCCGCTGACGGTATGGCCGGCGCTTTTGCTGCTTTTTATGATGAGTTATACGAAGCCATCTGCGAAGTCAAAAATTCTTCGAGCGGCTATCAGGCAGCTCGGGATTGTGTTGTTAATATGGTAAGCCCGAACTACAGCAGCCACACTGAAAACGATGCCGAATGGCAATATCATCTGGAGTATTTTTACGTTCTGGCAAGTTGTCTGCACCATCAGGAAATCCAGCTGATGCTGCGAGAACAGTTTTTTGGCGAACAAACTGGCTTGCCAAGATTTGAACAACTGCGCCAGGCCGTCGGCAAAAATTGCCAATTATCGGTGGTCTATTTTTCCTCCGGCTCAGGATTTTATAACAATCTGCCGGTCACCGCGGATGCAGCCTGCATCCGATATTTCACGGCTATGGACTCGGTTATCGCGGGCAGTGGCAATGCCTTTCAGGAAGCTCGACAAGCGATACTGGCTGAATATCTCTGGAATCCTACCGGCTCCAACTATCCGATTGAATTGCCCAGCCAAAGCAACTCGCAGGAATTTCTTCCCTATTATTATGATTTATGCCATGGCAGAGTGCAGCCGGCAACGGTTTTCGGTCCAACGGGACTTTTGGAACAAGTCTGTACGCTTTTGTATGGCGTCGCTGCCGGCCCGCTGGTGGCATCCGCTCAGCGTCCGGAAGCACAGAGCTGTTTCGCTCCAGAGCAATATCAGAAACCAAGTTCTCTAGCAGCTCTTTTCCCTTTGCACCATGAGCTTTTGCCAGGTTTTTGTTTTTCCGTTTTTACAAAGATCAGTCGTTTCAAAACGCTATGGCGTCCCGATTTGAACGAAGAGGCGTTGGAATTTGCCGGCAAATATGCCGCTTTGTTACCCCGGCTGGCAGAAATCAGTCGGCAGGCATCCGTTCATTTTCGGCAAGCCGTTTTTCTTTGTGACTCTCCCTTGCCCTTTTCCCCGGAACACCGGAGAGCACATCTGGAGCGTTTGGCTGAAACTTGCATACAAGGAGCATCTCTGCTGGAATTTACACAGGCTTGGCTGAGTATTCTGGCCAGCGCATGGAAGCAACAGCAACAAAAAGAAGTGCTTGCCGGTCAGCAAATCGCAGTGCAAATCGAGGAACTGTTGCAACAATTAACGCAGTATGCAATACCACTGCAAAGCAGGACGGTCAAGGTCATCGATCCCAGTGGCGCCGATGTCGGCCAAGCCTTGCGAACCATTGAATTCATCAAGCAAGACTTGAAGAATATCCTTGTAACAATGTCAAACGGCCTCTACCAGGAAAATAAAGGTGTTAACTGGTGGTAGTGCTACCCCCTCTTTCGAACCTGCCATATTTGAATTATTTTCCCCCGGTGTTTGGAGCAGGAACTCTCTTTTCTTGATTTTAGCCCAAAGCGTCTTTTTGCAGCAGGATATTGCTGCAAAAAGACGCTTTGCTCACGGCGGCGCGGAAATTATTTTCTGATCAGAGAGGCGCTGATCGACTCGATTTTGGCATCTGTGGCTTGAAAATAGATATATCCTTGCTGATACGGTTCGAGTTGGGTTTCGAATTTCAGAGCGGCTGGTGATTCCGGCAACGGAGCCTCCAGCAGCGTGGTCTTGATTTCATGTCCGAAGGGACGTTGATCGTCTGGTTTCCGAATGCAGGTGCTGATCCAGGCGCTGATTGTGCCCTTTCCCGAAACCATGATTTCACCCTTCAGGGTACGCGGACCATCTTGCTCCGGACCGAGCTGAAGCCAGGCTAAAACCGTGCCTTTGAGGTGAATGACATTTTTATTATTATCTCCTCGGAGCAATTCAACATTGCTGCCGCTCCAAGATTTAGGGAATTCAGCAGAGAGAATGCCGTTCTGATCTTCTTTGACGGGTTCGAGAATCGCAAAATTCCCGTTGGGGATCACATTATAGCCGACCACTGCGCGGCGGAACAAGGTTTGTTCATGCGGGGGAGTCGCATCCAAAGAAGAGCTTTCATCCGCCTGCGGAGGCTGCAGATTATGGCAGTTGCGATAAAAATGGAATCGCCAGACTTCGCCGTCAAGTATTTTTTCTTTCTGCATGGGGTTCACCGGGACGCGCATTTCGATGACATAACGATCCTCCAAAACGCTGGTTTTGAGTTCGGTTTTGGAAGCAAAATCCACGATTCGGAGTTTGGCATCATAAAGCGTTCCGATGCTGTTGACGATCAGCTGGTAGTAATCTTCTCCGGGGGGCATGATAAAGGTTTCGATGGAATCATCTTCCCAGACATTGCCATCGCTGTCGCGGGCTTCGGCCCGGAGTTTTCCCCAGGCATGTTCAGTCATTGCTTCAATACCGATATACCAGTTGTCGCTGTCGTAAAGGATGCGGATGCGGGTTTCTTCGGTGGGGGCTTCGCCGGTACGGGTGTTTTTGAAGCCCGTGACAAAGGGAGCTTGGCGCCAGGATTCTTCGGAAAGCTGGCCATCGATAAGCAACTCTCCCTGGAGCTTGGTAATCGGGATATCATTCTGAGCGGACATCGATTTGAGCATGATGTCTGATTCAGTGATCCAAAAATCCTGCAAAGCCTGCCGGTCATTGGCGATGCGTTTCAGCAGTATGGGATCGTTCTCGGCCATTTTTTCCGCTTCCCCGAGGTAGCCCAACAAGCGTTCCTTTGCACCGGGGACAGTGAGGCAGTACGCATAGCGTTTGGGGCCGCCATAAAGGGCATGCCCAGGGGCGGTCTCCCACAATTCACGGCGTAACTGCTGATATTTGAGCATGGGAGCGGAGGCAATGCCATAGTAGACCAGGTAGGTATCTTGCATGAGCTGATCGATATCCAGGTCGGCGTTCCAGAAGAGTTTGCCGGCGGCGTAATACAGCTGCCAGTTCAGCAGGGGATACTGGGATTCAGAGCTGGTACAATCTTCAATCCAAGTATCCAGCTTGATGCTGTGATAATATTTCATATCCTTTGCCAGGATGTATTCCAATGGGGTGTAGGGTACTTTGCCGCTGCAGTAATAGTCAAAAATGCCGAGTTTAGTGCCCAGTTGACGCCATTGGTCAAGCTGCTGGATGAAGCGGCGGTTGCATTCGGCGTTGGCATCTGCAAAGGCATGCACATAACAGCGTTGGTGCGGGCAATAGATGCCAATCATACGGGGGTCATAGCGAAAGTCCTTGAAATCCGGGAAAGGTCGAAATTGAGAATACATATCATAATGGAGTTTGGCCTGCGGATTTTGTTTCAGGACAGCTTCAGAAATCAGGCGGGTAAAGGCGTGAGCCAGATTCGTGTAGCTGAATTTACCATTTTCGCCGGTTCCCATACGGATGCACTCTGGGCAGCTGCACCAGCCATCGGTGGAATCATGGTAGCTGATCGAAAAAGAGGCGCCATAGGCGCAGTGATTGACAATATGGTCAATGACCATTTTCTGAACTATGGGGTTGGCCAGACAACGTTGTGAGCGCGATTCACAAACACGTTTGCCATCTTTTAGCGGGAAGAGTTCGGGATGTTCAGCGAACAATTTTGAGGGGATGGCTTGTTCGAAGGTAAGGTGGCCGCCACCGCTGATAAGTCTGTTTCCACAGGCGGCATGATCAAGCTTTTCGCGGCTGAGATCCGAATAAGCGTGATTGATATTCCAGACGAATTTATTGCGGGTCAGCCAAGTCTCATAAGCTTCAATTTTCCAGGGTGCGACAGAGCCAGACCAGGCGCTGATAATGCGGTTGGGCAGCCAGGGTTGACGGAAAACGTCGATTTCATCAAGAGTGATGGTTTTCGTTTTGGGGCAATGCTCGCCTTCTTCACCGGCATGAAACCAACGCACGCCGAGGTATTCTTCAATGAAGGTCAAGGTTCCGTAGAGGACTGCTTGAGGAGTTTTGCCGGCAATCCAAATCATTTTTCCATTACGGTTCCCGGTTTTTAGATAAAAGGCTTCCGGATTATCCGTTTGGTCAAGCTTTTTCTGGATGTCCTCCGGCAGCAAATGCCGGCCATTTTCTAGAACGATGGGCAGGATTTCGACAGTCTCTGGAGTATCGCTGTTGGCTCTCCAGTAGGCGCCGGGATAGGTCGTCCGTTTCACCCAGGCTCCGGAGATCTTCTTTAGATAATTCTGCAATTCGCTTACGGCTTGGAATTCCTGGGACGTCGGGGTAGGGTTGGCTTGGATGCGGGCGTTGGCTTTCCCTTCAATGGTCAGGGTGTATTGGTCGGCCTTCAGACCGACAGAGAAAAGGGACGTTAGCAGGCAGGCAATGGGTAGAAATCTGTGCATAACTGGAAAACTCCAATGGTTTTGAACTGAAAGCGGTTTTGTTTCTCTTTTTAATTGCATCAATACATTTTAAATTGACTCCAACCATTTTTGCTGGTGAAGGGAATGGAGGAGGTTTTCGTGCCGGTTTGTCCGAGAGCGCCAGCGGCAGCCGGCAGATCCCAAGTCGTTCCATAGGGATTCGTCAGGTTGCTAACAGCAAGGCTGTCGGAATGTCCATCGGCGAAGAGGATATTCAGGTTGCGGCCATGGCGGGGCATGGCTTGATAAAGGGCAGTGGCACTGTAGTAGCTGTAGACGAGGGCATTAACAAAACCACCCTTGTTATCCATAGTTACATATTGACGGGAAGGGGAGACACACTGCTGAATATTGGCTCTGTTGGTGCCCCAGCTGAGCACCATATAGTTGTAGCCGTAGCCATGGCCATGGTCATAAAGGTGATTTGTGGCAAATTCCACCCGTGGATCGGAAGGAGAGACCGAACAGACAAAAACCCCGACATCCATATATTGGAGTGATTTTGACCGCTGGGTTCCGGTCATGTTGGAATTGCTGGTCATTCCCCATACCCAAGACTGACCGAACAATGAATATGAAGGAAAATAGCCATTAAAATCATCATTATAGAAAAAGAAACAAATCCCTTGCTGTTTCAGGTTGCTCAAACAGCGAATTTGACGGGCCTTCTCCCTGGCTTTGCCCAAAGCGGGTAAAAGCATGGAGGCCAAGATGGCGATAATCGCAATCACGACGAGCAATTCAATGAGAGTAAAGCCACGGCGGCTATCAGAAAATTTACTTTTCATTATGTTTTTTCTTTCGTTGTTGTTGTTCTTTTAGCTGCATCCATTTTCTCCGATGGGAAGTTTAAAGGGATTACCTATGAAATTGAATTTAACGAACCAATGGAACAATACAAATGTTCCGAGGCGGAATTTTGTCCACAGCGTCTGCCACTGTTTGGATATTCACGGATTGTGGCGGTTTCAATTGTGGTTCAGGGTGCAGGAGACATTTTGAACGGTTTTGTCCAATCCATCAATATAGAAGATCATGTGGGCTTCGTCCAGCAGATAAGGAACTTTGAAGTAATAATCCTGGAATCCCTCGCTCAGGGGGAATTTCTCGAGCTGGAGGTGGCGGTGATTGCTGCGCGGCTGATACCCCTGCCAAGACCAAGTGCGGGCGGAAATGCTTCCTTTGCCGCAGGCACGAACAACGAAGATGTATTGGGATTCCGGAGCTTGTTCTTTCGGGACGGGGACTCCGGTAAAGAGGGTTCCGGAGGTCCAGACTTTGCTTCCCTGACTGCTGGTTTCGACTCGAAAATGTTCAAGCGAGCGCCCGGCGAGTTCCCAATGTTTAGGAAAATCCGTTGCTTTGCCTGGAGTCCATTCCTGTGGCTGCAATTCAGCAAAATTTCCGTTTTGGATTAGGTTTTTTCCAAAGACAAGGAGTCGGAATCGATCGGTCTGAAAGGGGCGGACGCCATCGAAGGAACTCCATTCGGAAGAGTTGGGCGGCTGCAAATTGGTCACGGTGCGCATAACATGGAATTGCCAAGGCCGAAAGTCGATTTTTGCCCGCATGGGTGCCAGCGGGATTTTGATTTCGTAAAAATAGCTTTGTTTCTCAAAGCCAACGCAGACTTCAGCCTGACTGTCGAAATTTCGATCTCCTGAGTTGCCATAAACAGCAGCATCATAAAAAACACCCTTGGTATTGATGACGAAGTGGAAGAATTGTCCATCCAGATCCGGGGGAGCAATCTGGATTTCAATCGAATCGTCCTCCCAAACGGCGCCATCGCGGCTCTTGGCCTCAGCCTTGACCGGGCTCCATGCGTTTTTATTTTCAGCATTGATAGCCAAATAAAGATGTTCATCATCATAAGCGACCCGAACCATCGTTTTTTCGCTTGCCTCCTTCTGAATTTCAGGAACAAAAAAACCCTCGATCGGCTGGGCTTTAAGCCAAGTCTGTTCGTTGAACTGGCTGTCGATTTGGATTGGGTCGAGCACGGGTTGCGGCTGCAGGTCTTTGTTTTGCAAACGCTGCTGACGCAATTTTTCGGCGGGTTCCTGCCAAAAGACTTTCAGACAATGGCGATCGAAAGCGATGCGCTGCTTTAAAATATCGGAATCCGCAAGTTGTTCGGCTTCTGCGAGCAGCTCGAGTAATTGCGGTTCGCTGCCGGGGGTATTGAGACAGGATGCCGTTCGTTCGGGGCCATTGATCACGCAATGTCCCGGGGCATTCTTCCAAAGTTGTTGGCGGAGTGCGTGGTATTGCTGCATTGCAGGGGCGGCTTTGCCGTAATATTTTTGGTAAGCATCTTGCAATATATCCTCGAGCTGGAGAGAGCTATCCCAAAGTAATTTAGCGGAGACATAATGGCTTTGCCAGTTGGAGCGCATCAGGATTTCGCGGTTCGGGTTATCTCCCCAGGAGTTGCCTTCGCCAGTAAGTGTTTCGTCGGTCCATTTGACCATTCCCAGCTGGTGGAAAGTTTTCAGATCCGAAGCGACGACTTCTTCGAAAGGGGCGTAATAACAGCGGGAATCGTAACGATAATCATAAAAGCCCAGTTTGGCGCAGCGGCCTTTCCAATCGATAAGTTCCTGAAAAAATTTACGATTGCAGGGTTCATCGGCATTGAAGGGATGAGCGTAGCAACGTTGGTGCGCGGCATACAGAACATAGGAATTGGGGGATGGGTAGTGAATTGAAGGATTTTCGGGAACGGGACGGTAATTCCAATAAGCAAAAAATTCCAGATTCGCCTGCGGAAATTCGAGTAGAATCTGATCCGCGATTTTCTGGAAGAAGAGATGGAACAGATTGGAGTATGAGAACGTTTCATTGAATGTCCCCATTTGTTGACAAAGGGGGCATTCGCAGAAGGCTTTGCTGTCGTCTTCGCCGATAAAGACGCCGATGCTATTCGGGTTGTTGCGGAAACTTTGAAGATAATACTCCGCGCTGCGTCGGATCACCTCGGGGTTTGCGAGGCAGCGGTTGACCCGCCCTTCCCAACGACGTTGTCCGTTTTGCAGGGCGAACAATTCCGGTTGCGCTTCAAAGAGTTCTTTCGGGACGGCTTGACGAAAGAATTCATGGCCGCCGACATGCTGGAGGGCGCCAAGAGCTTGGCGATATTCTTGTTTTTCGAGATCGCTCATTCCGGGAAGTTGCCAGGAATGCGGTCCGTTGCTGTAAAGTTTATTCCTGGCCATCCAGTCATAGCTGCTGCGGAAGTTTTTGGAAGTGCCGCAAATATTGAATTCGCGGAATTGAAAATGGGCTGTCTGACAGTCATCGATAGCTGGCAGGCTAATGGAATCCATGCGGGGGTAATATTCGCCGAGCTCACCGGGATAAAACCAACGCACGCCGAGATATTTCTCGATGAATTCATAGGTGCCGGCCAAAGCGGCGAAGGAGCGGTTCCCGATGATGTACAAGACGGATTCGGTACTGAACAGATAAAAAGTATCGTTCTGCAAATCAGCGCGAAAAACCGACTGGATTTTTTCCGGGAGTTTCTCCAGTCGATCCGGGGTGCCGATCAGGATGGTTTTAGAGGCAATTTCCGGCACTTCAGCCCCGCTGATTTTTTTCAAATACGAAATCAATTCCTGTTGCGCCAGGCGCTCTGAAGGAGTCGGATGTTCCGGAAGCTTGATGGCGACCAGTCCCTTGTTTTCGCGAACCAGTTCAAACGAGTCGGCAACGGACAAGACGCAACTGCATAAAAAAAGAGCCGAGCAGAAAAAGAAGATACGCATGCTTTCTCCAAAAAAATAATTGGAATGTGAAAACAATCCCCCCCCAATCCGTTTTTTTTAGCTTTCTAAGGCCTTCAGTTGCGGAGAGGGGGGGGGGCGGAATGGAAGATTCAAACCACAACCCGGAGACTTTCTGAAGATGTTCCGGGTCAGCCTGCGGAAATAGTTTGCCAGTAATGTCGAAAGGCCGAATAAGCCAGTGGCCGGAAGCGACCCTCTGTCATCGACATAACGGCGAAGTTTTGTCGCCATTGCACGGTCAACAGTAATCGCCTATGTTTCAGACCTCGAAATTAGCGAAGCCCCAGGGCGGACGTCGTCGGAAAGGGGCACGGAAAACCGTTTTGATAATACCTTCATCTTCGAGATGGCTGAGGCAGGCTCGGGAACAGGCGGCGGCCAGGCGGTTGGGAGGGGCTTTGTCACTGGAAGTGTCGGCATAACAGCCATTGCTGCAAAAACGACAGATTTTCTCCTGATAAATACCTACTTTTACTTCTTGCGTACCGACTTTTCGAATCTGGGTTTGCCGGGTTAACGCCTGATTTGGGCAGGCCTTAATGCAAGCTTGGCAATTGTCCCGATCACACAAAGTACCAGTTTGGAAGGGGGTGTCAGCCGCGATATCTGCGTCGGTGAATAACATGCCTAAGGCTTGCCTGATGCCAAATTGTGGGGTGATGAAGCCGCCATTGTAAGCGATTTCTCCCAGCCCGGCCAATTGCGCCGCCATATAGATGTCCGGAGTGACATTAGGAGCTACCTTGCCGGCTTGTGCCGGCAGTCCATCGGGCCAGCGCTGGGCGGCCAAAGGGGAGCAAGGAACGGCTAAGCTGGCATGGTCTTCGAAACGCCGGCACAGACTGTATGCATCGGCCGGAGCCAGCAGACGATTGACCCGCATCCAGAGCTTGCCTTCTTCAATGCCCCGGAAATAACTGCGGGGGATTTCCCGGGCAAAAACGATAATGGCTTTCGCTTCTGGCATGATACTGAGAGGATTCCATTGCGCTTCCACGTCCCGGTACCATGCAGGCGAAGCGACGCCGATCAAATCAAGTTCCTGTTCTTTGGCCCATTGATCTAATTGTTCCCGTGATATTGTCATTTTATTTATCCTTTGTTACCACCGCTGAGTTTGCCGCGTTTTTCCAAGTGTTCGTTGCAGGCCTGCAGGCAGCCTCGTCCGCCGCAGACGGAACCCGGTCGACCGCCCTGACCATGTTCGGGACTGCCAGTGGCGATAAGATTAAGATAAGCGATCTGGCTTGATAAGGCAAAACCCAAGCGATACGCTTCATACCAGTTATAATTTACCTGGTCGATATCCATGTTCATGCCAGGCAAATCTTTCTGGACAAATGGCGAAGCCTTGGGATTCAAACCCCAATGAGTGACTTTACATTTGCCGCAATGTACTTTGCCCCAGCGGAAGCGGCGCCCTTCACATTCTACCGATTCTTCCTGGCCGCCCAAAGCATGACCGGGACAATCGCGAACACAAATCTGGCAATGGTCGCAGATTGCCTCTTGAAACAGTGGATCCGGTTCCAGTTCGGCATCGGTGAGAATGATATCAAAGCGTTGTCGAGGCCCAAATTCCGGAGTCAAAAAGACTTTTGACCAACCCAGTTCACCTAAGCCGGCAAAAGCGGCAGACAAACGCATATGTAGCATGACGCCCGGTGGCAATTTATCCTTAGCCAAAGGCGGTCGTGGTACCGGAGCTTCGTCCAGCAAAGTATGACCTCCCGGAGAAATAACGGCTTCATAGCCATTGTCTTCCAGTAAGTCACTTAGGGCTTCGGTGGCACGCCCAAGCGCGCTGTAGATGCCACTGCCATAACCGTAAATCCAGTAGGATGACCAGTCGGTGCCCTCTTGGATGCCTTTGTAACTGCCTTTCAAGATGCGACTGGCATAGACAATCACCGACTTAGCTTCCGGGTACAGACTGGCCGGATGAGTTTCCGGTGGGCCGTCCTTAAAACGCTCGATATTGGCAATACCGCAGAGATCAGCACCAGCCCGGATAGCAGCGTCTTTAATTTGTTTGGCGGTTAACATTCTTTACTCCTTTATTTCATCTGGCCGAAAGCCCCAAGGCTCTCTGATGCGGAAAGCGTGATGGTAATTCCCGGGATTTTTCGCTTCAAAATGGGCAATGCAGGCCCGACCACAAGCCGCACACAAACGATTGGGAAGAGTGCCGCCCAATTGTTGGTTACTATTGTCACCCAAAACTTGATTGTTTTTCACCTGGTAATGGAGCTCTTCGGCTCCGGCAAAGTATTTAGAATCTCCACAAGCGCCATTGGGACAGGCTTGACAAGCCAGGGGATTGATTAAGCCGACTCGCATGGAGTGGTCTCCCCAATTAAGCTGGCGGGATTGAGTCAAGGAAATTGCCTGTAGCGGGCAGGCCCGGGCGCATTCCAGGCATTGCTCACAAATATTGCCGTCGGCCGTGTTTTTGCCCGGTCCGGGTGTGATTGGCATATCTGTAACTAGCATTCCAAGAGCCTGTCTGATGCCATACTCTCTTGACATGAACATACCGTGGTAGCCAATTTCTCCTAAACCAGCCGCGACAGCGGCGTATTCGATGGAAATGCGGTATTTGTTGGGTGGGCAAAGTCCGGGACGAACGGCTCTTTGCGGCATCCTGTCGGCATCCAAAGGTGTATAGGGAACGCACTCATAACCTTGTTTTTCGATATAGCGTACTACGGAATCGAATTCAGTCAGCCAACGTGTTGCCCTTCCCCACAGCGAACCTTCCTCCATACCGCGAAAGGAACCACGGTGTAAACGCTTCCCTAAAACCAGTACCGAACGTGCATCCGGAAACAGGCATAGGGGGTTTTCGTTATCCGGTAAATCGGCAAAAGCGGACAATGGCGCTACTCCGACCAACGGATACTTCAGATTTTTTCGAAAATCCTCATAGCTGATCATAACTGCTTCACTTCCTTTCCTGATTGTTGCTGGCCGCGATGTTCACTATCGACGCGGCCAGCCGAATGACAAATGCGAAGAAAAAACCATGAATACCGAGCCGCTGGCATTGCTAAGTAAATTATGATCACGCAATGCTGCCATTTCCCTCGGTAACTGTTGACAGGTACAATGCCGCAATAACTCCTGAATCCGTAAAGCAACCCAAGTAAAAGTAGGGGTGGGCGCTTGCAAAAACTGAAACGTTTTGTCTAAAATGGGACTCCCGAGTGATTCCCAAAAGCTAAGTTTAATTCAGAATCTTATTATGTTAACTTCTATGATAGGGCTTGTCAAATTATTAAGGTGGTTTTTCACGATTTTTCTTGAAATCCTCACCCGGAATTTTATTTTGGGTTGTCGCATAAGACTTCTTCAGGATATTTGAAAAAACCGCCGAGGGAAGACAAAAAAAACATTTATGCGTCTGACAGTTTTTGAAGCCTATGAGATGACTGTGAAAAGAGTTCAATGATCTTTTCTGCTTTAACTGCTTCGCTCAGGCTTACAGCTCACTTGAGCCGCTGGAGAGTTTTCAGGCAGCTGGCTGTTAGGCGAGGGGAGGGAGAATAGTGTCTTCATTCTCCTCCGTTGACTTCTGTGAACGGAACAAGTGAAAATTCGCATTCAGAACAAATCAGTGCTTCATGGCGTTGGGCATCTCTTCCTCTTCGGACGCATTGGGAGAAATT
>Ga0172378_10003226_pt1 | contig 15367 bp, 15 predicted proteins | sample GrowelOW332metaG_FD_119755 | JGI IMG/M metagenome (GOLD analysis project Ga0172378, IMG submission 119755) | Groundwater microbial communities from an aquifer near a municipal landfill in Southern Ontario, Canada - Pumphouse #3_1 metaG | ecosystem: Environmental > Aquatic > Deep subsurface >... | reverse complement strand
ATGGACCAATAAGCAATACTAAAAAGTACGGAGGATATAACAAACCCTCAACCGCTTATTTCTTCATGGTCGAATCGCTCGACAAAAAAGGAAAAAAGATTGTTTCTATTGAATCCATGCCAGTGATGTTTGCTGAGAGATATGAGAGAGATGAGAATTTTGCTTACAAACTGATGACCGGTTACTTTAAGTTAGTAGAACCGAAGATACTAGTTAAAAAGATACTCATCAACAGTTTGATTAAGATTGGGAAAACTCCCTGTCGAATCGCTGGTAAATCTGGTGATTCTTTGCTGATTGCCCACAACATTCAGTGGAATGTTGATCAAAATACTATTAATTATCTTCACTTGCTTGAAAAATATCGCTCGAGGCAAGTTGAGAAAAAGCAATTTGATTTCAAACATCCCTTGGATAAGAACATCAATAAATTTGAGTTGAATGGATTACCTATATCTACGGAGAGCAAACTGAAATTGCAAGTGCTGTCTAAAGAAAAGAATTTGCAAATCTACCAAAAAATTCAGCATCAGCTCTCGAAAGAAATTTATTCAGGACTAAGTTCCTTAAAAAAGCTGAGGGGAATTATCGGTAACGGAATCGAAAAATTTGTAGAACTGGATATAAAATCTCAAGTTATTGTCCTATTTGAGCTGATAAACATCCTTAAGTCTAATAGAACTGAATCTGATTTGTTGATTATTGGAGGATCTAAGCATAACGGAAATCTCAAAATATCGAAGAAGGTATCAAAAGACAAGGAGATAAGAATTATCAATCAGTCGGTCACAGGCGTTTACGAAAAGGTTGAATACATAACCGGAAAGGAGAATTAAATGGGATTTCGCACGGTTGTAATAAATAGCAAATCAAAGATTGAAACATCTTTAAACTATCTCGTGGTACGCAATGAAGAAGAAAAGCGAATCCACATGTCGGAAATATCTATTCTCGTAATCATGTCGACTGCTGTCTCTATGACAGCAGCCGCTCTTTGCGAACTCACTAAGAATAAGATAAGAATTCTATTTTGTGATGAAAAGTATCAGCCTTACGGAGAATTAATGCCATACACTCAAGGATTTAGATCCGTAAAAAGGATCAAGGAACAAATTCACTGGGATCAGAAAAATGCTGCGGTTGTTTGGAAATCAATAGTTCAAGAGAAAATTCTTAATCAACAGTCTCTTCTTGCCAAACGAGGCTATCTTGAAGAGGCGGAACTCTTGCTTGAATATGCTAACAGCGTTCTACCAGGAGATGTTACAAATCGCGAAGGGCAAGCGGCTAAAGTATATTTTCACCGTCTCTTTGGTCAAAATTTCAGGCGAAGTGACGAGTTAAGCTTTTACAATAAATGTTTAAATTATGGTTATCAAATCATCTTATCTGCAATTAATCGCGAAATCAATATAATGGGCTATTTGACACAGCTTGGAGTAAATCACTGCAGTGAATTCAATGCCTATAATTTTGGCTGTGATTTAATGGAACCCTATCGACCATTTGTCGACGAATTAGCTTTGAGCATGGAAGAAGGATCATTGAAGTGGAAACACGTTATTTCTGACATATTAAATAAACATGTAAAAATTGATGATAAAAATACAACTATTGGTAATTCGATTGCAATATATACAAAAAGCTGTGTTAACTCCCTGAGTCAAAATATGAATGCGGTGAAATTCCCCACGGATTATGAACTATAGATTTATGAGAATAATCTTGTTCTTTGACTTACCATCAGTTACCCCAGTAGATAAAAGTGAGTATCGACACTTTGTTAACAGGATAAAAAAACTCGGTTTTTACATGTTTCAAGAGTCTGTTTACGTGAAGCTTTCGATGAGTAGTTTTGCATGCAAATCGATTGAGAAAGAAATCAATGGGAATTTGCCAAAAGCAGGGATGATTTCAATTCTAACGGTTACTGAAAAGCAATTTCAGTCAATGAAAACTTTGATTGGAACACGCTCTTCGACCGTTATAGAAAGTGATGAAAGGCTGATTGAATTATGATGAAACTATGTTATAAAGATATCGAGAAAGTAATGGTTCTCGACGGTATAACTCCATATGTTATAAATGTTTTGTCTCCTCATGAATTCTACAAAATTGTCAATTTATTAAATACACAAACTGCCTCTAGATACGACGACGGTTTTGTTTTGAGCGATCCTGAAACTTTGAAGGAACTATCGCTTAAAAAACACGGTGATATCCTTATAGACTTTTTCAACATGGAATTTAACAATCGAAAAATTCAAAATGCTATTTATGCAAAAGCTATTGAAATTGTCAACAACACAAATATCAAAGATGACTATATTAGAAGTTTAGAATCCATCACCCAATTAATTAATAAAATTATTCTTGAATTAGATGTTCAGACAACGAGTGAAGTGACACTATCTCCTATTGATATCGTGAAACTTGGAAATTTGAAAGTTCTTGAGTGGTATAAAAACCCCTTAGAGATGATAGTCAATTACATAAACTTGATGACAAATTTGGAGAACATTGATATTTTATTCTTAGTAAATGCAAGTCAGATCCTTAACAGAGAGGAACTAAAAAAGTTATTTAAACATTGCGCATATATTAAATTGAATCTCGTTTTAATTGAATCGAAGCCTCATTTTGAAAAAATTCAAAATGAACAAATTATTGAAATTGATAATGACCTTTGCGAAATAGATTATTAGTGTTAAAATATATAGTAAGTTACACGGTTTTTGCGAGTTTATGCACAATGATCGCAAATTTGCCAAAAGCAAGTTTGAGGTTTGAGTGCCGTGTAATTTTAATAAGGTGTCAAACTCGGCATTTTGGAAAAGGATCTATTAACTAGTTTGAGTGCCGTGTAATTTTAATAAGGTGTCAAACAAAGGAGAAAGGATTGTGAAAAAGTTATCTGTTTGAGTGCCGTGTAATTAAATCAATAAATAATTTTAATATTGTTCAAAATGATATTTGTACTCCATGTAATTTTTGACTTAATTATCATTTTTTTTAGTGTTACAATAATTTAGTTGAAATTTTGAAAGGTTTATATATGTCATCATACGACTTTACTAAAGGAAGCATAAATAAAAAACTTACAATGTTTATGTTGCCGATATTGTTGTCACTGTTTTTGCAGCAACTTTATGGTGCGGTTGATGTATGGGTTGTCGGAAATTTTTCAACTTCAGCAGACTTATCAGCTGTTTCTAATGGTTATCAATTCATTTCTATTTTTATTAATTTCGTCGCTGGATTGTCGGTTGGAACTACAATTATTTTAGGAAATAAGATTGGGGCTAAAGATACCTTTGATCTAGGGAAGGTAATTGGGGCGAGTATATACATATTTCTCTTGGTTTCTCTGATATTTACTTTTTCTATAGGTTTGAATGGTGATCTATTTGCTGGTTTAATTAACGCTCCAACAGAGGCTTTCGATAAGACTTCTAGCTATATCAGCATCTTGGGATACGGGTCGTTGTTTTTGGTTTCATACAATATATTGGGAGCAATTTTTCGAGGACTTGGCGATTCCAAAACTCCGCTTTTCGCTGTGGCGGTGGCTACAGTTGTTAATATCGGTTTAGATTTGTTATTTGTAAAAGGATTTGGTTTAGGCGCTTACGGAGCCTCTATTGCCACAGTGATTGCCCAGGGGGTATCTGTCATCTTTTCCTTGATTGTCATTTTCAAACGAAAGACGAATTTTACTTTTAAAATGAGTTATATCCGATATAGCAAGAAATATACCAAGTCCATTATCGCACTTGGCATGCCCTTAGCCCTCAATAGTTTCTTAGTTACTCTTTCTTTTACCTTTGTATTAAGAATAACAAATGGATTGGGCGTAAACGTATCCGCTGGAGTTGGTGTTACGGAAAGACTCATCGGCTTTTTAATGTTGATACCGATGGCCTTTGGATCCGCAATGGGAGCTTTCACCGCTCAAAATGTTGGAGCATCATTACACGATAGAGCTAAGAAGGGATTGTATTTCTCTCTCATTTGCTCCATATCTATCGCACTTATAGTTGCTGTTTTTACTCTTCTTTTTGGGCAAAACATGCTGAGAATATTTTCTGATGATGCTGCCGTGATAGAACCGGGATACGAATATTTGAAAGCTTACTGCTTTGACATTTTCTTTACGGCTATACTCTTCAATGCTCTAGGATATTTTAATGGCTACAGTAAAACGGCTTTTACAATGGTCAACGGAATAATTGGCGCTTTTGCTTTTAGAGTTCCCTTATCTTATCTTTTTTCGCTAATCACTCCGGTTTCTATCTTTCTCATCGGATTAGCTACTCCAAGTGGTACGCTGTTTCAAATTATTCTCTGTATCATATGGTACATTTTGTTACAAAAGAAATTAAAAAAAGAAAAGGGAAAAATCACCCCAAACAAAATCGGTTTGTAGATTCTACTTCCGGTGTTATATTGTATTTAGGAGATACAATCACCGTGAAATATAAAGATAAGGAAGAGAAAATTAATATCATTCCAAGTCGCGAGGATACGCTAGTCAAAGATCTCTTTTTTCTATCGAAGTATGTCATTGACAAGTTGAATATCACTGAGGTATCTTCGCTCGAATTTATTCTACTTAGCGATATGTGCTATCAGGTGAAAGCTGTGAAACTCGATGGATCGAGCGTCATTCTAGATTTTGAAAAACATCTAGATCTACAAAGTGAGAAATTGAAAAGAGCAAAGGATGAGATTCAGTTGCTTCTCTGCGAGTGCGATTTTCAACAAATAAAGGTTAAATTGCTCGAATTATCCTTAAACGAACTATAATAAAAACGCTGCAAACGCAGCGTTTTATTAATATATATTGGAGATATATTAATCGAAGTGAAGGCAAGAACCAATCTTGCTTTTTTTATTCTCATTCAAAGGTTGGCGCAATTGATTTGAGAAATATATATCGCTGATAAGCGAATAAACGCTGCGCTGATAGCAATCTTACAGCGGCTATAAGCAAATCTAGATTCGAAGAAACTGCAAGGCGAACTTAATAACTAAGCAAGATACACGCGAGTTTGTAGAATCTAGATTAATCCGATTGCATGTGTTTAGGCAATAGATAAATGATAGGGTTATCTGCTTTATGCAATTCTAGTAATGCAATCAGGAAGTGCGGTGGCTTCAACAAGTAGGTTCTTATGAATTAATCAGGACAATATGCAAATTTTGATCATTTCTAAGCCATTCACTTGCTATATTCTTATTCTATTTTCCAAATGTTACAATAGTGTTACAATTTCAAAAAAATTGATTTTTTTTTAAATTGCAATTTGAATTGAGACACTCTCTCGTAAACTTGAAAAAAATGTTCTAAAGAATTAGGATAAATAATACGTATAAAAAAAGTTAAAGGGAAAGATTATATGAAAGAGACTATCTTGATTGCCGATGATGAAGTGAATATGCGAATATTGATTCACGATTTTTTAATCAGTAATAATTACGAGGTATTCACCGCTTCTAACGGGCGGGAAGCTATAGATGTATTGGATCAAAACCCCCAGGTTAGCTTAGTCATACTCGACGTTATGATGCCGGTGATGAACGGATGGAAAGCCTGTGAAATAATCAAGGAAAAATCCGATGTTCCAATCATCATGCTCACAGCTAAGTCGGATGAGAAAGATGAGCTGTTCAGTTTCAAGCGCGGGGCGGATGAATATATAAAAAAACCATTTTCGCTCGTTATTCTCCTCGCAAGAATACAAAGCATATTGAAGCGATCTATCAATAGAAAAAGAGATTACAAGCGCGGTTGTTTAGTTGTCGAACACGAAAAGCACAAAGTTTTTGTTGAAGGTAAGGAAATAATTCTTAGCAAGTTTGAATTCGAGATTCTATATCTTTTAATGGCGAGCGAAGGGAGAATTGTTTCGCGAGAAAAAATCATCGAAAGCGTATTTGGATTCGACTATGAAGGGACTGCACGGGCGGTCGACACTCAAATCACTCGGCTTAGAAAAAAGATTGGAGTTGCAAAAAAATACATTAAAACCGTGAGAGGATACGGATATAAATTTGAGGTGAATGAATGAAAACAACGATTAGATTAAAGCTATTTGCTGGAGTGAGTTCGATTATCCTCTTTATTTTTGTTGCCCTTTTCCTCGCTAACACATTTTTGTCTCGTCCTTTTTTTCTCTCAGAACAAAAGAACAAAATGGAAAATGTATACGCCCTTATCGATGAGGTCGATGATTTGTCATATCAGGAATATATAAGCGAGAGCGATTATATTGAAATCACATCCAACATTGAGGTTTTCATCATCGATGGGGAAGATATCATTTATAATTCCCGCGGCCAGCAAGATCCCGAGGGAAAAAGTCTATTGTTCTTAAATCACATTGACGAGATGGAAGAGGATTCTGTCAGTGATGATTATTCAATCTATATCGACAATAATAATGCTCGTCCAGACCGCAGCGCTTATCTTTTGCTGTACGGAACTCTCATCAATGGATATGATGTTGTGATTAGATCTTCTCTTTCTTCAATCGAGTACAATATATCCATAACGAATCATTTCATCATTTATATCGGAATAGCCTCTCTAATCTTAGGAATGATACTTACTTATCTTTTATCGAGAACATTTACTAAGCCTTTGGTAAAGATTAACGAGACGGCAAAGAAGATAAAAGATTTGGATTTCAGTAAGAGAATTGAATACAATTCCAAGGATGAGATAGGGGAGTTATCTTCATCCATCAACGAGATGGCAGACAGTCTTTTTGAAAAGATTGAGGGATTGAAGAAAGTCAACAGTGAATTGGTCAAGGAAACTAAGAAAAACAATATTCTTCTCGAAAAGAGAAGGCAGTTGCTCAACGATGTTTCTCACGACTTGAAAACGCCTCTTGCTCTCATCCAAGGTTATTCGGAAGCACTGAAGTTAAATGTCAACAATTCAAAGGAGAAAGCCGATTTCTACTGCGATGTCATATCTGAAGAGACACGAAAGATGAATTTGCTTGTCGAGGAGTTGCTGGATGTGAATCGCACGTATTCAACACTCAACAAAAAAAAGACCGAAGTCTTTGAAATTAACAACTTTATGCACCAAGAACTTCAAAAATATCGCAAGATGGTTTCCGATAAGAGAATATACTTGCAATTCGACAGAAGTGAATCAACTGAAGTTAAGGCAAATAGAGAACTCACCGATCGGGTGGTGACTAACTTTTTAATCAATGCAATCAGGCACGTCGATGAAAATTTGAAAGTGAGAATTTCTATAAAAGTATTAAAAAAGAAAGTGAGAGTATCTTTCTTCAATACTTGTCATAGCATAAAGGAAGAAGATTTGGCGAAACTTTGGGATGCTTTCTACAAACTGGATGATTCGCGCAACAGCGCAAAAGGCGGACACGGTTTAGGACTTTCAATCGTTCGCAACATTCAAGAATCTCTCGGCCTAGGATACGGAGCAAAACTTAAAGACGATGGTATAGTCTTTTGGTTTGAAATGAATCGCAGTTAGAATTCACTCTATTTGTCTAAGGTACTTGAATAGTTAGAAATGTTAAACTCTATGTGTGTGAAGCTAACAATCTAACAAAATAACCTAAAAAATCGAATTAAGTGGGTTATTCGTCAGTGAGAGGAGAGAGAAAGATGGCAAACAGCCTAGGACCAGTCGTATATTATTACAACTACCACAGATACATTGGATATCTCGCAGTTTCTAAAGGTCGAAACGTTCGCGTTAAAGTTTGCTATGGAACGCTTCTTTTTGCTATTCCGGAAAAGATAGTGAAGCGATATATCGATCGTTACAAATTGAAAAAGAATCTAGAACTTTTTTCAAAAAGCAAGTCAAACCACGTCGATTTTGCGCCTCTATTTATCGATTACATGGAGCGGTTAAATATTGAGAAATTTTTGGAACGCAAGCACATCAAGCTGTCGGGAATTGAATATTTAACCGATGATTTTGTCTATATGCTAGGAAAGAAAAAAATAGTAAAATACGGTTTTAAAATTGCTGAAAAAGGAGAGTTTTGTGCGCGCAATCGCGATAGTTTAACGAGAATGTACAAGGAAAAAGCCTTGCGTTACTTATCCGCAAGAACAGCGACAATGGCTCAGGTAATGAAAGTTCCTTTTTCAGTCCAAGTTGGTCTTTCTAAAGCGAATAACTACTTGGGAATGAATAATATTCGATTGAATAGAATAGTTTACAATCCCGCTCTCTTTGCTTACGATCCCGATTTTTCTGATGCGATTATCATTCACGAGTTAGCTCATTGTTTTGCCCATGGTCACGGCAAAGATTTTTATGCTATAATACAAAAGTATTGTCCGCGATATCGCGAGTATTCTACCTATATATCGAGCGGATTATTCAATAGAGAAATGGTAAGCAAAAATGAGCAATATAATTGAAATTTCATCTGAATCAAACAGCAATTACAAAAAGTTTTTAGATGTAAGAAAAAACGGAAAAAAATACGGATTGGTTCTCGTTGAAGGTGAAGATTTAGTGAAGGCCTGCATCGATTCACATTCCCTGGTTAATGTTATCTCTTATAAACTCATGCCTGAATATATGGAATACCGCCAGGCAGTATTGTCGAAAAAATTATACAAAAATCTATCCTCTTATCAATCCCTTCCTAAAGTCATGGGTATAGCCAAATATTCGCTGTCAGAAGAGATGACAGACAGAGTTATCTATCTCGATGGTATACAAGATCCCGGGAATTTGGGTACTATTGAACGCTCAGCCCTAGCTTTTGGATTCAAGTCTGTCGTCTTGTCTAAAGATTGCGTCTCGCCTTTTAATTACAAGGCTGTTCAAGCCTCGAAAGGCAGCATGTTCGACTTAAACATCAAGTATGAAAATCTAGAAGACATGGTTAAAATGGGCTACCAGCTTTACCTCACATGTTTGGATGGACAGGATGTTAGATATACTAAACTTGAAAAAAAAGGAAAAGTTTGTCTAGTTATTGGAAATGAAGGACAGGGAATTCGAAAAGAACACTTAAATCTTCCCGGTCACAAGATTAGATTAGAGATAAGCCAAAAGATTGAATCTTTGAATGCTGGTGTAGCTGCGAGCATTTTTATGTATTTGTGGAGTTAAACAATGTTAGTAGATCAAATAGATTTAAATGCAAAGCCAGATACGATCAACACAACTTTTTTTAAAAAGCAGGATGTTAAGCGTGTACTTCTTTGCCTTCACGGATTTAAGACAGCAAGTCGTCACGACTGCGTTGATTTTCAAAATTATTTTAACAGTGTAAACAAGAATCCAAACTTTGAGGTTCAGAATGTCACTTTCTATCAGTGGGGAAATCCAAAAACTTATCATCACGCTATGTTTTACGATACTTGTAAAAAGGCGGTCAAGGAATATCTAGATAAGGGATATGTAGTATATATATTGGCTTATTCTTTTTCGGCGAGCATCGGCGCAAAGCTTTGTGTTGAATTTCCACAGATAGATAAATTGGTGCTGGTTGCTCCAACAACATATTTGGTAAAAACACGATTACTCATCAACTACCTCGCTTTTGCATACAAGCAAATTTGTCTTAAAATAAAGTACCGCAGCAAAGCAAAAAAGATTATGAAACGAAACAAAACCGAAGGAATTATTAGGCTTTTTTGGGCTATGACTTTTACTCTTACCTCCTATAGAAAGTATCTAAAAAAGTTGAAGTGCAAAGTCTTTATGATAAAAGGTGCAAAAGACGAATTCTCAATCAACAATACTTTTTCATACGTATCATATAAAGCGAAGAACGCTATCACGATATCTAAGGTTTATCCCGGTCACAACCACACAATGTTCATGGATGTCAAACGCGCCGTTCCCGCTTTTAAAGATGTTCTTTATTTTATTTTCCACATTGAGAATTTCAACGGGGATTTACTGGAAGAAAAAGAAGATTAAAATCACTTCCAAAAGTTGTCGATTTTTAAAAGTAATAATTTCGCAAATAAATGGAAATATTTTCTAAAAAGTGACTCACTTCTGAAAATTGATAATTTTTGGAAGAAAAAATCAACACAAAATTACACTGGGATTTTCCGGAGAAAAAACTTTAAAAAATCCCTATTTTACTATGTTTTTTAAAAATTTGTACTTTTGGGTAATACTTGGAAAAAAATTTCAAGTAAGAAATTTTTTTGACTTTGAAAAATATTTAATAAAAATAAGTTGCTTTTTGCAATACAGTTTATTATTATTTCTATGTTGTTTAAATAAGGAGTTCACAATGATAAATAAAGATGCCCCTCTCATCGAGTTGAGAAACATTTCTAAAAGTTACGGTGAAACGAAAGTTTTACAGAATGTAAATCTCACTATCAATGAAAATGAATTTGTCACTTTACTCGGACCTTCCGGATGTGGCAAAACCACCACCTTGAGGATCTTAGGTGGATTCGAATCTCCAACGAGTGGAGAAGTGTTTTTTGAGGGGAAGGATATATCAACGATACCTCCTTACGAGAGATCTACCAACACTGTATTCCAATCTTATGCTCTTTTTCCGCATCTAGATGTGTACGACAATATTGCTTTCGGTTTGCGCTTGGAGAAAATCGAGCCAAGAAAATATCCGAATGTTGAGTTGACTCCGAAGGAAAAAGTGAGGAAATTTTTTAAAAAAACAACCAGTAGATATACTGAATATGAAATTAAGAAAAAAGTTGATGCTGTTATTAAACTTGTAAATCTTACTGGGATGGAACATAGAAATGTTGCCAATCTCTCCGGAGGCCAACGTCAGCGCGTCGCTATTGCTAGAGCTATAGTTTTAAGACCGAAAATATTACTTTTAGATGAATCGCTCTCTGCTTTGGATTTGAAGTTGCGCAAAGACATGCAATACGAGTTGAAGGAATTGCAGCGTTCGACCGGTATCACCTTTGTCTTTGTAACGCACGATCAGGAAGAGGCGTTGACTATGTCGGATAAAATTGTCGTCATGAAGGACGGATATATAGAACAGGTTGGGTCGGCTGAGGAGATTTACAACGAACCAATAAATCGCTACGTCGCTAATTTCATCGGCGATTCAAATATTTTGAGTGGAAAAGTTATCGATTCTAGACACGTGGAATTCGACGGAGAAAAATTCCTTATGGAAGAAACTAAATTCCCCGAAGGTGCTGAAGTCGATGTGATGATGAGACCCGAAGACTTGGATATCGTTTATCCATCGAAGGGAAAATTGACAGGAACGGTTGACTCGATTTTCTTCAAGGGAGTTTTTTACGAAGTCGATGTCATTCTTGACAACAAGAGAATCGTTACAATTCATACGACCGATTACATTCCAGTTGGCAAGAAGGTTGGAATTAATTTCGATACCGAAGATATAACTTTAATGGAGATTATGAAGTAAAATGGCTTTCCACGTTAATACGCTTCGCGGAACGAAGAAAAAAAATAACTTTAAATTTGATTTATATACGGGAATGAGCATCCCCTATTTGCTGGTTCTCTTCCTATTTGTCTTATTGCCTTTTTTCTTCATCGTTCTCTACGCATTCTTAAATAAGTCCGATTCCAAACTTTTCCTTACTTTGTCAAATTTTTCTCAATTTGTAACAAATGAGAATTTCTTGATAGCCGCTGGATTGTCAATTTGGTTTGCATTTCTTACGACTTGCATTTGTATGGTCATATCCTATCCTGTGGCATATTTCACCGCCCGTTCTAGACCGAATATACGCTCAGTTGTCATTCTCTTAATTACGATTCCCATGTGGATTAACATGCTGCTAAGAACTCTAGCTTGGAAACAGATATTCGAACTGATTGGTGGCTGGATGAATATTAGCATTCTCGGAACAGACTTTGCAGTCGTCTTCGGAATGGTATACGTATTCCTTCCTTTTATGATTATTCCTATCTATACTTCCATACTTAAGATTGATCCTTCGCTTTATGAAGCAAGCAAAGATCTCGGAGCAAATTCATTTAAGACATTTATTCACGTTACGCTTCCTTTGAGCATGCCGGGAATAATTTCCGGAATTACGATGGTATTTCTTCCCGCAGCTACCTCTCTAGTTATTCCCAAGTATCTAGGCGATGGACAATCGCGCTACTACTTGATTGGAAATCTCATCGAATCTTACTTTATCGCCGGGGATAATTATTACTTTGGATCCGCTATTGCTGTCTTGCTCTCTTCAATTATATTGCTCATGATGTACTTCGTGAACAAGATGGATCGAACGATAGTAACCGAAGCTCAAAGCGTAAGCAAGAAAAAGAAAATTCGAGGTAATTCAAATGCTTAGGAATAGAAAAAAGAAAGTGTTGAATTCATCGAAGAACTGGCGAGGAGGATGGCTATATAAGCTGTATGTTATCCTCATTGTTATTTTCTTCTATGCACCAATTATTTCAATTATGGTCTTTTCTTTCAATTCGGGAAGATCCGCTACAAATTTCGAGAGTTTTTCAACCGTTTGGTACCAGGAACTGCTCGAGAATGACACATTGCTCAACTCGTTGGGGGTGACGATCAGCATTGCGCTCATTGCAACGATCGTTTCGACGATAATCGGCACGCTAGGGGCGATTAGCTTAGCAAATGTCTCGAAAAATCATAAAGTTTTCACTAACTTTGTGTTAAATGTCAACAATATTCCCATCGTTAACCCCGACATTGTTACTGCAGTGAGTTTAATGGTACTATTCATGGCTGTTAGCTCTGTTCTCTCCATGGGATATATAACTATGTTGTTGGCGCATATTGCATTCTGTACGCCTTACGTAATCATTCAAGTCTATCCAAAAGTCTTGCGACTAGACAAGAACTTGATTGAGGCAGCTATGGACCTTGGGGCTAGTCGAAAGCAGGCAATTTATAAAGTTATGTTGCCAGAGTTGAGACCAGCCATCATATCTGGAGCACTTATGGCATTCACTATGTCATTCGATGACTTCATTATTTCTTACTTTGTCGGAGGGCAAACGCAGAACATCTCTATTTACATTTATTCGATGAAGAGATTCAATCCTGTCGTCAATGCACTATCGACCATCATATTCCTAGTTATCGTCATTGTGTTTGTCGGAATCGAAATCTTTAGATCCAAACACAGCAATTACGATGAAGAGGGAAATTCAAAGCGATATATTACATTTAAGGAAGAAGAGGAATTATAAAAATGAAAGCAAAAAAAATACTTATTTTATCCGCCCTTTTAGGCGGAATCGTCCTACCGAGCATCACTTCGTGCGGGACAACTGACTTAGTCTTTTTCAACTGGGGTGAATACATAGACACCGATTTGATCAAGCAATTCGAAGAGCAGGAAGGCGTCAATATCAAACTCTTGACTTTCGACACCAACGAGACGATGGTCGAAAAGCTAGAATCTTCCAGTTACGATCTTGTCGTACCTTCGGATTATGCAATTGAAGAACTTGCTGAAGAGGACCAACTCCTCGAGTTAGATATGTCCAAATTCTCAAATTACTCAGAGGACAAATTGGTTCCATCTTTGAAGAGTGCTCTCGACAATCTTGCTAGCGGTGACGATGGATTTGACTTACTCAAATATGCTGTCCCTTACACTTGGGGAGAAGTTGGTCTCATCTACGATTCCAGCGTAATATCTGAAGAAGAGATTGCTTCGGAAGGATGGGATGCTTTGATAACTGCCAAGAATGCTGACGGATCCGATCGCAAAGTCTGCGTTTACGATGCCGCAAGAGATGTTTATTCTATCGCTCTTTCTGCAACTGGAAACAACTTTGTCGACCCGACTGATGAGCAGTTGGATGAAGCGACAACTTGGCTAAAAACTATGACGGACAATCTAGGCGATAATCTTTCCTTTAAGACTGATGAAATTCTCGATGAAATGCCCGAGCACAAATATGATATTTGCTTGGATTATTCCGGAGATGCTATTTATTCAATAATGAATGAAGCTGATCCAATTTCACCTTTGAAGTTCTATATTCCTGATGCTGTCGAGGGAAGCGACACTCGCACGAATATATATACTGATGCTCTGTGCATTACTAAGAACTGCCAAAATGTCGACCTCGCTTATAAATTCATCGATTTTCTTTGCACGACTGAAGCAGCAACTGCCAATACTGAGTGGATTGGATATACAACTCCTCTAGAGGAAGTCTATGAAAATGTCACATCCGAAGGTGGAGCGTATGCAGATGTGGCTGACGCCTATAAAGTAAACGCCACCGATAAAGATCACTTCTACCGCTACAATGCGGAGCTCAAGGCGAAGATAACTGATTTATGGAACGCGAATATTAGATAAAATGATAAACACTTTAGTATTTGATTTAGACGGGACACTTGTTTACACGCTACCTGACTTAGCCAATGGGGTAAATTACTCTTTGGAGTTAAACGGATTTAAGACTCACTCTGAAAGTGAGATTAAAACATATTTAGGAAACGGATCGAGAGTGTTGATTGAGAAGGCGATTGGAACTAAGGTGAGCGAAGAGATATTCAGAAAAGTTTTCGATGACTATCTCAAATACTACTTAGAACACGTCGATGTAAAATCTGTCGAGTACGATGGAATGAGCGAAGTGCTGAGGGAATTCAAATCCCGCGGCTTCAAATTATTTGTTTTGACTAATAAACCCGATAACGCTGCAAAGAGGCTGTGTCACAGCCTCTTTGGCAACGTATTTGACTGCGTGCTGGGAAATTCAAAAAAGTTTCCAACCAAGCCGGATCTAACCGGATTTAACTATCTTAAGTCGCGGTTCAATCTTCGCGATGGAGAGATATGCTACTTCGGTGATTCAGATGTGGATATGATTACTTCGCGTCGAGCAAATTGTGCTGCAACTGTTGCCTGCGCTTACGGATATCGCGACGTTGAGGAATTGAAAAAATATAAACCGGAATACATTATTTCGACACCGAAAGATATTCTCAAACTAGATATATTCAATTAGTGAATTTAATTTAGCCCATTGATGTAAAAAATGTGTTAGCTGTCGATACATATCATTAGACATTTAGATGCGGTATATATGTAAAAAAGCAAAATATATTTCTTTGTGAAAGACAAAATCTTTCTGAAGTCGCTTTGCAAATGAATCAGCTAAAAATCTAAAATTTTTTTAGAAAAAAAGCCTCCCATATCTTGCATTTACTATATCTATGTGCTTTAATAAATAAGCGCTTTGGTTCCTTAGCCAAGTTGGTAAGGCAACTGACTGCAACTCAGTCACCATCGGTTCGAATCCGGTAGGAACCTCCAAAAGCGATAAATGTGCGCCTATAGATCAACTGGATAGATTGTTTGGCTACGAACCAAGAGGTTGGGAGTTCGAGTCTTCCTGGGCGCACCATTAATT
>Ga0172378_10003224_pt1 | contig 15369 bp, 14 predicted proteins | sample GrowelOW332metaG_FD_119755 | JGI IMG/M metagenome (GOLD analysis project Ga0172378, IMG submission 119755) | Groundwater microbial communities from an aquifer near a municipal landfill in Southern Ontario, Canada - Pumphouse #3_1 metaG | ecosystem: Environmental > Aquatic > Deep subsurface >... | reverse complement strand
TCTGCGTGGTGCTGTCGGTCGTCATGGCCTGGTGGTTCAAACGCAAAAAATGGTGGTAGGCGCAAGAGGGATGGAAATGGATACAGAGATTGCGCTCTCCTCGCTGGCAAACTGTTCGCTGGGAGAGCTGCATCGTTGCTTCATTCGGGCGTTCGGAGACTATGCAGTCCCCATGGATCTTCCGCAGGAACAGTTCAGTTCCATGCTCGTGCGCAACGGATTCGACGCGGATCTATCCGTCGGAGCATTCCAAGACGGACAGCTGGTCGGCTTCATCTTCAACGGAGTGCGGGACAACATCAGCGGAAAACTTGCCTATGATAGCGGTACCGCAGTGTTGCCGAAGTTTCGGGGCAGAGGGATCGCCTCCAGGCTCATCCAGTTCTCGACGAATCGGCTGGCGCAAGCCGGGGTATATGGATATGTCCTGGAATGCATCGCAAGCAACGAGACGGCGCTCGAGCTATACCGGAAAAGCGGATTCAGACAAACCAGACATCTCGATTGCTGGCAAGCGGAAACGGACACGCTCCTGTCCCACCGCGTCGATGTCAGGTCGCAATATCAGTTCGAGCCCGGATCAACGGAGGAGCTCGACATGGCGCAGGGCATCCTCTCGTCCTACCCCTCCTGGCAGAACAGCGATATCGCGATCAAACGGATCGCATCCCGGCTACGGTTCATCAAGCTGACCGACGTACGGCACCGGATCATCGGATTCGCGGCCTGGGAGCCAACGAACGGAACCATCTCCCGTCTGGCGACCTGGGACATCGACGCCGCGCTGCTGATGCTGCAATACATGGCCCACCACAGCGAAACCGACAGGATGCGGATGATGAACGTGGATACGGAAGATCGGCTGCTCCCGTCCGTTCTCGAGGAACTCGGATTCTCGGTCTTCGTCAACCAAGTGGAGATGCTCAAGCTACTGCATTGAAACACCATCCCCTCCCGTTCCGCATGCGGCCGGGCGCACGCCGGACCGGCGTTGCAGGAGGTCGGAAAGCTTGCTATAGTTGTCCGATATGGGAAACGACTCCTATGCGATCAGACCAATGCGAAAGGAAGAACTTCCTCAAGTACGCGCACTGATGGAGCGCTCGTTCGAGCCGTATCTTCGGCCGATCTTCTTCATACATCCCCAGTCGACGCTTGTCGCGGTCGATGGCGACGACACAGTCGTGGCCGGCATCAACCTCGATATCTACGGTGTCAGAAACGGCGCAGTGAAAATCGGCTACATTGGATGGCTCTATACCGACGCCCCGTGCCGCGGCGCAGGGCTGGGAGGTCGTCTGATCGATGCGGCGATCGCATTCCTCGGAGAGCAGGGATGCACCGATGTCGGTGCATGCATCGAAGGGGACAATCCCAGTTCATTCAAGCAGCTGTCGTTCCGAGGTTTCTCCATCCTTCCGCTCGTCGGACAGATCAAACGGTTCGGATTCGGATTGCTCACCGTATGGAGACATGCTTCCAGATTCTTCGACATGGGATACTTCTTTTGGCACAAACGGCTGGACGCCCCGGACCGTCACGGACAAGGGATGAAGCGGGAGACGGATGGATCGCTACGCCCATCGCAGAAGAAACAAGCCGTGGCGATGGCAGGTACAGGGCTCGCATGCTCCCTGCTCTGGATCCTTGCGTTGCTGAGAAAAGGTGTCGCACAGAACCTGTCACCGCTCGCGCTGATAGCGCTTGCCGCGTTTCCACTGGCGCTCCTGTCATGGCGGTCGCTGGCGATGCGGCTTACGGCGAAGGCCGAAGGTTTTTCCGCCATGTTCCTCCCATGGGACACCGCATGGCTGGCAGGAATCCTGCTCCCCGTCCTGACAGGATGGCCGTTTCCGGTTCCCGGCAACTGGTATGTCGCAGGAACTGGATGGAGGCTTGAGAAAGAACGAAAACATCTCGGCGTCATAGCGGTCGCGGGAGTTCTCGCATCGTTGTCCATGACGGTCGCATGCAAATTCTTGGCAAGGGCTCCCATCGATACGGTCTGGTCGGGAACCCCCGTGCGCATGCTGGCCGGACTCGCCTTCCAGTATTCGGCGACATTGCTCGTTCTTGATCTGTTCTTCTTTTTCTATCCGTTCTGCGGTTTCAACGGCAGCCGGGTCAGACGTCTCTCCCTCCCCCTCTGGGCGGCGCTGACCGTTCTGTCCATCGCGATCATCATCGCCTAGCGAGACGGAAATCTGTTCCACACGGAACTCAATGACTTGTTCTCTGGAAGAATGTCCGATATATTTATCGTATCATGGATGACCCGTTGCCTAGTACAGGGTGCTCGCCCGAACACCCGCCCGTTTGTCAGGATATGGCGTTGAACCGGAGGTGCGCATGTACGCACAGCTGATCGTCATCATCATTTTGATCGTCCTTTCCGGTATTTTTTCAGCGACCGAAACGGCCTACACGTCCCTTTCCATCATTCAGAAGAAGGCCTTGGAGGCAAGAAAGGATCGGAAAGCGAAAGTCGCATTCAAGCTCTCCCAGAACCCGGATCTGTTACTGACCACGATTCTTGTCGGCAACAACGTCGTGAACATCAGCGCCTCGTCGCTGGTGACGACATTCACGATCCAAGTGTTCGGCAACCGGTTCGTCGGCATCGCCACGGGACTCCTTACGGTCATCATCCTGATGTTCGGCGAAATCACGCCGAAGCAGATAGCCCTCCATTACAACATGGAGATCGCCGCGACCATGGCCTATCCCGTCCGGTTCCTGACGATCGTATTCTTTCCAGTCGTATGGCTGTTCAAGACGATGAGCAAGACAATCACCCGCCTGTTCAGCCGTAAGGATAGAAACCAGTTGTCCGTCGAAGGTATCCTCCATGTGATGGATGTCGCCGAAGACGAGGGAGTTGTGGACGAATACGAGACAGATCTCGTGCAGCGCGTCCTCCATTTCAGCGAAACCCAAGTCAAGACGATCATGACACATCGGACGGAAGTGTTCAGGATTCCGGAAACCGCGACGCTGCAGGAAGCGTTCCCGTCGATCATTGCCAGCGGCTTCAACCGGATACCGGTCTATGCCGATGGCAATCCCGAGGAGATTTCAGGAATCCTCCTGCTTCGAGACCTGATGAAAGCCCAGATGGACGGGCGGACGGAAGAACCGGTCTCCAGCTTCGCCCACAAGCCGATATTCGTGCCCGAGACCCGGCATCTCGACGACATGTTCTTCCAGTTCAAGCGCGACAAGCTGCAGATCGCGGTAGTGCTCGATGAATACGGCGGCCTGTCCGGCGTCGTTACGATGGAGGATATCGCCGAGCAACTGTTCGGAGAGCTCTACGATGAACATGAGACAGGAGAAGCCGAGCGGATCAAGAAATCCGACGTCTGCCCCGGCTCCTATCTGGTCCAAGCAGATACATCGTTCCAGCAGCTGGTGGACGAACTCGACATCTCCTGGCCGCATGCGGAACGGATCGGTACGGTCGCGGCGTATCTGATGGAGCTATCCGGCAGAATCCCCGTAGAAGGAGATGTGCTGGAATCCCCTATCGGCAGCTTCCGTGTGCTGACCATGAAAGGAAAGCGCGTGGAACAAGTCGAGTTCACCCCTCATGAGACGGAACCGGAGTAAGGTTCCGTCTATGCAAGCGACTGTAACTTCCGCAATGTATCGCGACTTCCGGAGATCAGGTGGCTCGTATCGGAGCCGCACGATATGACGTTGATCCCCATCTCATGCCAGAACCGCATCTGTTCCAAGCTCTCAGTGGCGATGGAGATCCCCATGCTTTTCCCTGCGTCGCGGACCTTCTTCGCCGCAAGACGGATCAGATCGATCGTCGGTTTCTCGTAAATCCTATAGAGCTGTCCGATCGACGCAGACAGGTCGCAAGGGCCGATGATGAATGCGTCGACCCACGGATTCTTCACCATCTCATCCAGATTCTCCACCGCCATCTTGGTTTCAATCTGCACGCAACGGATCATATCCTCCCTGCTACCGTGGCAGATATACTCCCTTTGATCCATCACCCCGTAGTCGACCGCCCGAATAGGGCCGAACCCTCTATTGCCCTCGGGAGGATACAATGTCGCCTTCATGGCGGCATCCAGTTCCTCCGCAGTGTTGATCATCGGGAACAAAATGCCGATAGGCCCCATCTCAAGAACCCGCTTCGCCATGACAGCATCATTCCACGGCACACGGACGATCGTGTCGCACCGAGCCGCAGTTGCTGCGATCAGATGATTCAACAATACCTGATGGTCGGTCGGCGCATGCTCCGTATCGATCCAAAGAAAATCGAACCCTATTTTTCCGCACAACTCCGTGATGCAGGGGTCGCCCAGCAGGATGTGCATGCCGGTGACGAGCTCGCAGTCACGCATCTTCTGTTTCGTCGTCTTCACATCGACACCCCGAACAACAGATTCGGCAACCAAAGCGAAACTGCAGGAACGAACGTGACGAGGAGCAAGACGATGAACAGCGGAATCAAGAACGGTATCGTCGCCTTCATCACCCGCTCGAAAGGCACCCGGGATACATTCGATACGACATAGAGGACTACGCCCACCGGAGGGGTGACGACACCGATCATCAGGTTGAGGATCATGATCATGCAGGCCTGCGTCTGGTCGACTCCCACGCTCATCATGGCAGGGATCAGTATCGGTGTCAGAATCAGGATCGCAGCGGTCCCCTCCATGAACATGCCGACGAACAGGAGGAATACGTTGACGATCACCAGCAGCAGATATTTGTTGTGGGCTACGGAAAGCAACATGCTGGTCATCGCCTGGGGGACTTGCGCAATGGAAAGCACATATCCGAAAATTCCCGCCGTCATGACCAATGAAAGGACGACCCCTGTCGTCTCACAAGTGGAGAGAATGACTTTCGGCAGTTCCTTCCACGAAAGGTCCCGATATGCGAGGACGCCGATGATCAAGGAATAGAAGGCAGCGACGATGGCCGCCTCCGTCGGTGTCACGACTCCTCTGTAGATTCCGAGAAACAGGATGATCGGAGCGAGAAGGGCGAGAAACGCTTCTTTGAACGCAACCCAAAGGGTTTTCCATGTCGGACGCGGATTACGAGGATAATGACGCTTGTGCGCATAATATGCAACCAACACGCACATTGAGATCGTCATCAACACCCCAGGCACCACTCCAGCGACGAACAGTCGTCCGATCGATGCCTCGGCCGTCACCGCAAGAATGACCATCGGCAAGGAGGGAGGAATGATCGGTCCGAGAACCGCGGAAGCGGCGGTAGCCGCGCAACTGAAATCCGCGTCATAGCCGATTTCCCTCATAGCCTGTATCTCGATATTCCCCAGCCCGCCTGCATCGGCCACCGCCGTGCCGCTCATGCCGGCGAACAAGGCGCTACCGATAATATTGGCGTGTCCCATTCCTCCGGGAACCGTGCCGACGATCGTATTGGCGAAATTGAACATCTTCTTCGTCACTCCCGACGTATTCATCAGATTCCCCATCAGGATAAAGAACGGAGCGGCGATCATGGTGAACGAGTTGGCGGCCTGGGTGATCCGCTGGACGACCACCTCCATCGGCAGATGGTTCATGATCACATAGACGAACGAGCTCATCCCGAGGTTGACATACAAAGGAAGCCCGGTGAATAGCAAAACCAAAAAGAGAATCAGCGACAGCGTCATTCCGTAGCCTCCTCGTCGACGATGGTATAGGGTTTGGGTCCATCCCGAAATATCCCGATCATCCCCAATATCTCGTAAACGATGATCAGGAAATTACAGACGGGAACCATGAGATATACCCAGCTATAATTGAGATTGAAAGAAACCGCATGCCCGATCGAGGCGATCTTCATCATCCTGACACCATACACGACCATCAGGATGGAAAAGACAATCGTGACAAAATGATTGAAGATCTGCATCCATTTCTGGAATTCGATAGGAGCTTTCACGATCAACGCGGTGATCTTGATATGTCCGCCTGAGCGCTCCGCGATCACCCAGCCGAGATAACATATCCACACATAGATCAACCGGATGGCTTCCTCCGACCAGGCCAACGGATCGTTCAGCACCCATCTCCAGAATATCTGCATCAAACCAAGTACAAAAATGACAATGAACAGGACTACCGAGAGCACATCGATCGCTTTCTCCACGATCGTCTTCGTCGTAGCGAAGGCTTTGCTGCCGTTCATGTCTACCTCCCACATCTCCAAATTCCGTCCAGAAGGACGCAATCTTTTCGTGACCCTCCCGCAAGAGAACGGTCGAGGAACAACACGGCGGGAGAACATGCTCCCGCCGCCAATCAAAACACGTTATTTGATATCTTGGATCATCTGCCAAGTCCCTTCGCCCCACTTGCTTCGGAAGGCAGCCTCGACATACGGGGCCGTCACGGCGCGGAACGACTCAACATCGGGGGTGATGATCGTCACGCCTTTCTTCTGCAATTCGACCTTGAGGTCCTCCTCCGCCTTCACTACTTGCTCATCATGCCATTTGATCGCTTCGGCGACAGCGTCCTCGAACACCTTCTGGTCTTCGGGACTGATCTTCTTCCAGACATTCTCGTTGATGAAGATACAGTTCGGGCAGATGATATGGTCGGTCAGGATGACATATTTCTGAATTTCATAGAACTTCTGCGCATTGAACGTCGTCAGAGGGTTCTCCTGAGCATCGGCGACCTTCGTCGACAGGGCAAGATACAACTCTCCGAGGTTCATCGGAGTGGCCTTGGCTCCCCACGCTTCGACCATTTTCATATACAACGCCGATTCAGGAACGCGGATTTTCATCCCCTTGACATCCGTTACCGAATAGACCGGTTTGTCCGTCGTCGTCAATTGCCGGGTTCCGTAGTAGATGGCACCAAGCATTCGGACGTTCTTTTCAAGGAAAATGTTGTTCAACCAATCCCCGAATTCACCGTTCAACGCCTTGCTGAGATGTTCCCTGTCGCGCCAGATGTACGGCGCTTCGGCGATATCCGCCACAGGAATCCCGACTGCGGAGAACTGTGCGGGACCTTCGGTACACATATCGACGAGACCGGACTGGACACCTTCCACCAAGTCTCTGGACCCGCCAAGCGTACTGCTCGGATATCCTTGGATCTCCACACGCCCTTCAGTCCCCTTGTTGACGGCTTCGATGACCCTGTTCATCATCCGGGTGGTAATGCTGTCCGGAGTGTGAACAGAACCCCATCTGATCACGACTTTTTCCTGCTCCTTCGCACCATTTGCGAACACCCCCGCACCGACAAGCGCCAATACGAGGAACAGCACAAATGTTTTTTTCATAGAATCACCCCTTTTTGAAAAGTTTGAGCGGACCTGGACACAGGCCACAGCTTTATTTCAGCATGGGGCAAACGAGTTGTCAATGGAAATCTGTACGACAGCCATACACCTATTGCGGCATTACCGGTTCACCATCGGTCGCAAGGGACTCGAGTGCCCGTTGGTTCAAGACATTCTCCCAAGAATGGACGAGATGATCCCTCATCACATTCTCTGCGAAATCGGGATCGCCGGTGTGCAACGCATCCAGAATCAACCGATGCCGATAGATTCCATCCTCATTGCCGCCCGAGACTCGAATCCCGTCGATGATGAATTTCTTCAGCACACCTGTCATAGACTCCACGAGCAAAGCGAGCAGTTCGTTCCCGCTCAACCTACCGATCATGCAATGGAACTCGCAGTCTTTTTCAATCCTGACATCCAGGTTGTACATGTTCTTTTCCATCGAGTCGACCTGCTCTGCAAGTTTCTCCAGCTCAAGTGGCGTCACTCTGCGGGCGGCCTCCCTGATCGCAGCCGTCTCAAGGATCAGCCGGATAGCATACACCTCTTCGTCCTTGATTCGATCGATATGTACGATGCGGAGGATCAGCTTGGAGACATCCGAAGCCTCCGGCTTGGTGATATAGGCTCCTCCACCGACACGGACATCGACCAAGCCCCGTGCCTTGAGGATCTTCAGAGCTTCTCGGATAATCGTCCGACTGACGCCGAACTCCTTGGCCAGGTCCAGCTCCGATGGAAGCCTTTCCGCCAGACTTCCTTGCTCGATGATCGCCTGTTCGATGGTATCGGCGATCTGCTCATACAGGGGATTCTTATTGATATGCTCATCAAGTTTGAGAATATTGCTCATACGTCCATAGTAAAAGCTTTTTGAAGCTGGCACAACACAGTTTTCGCTCCCGCCAGCAAATAATCCGTATCTGCTGCGATGGAAATCATATCCACACCTCTTCGCTTCCAGAGCAGGATGTCCTCGAAGGAACAAGCACCATAGGAAACACCTATCCGCTTGCCTGCGGCATGCGTTTTTTCAATCACCCGCTCGATCATGCGATCCACTTCTTCGTTCCGCCAATCTCCGAGATGCCCCATGGACGCCGCAAGGTCGCACGGTCCGATGATGAGGGCATCCATATCCTCGATGGAAAGTATCCGATCCAGCTCCGGATAGGCCGCGACATTCTCGAATTGCATCAATTTCAGAATTGAGGAATCCGCCGTCTCCAAATACTCCCCTATCGGGACATTCCCATACCGGATCGGACGGCGAGGACCGAACCCACGGATACCTTTCGGGGGATACATGCAGGAACGGGCGGCCTCGACGGCCATCTCATAGGAATTGACCTGCGGAAACACGATTCCGTCAGGCCCCATCTCAAGAATCGGTTTGACCCTGATAGGATCGACCGCAGGTACTCGGACGATCGCGCTGGTCCCGGTCGCCCGAGCCGCGATAAGATGGGATTGCAGACATTCCAGACTCATCGAAGTATGTTCCGTGTCGATCCATAGATAATCAAACCCAAGATCCCCGAATAGTTCCGTGACCGCAGGTTCGTTCAAGGACACATGGGTGCCGAACGCAACTTCTCCTCGGGAAAGTTTTTCTTTCAATCCATCCATATCTCCCCTCCTTCACAGCCCTAGGTCTTGCCGTATGACCGTTTCCATTCGAAACAACGCCTCTACCTCATGGATCGCATTCTCGGTCAGACAGCTGGGATCTTTACTCCGAGAGACGGTCGTCATCGGGACGCCGAATGCATTCTGATAGTATTTTGCGCTGACTGGATACGCCCGAGCCTCAATGACCGCCGCCAAGGTCAGAAAATCACTGACCCGACGGGCCTGTTCCGGAAGCTCACGAAAATGGCTGTAGAGCCAACGATAAATATCCACATGGAAATTCGCCATCACCCCATTGTAGCCGTCGGCTCCGAGAATCAGGGAATCAAGCAAAGTGGAGGTATTGGCATTGAACAACGACAACCCGGTTCCCTTGATAGCGGCGATCCGTTCTGTCAATAGAGAAATAGAACATGAAACATCCTTGAGGAACACAAGCTTGCCAGATTGGGCGCAATCGCGTAGAAAGTCAGTTGAAAGCAACCGCAGATAAGGATAAGGACACTCGTACAGGCCGAACGTAACACCCGGAAGCTGCCGGAACAAATAGTCGCTGTTATTGACGAACTCCGCTTCATCATGGTCCTTTGCGGCGATCCTGTTGCTGACGAGCACGACCGCATCCACCCCCGTCTCCCACATGCGGCCGAGCTGCTCCACCTGCTCGTCCAAAGCATCCGCCGTATGTCCGCTTGCGATGACCTTGACACGTCCCGCCGTGGCATCATGGACGGCGGTGGCGATATCAAGCTTCTCCTGTTCCGAGAGAAAAAACATTTCGCTACTTTGGCAAACGGCGAATATGCCATCGGCCCCTTTCCTGATATACCATTCGACCAAATTCCGTATCGCCGGAAAATCGACTCTTCCGGCTTCGGTGAACGGCGTGATCATCGTGGGCCAGCACCCATAGTAAGCTTTCTCCATTGCACGGCTCCTATACTCCCGATATCTGAGACATGGATACTATTCTACTCAAAGAAGCAGGAGTTGTAAACAAAATCTGTACGACAATCAGACTGCTTATCCTTTTTTCTCTCTCCCTAGCGAGAAGAGAACCCTTGTTCACAAGGGAGATTTTCCCATGTATCACTGAATCGCCGATACTTTTTCTCCCTATATCTGACGTCAACGATCAAGGACGGCCGATTCCAGGCTGTCGAGAAGGAGTCGGATATGACACAGAAGCCGTTCATTACAAACATGACCGATGAAGACTTGCATTTCGGTTATTTCGCTGTGGGACAAGGAGTCATGTACGCCAGACAACATCTGGAGGATCCAAACCATTTCAGGCTCCTCATGGATATCGCAAGAACCGAGTTCCTGGCCGCGGGAATCAAACTCATCTACTACTGCGGATTCCCCGATCAATACATCCTCGTCATCAAGATCGACGACACGAAGACAATGATGGCAGTCATGGAGCGCATCTCCAAGGAATTCTCCCGCCAATTCAACAAAGGGAGCCGAAGACGGACGAACCCGTTGACGCCGCAGATCATCTATCACCCGATCCTCTCCAGCAGGATGATGTATGAAATGATCAGGGACATCTATGACGATACGGAATATGACAATCCTCATTGGGTACCCTTTGGGGGAGGAAGGGAACTGCTGGAGGATTCCGAAGGATATATCGATCGAGAAGCCCTGGAATTGGCCACGGGAATTCCGTCGTGCGCATGGAAGGAAATGCTCAAGAGGCCGAAATACTTCACCCAACCGCCGGATCTTCCTGAAAGCTACGACATCGGAGCCGGCTATATCCTTGCTGGAAATGACTGATAGACATGGTTCATGCCGGTAAACGCCATCCTCTTTGTTGACTGAAAACTACGGCATGGGTATGATTGCCGGTATGAGCAAATACCCTTTCAACGAGATTGAGAAGAAATGGCAGAAGTATTGGGAAGACAACCAGACTTTCGCCGTGACGGAAGATCCTTCGGTACCGCCGGAGAAGCGTCAGTACGTACTGGACATGTTCCCCTATCCATCAGGAGCCGGGCTGCATGTCGGACATCCGGAAGGCTACACGGCCACCGACATCTATTGTCGATACCTGCGGATGAACGGCTATAACGTACTGCATCCGATGGGATTTGACTCATTCGGTCTCCCTGCGGAAAACTACGCCCTCAAGACAGGCACTCCCCCGCTGATATCGACGGAACGGAATATCGACAACTTCCGCAAGCAGATCAAAAGTCTCGGATTCTGCTACGACTGGAACCGCGAAATCTCCACTCATACCAGCGAGTACTACCACTGGACGCAGTGGATTTTCGTCCAGCTCTACAAAAAAGGTCTTGCCTACGAATCCCATATGCCGATCAACTGGTGTCCCCAGTGCAAGACAGGCCTCGCCAACGAAGAGGTCAAGGAAGGCATGTGCGAACGGTGCGGCACCCATGTGGTACGCAAGAACATCCGCCAGTGGGTGTTGAAGATCACAGCCTACGCCGATAGGCTGCTTGAGGATCTGGACGACCTCGACTGGCCGGAATCGGTCAAGCTGATGCAACGAAACTGGATCGGCCGTTCGGAAGGAGCTTCGGTTCTGTTCAGGATGGCCGACAGCGACGATACGCTGGAAGTATACACCACGCGTTGCGACACGCTTTTCGGCGCCACCTACATGGTCATAGCCCCGGAGCATCCGTTGGTCTCGAAGATCACCTCGGCGGAGCAGAAGCAGGCCGTAGAGGAATACCTCGAGCAGGCGGCGCGCAAATCCGATCTTGATAGGACCGATCTTGCAAAGGAAAAGACCGGCGTATTCAGCGGCAGCTATGCGATCAACCCGGTCAACGGAAAGAAGATTCCGGTGTGGATCGCCGACTATGTGCTGATCAGCTACGGAACCGGCGCCATCATGGCCGTACCGGCCCATGATACCAGGGACTGGGAGTTCGCCAAGAAGTTCGATCTGCCGATCATCGAAGTCCTCAAGGGCGAGGTCGATGTCCAGCGGCAGGCTTGGACGGAAGACGGAATCCACGTGAACAGCGGCTTCCTCGACGGAATGAACAAGGAGGATGCGATCAAGGCGATGATCGCATGGCTTGAAGAGCGGAATCTCGGCCATATGGCTGTCAACTACAAGCTCCGCGACTGGCTGTTCAGTCGCCAGAGATACTGGGGAGAACCGATTCCTTTGGTCCACTGTCCGCATTGCGGCATCGTCCCTGTCCCGGAAGAACAGCTACCGCTCACACTTCCCGAGACGACCAGCTACGAACCGTCGGGAACCGGAGAAAGCCCGCTGGCGAACATAGAAGATTGGGTGAACACGACCTGTCCGGTATGCGGAGGCCCTGCGAAGCGGGAAACCAACACCATGCCGCAGTGGGCCGGCTCATGCTGGTACTACCTGCGGTATCTCGATCCCCACAACGACAAACAGTTCGTCGATCCGGAGAAAGAACGGTACTGGATGCCAGTCGATCTGTACGTCGGAGGTACGGAACATGCCGTCCTCCATCTGCTGTACGCCCGGTTCTGGCACAAAGTGCTATACGATCTGGGGCTCGTCTCAACGAAGGAGCCGTTCCAACGACTGGTCAATCAAGGGATGATCACATCCTTCGCCTACCAGCGCAAGGACAAGACGCTGGTGCCTACCGATCAAGTCGAGGAAGTATCGCCCGATGTCTTCGTCGAGAAGACGACCGGAGAGCCTCTCGAGCGGATCGTGGCAAAGATGTCAAAGAGCCTGAAGAACGTCATCAATCCCGACGATATCATCAACGAGTACGGTGCGGATTCCATGCGAATGTACGAGATGTTCATGGGTCCTCTCCAAGTCTCCAAGCCTTGGTCCACAACGGGATTGTCGGGGGTCTGGAGATTCCTTGACCGGGTCTGGCGTCTTTGCGATGACCGGAAGATCAGCGATGAACAGGCAGCCATTGCACTGCGCAAAGTCCTCAACAAGACGATCAAGAAAGTCACCGAAGATACCGCTTCTTTGAATTTCAATACCGCGATCAGTCAGATGATGGTGCTGGTCAACGAGCTGTACAAGATCGACACGCTTCCCCGCGAAATCTGGGAACCGCTGATCCTGCTGCTCTCCCCGTATGTTCCGCATCTCGCCGAAGAGTTGTGGGAACGGGCTGGACACGAACCGTCGGTGGCGAATATGCCATGGCCGACCTACGACGAAGCCTTGACGATAGACGAGGAAGTGGAGGTCGTCCTGCAAGTCAACGGAAAGGTACGATCTCGTATCATGATGTCCAAGGATGCGACCAAAGACGCGATGCTCGCCGCCGCGAAATCGGATGCGAAGCTCAAGGAGTGGATCGATGGAAAAACCGTCGTGAAGGAGATCGTAGTTCCCGGCAGACTGGTGAACATCGTCGTCAAGGACTGAACGCCTTTGCAGTTCTTTCCATGATATTCCCATCATTTATGAGCAGAAAAGGGGCGCTGTTCCGCAGCGCCCCTTTTGTACGTTCAAGGAGAAACGGAGGAACGAAAGATCCGCACCGGATCAGACATCGGTGACGACATGGATATAGATATTCGTCTCATATGCTCCGGCCAGAAGATTTTCAACGGCTCCGGTAACCCGAAGCGAAAGAGAGCCTTGGTAATTCGTATTGTAGAACTTGGTGTTCGAGGCGTTGCCCGCCATCGATTCGGAGACTGCCGCTTTCATCCAGTTCGCCTTGTCTCCCGAGGACGTCGCAGCGGAGAATGCCATCGTACCATCGAATGCGGCGGTGGGCGCCGTACCATGGAAGGCTTGGGCGACTATCTCGAATTCGCAGGAATTGTATTGGTTCGAAGTACCTGTCGATCCACGGCGTTTGAATTCGAATCTTGAAGCGTTCGCATTGTAGCGCGGCGAACTGGACACGAACAAATAGTAATCGTTGGGGGGGACGCTGCTCCGCACCGAGTTCACGGAAAAGTCAATGTCTGCGATCTTCATGAAGAGATTGTTGTTCTTGCTGGTCCTGATGTCGAAGGCATTCGTATTCGTAACGTATGGCGTCACCACAAGCTGACAGGTCGAAATCGAATTTGCATATTCACTTCCATAATACCCATTGATGAAAAAAGTCAGGCTTTGCGCGACTGAACCGGTCTGAACGGAAATGGTCAGCGATCCGACATAGTCGTCGCCGGGCGCGACCAGGCATTCCGGTTCGCCGGACAGCGTTCCGTCAGGATTCAAGACATCCTCGAACACCAGAACGACATCGATCCATGCGGACCCGACCGAAGGATAGACATTGGTCCCGCCGCTTGGCACGATATTCGTTCCATCGGTGCGAACCGTTCCCCCGTTCGTCTTGGGAAGTGTGAACGACAGTACGGATGACAATCCGAGATATCCATATAGAGGATAGGAATACGAAGTCTTGTCCGGAAAATTTTCATGATTGACACGCGGCACAAGGCAGACCGCGAAGGGACGTTTCAACGTCGGATCGCTTGCGGAAGTCAGCCACCAGTCGCTAAGGAAAGAGACCGAAGCAATCTCGGGACTATCGATTACACCGACTACGGCGAGTATCTGCCTGTCGCTGTATTTCTTGTTCGAGCTATTTGCATCCGAGCCCCAGACATTGGCGGGCTTCCAGAAATCGGCGGAAGCAAGATCGATCGCGGAACTGGTAGCAAACCGTTCGATCCAGATGTTCGCAGCTCCGGAAAGATACACATGGAAACATCCCCACATGAGGATGAATAGAATTGCACGTCGTCGATTGCCCATCAGGCTCCTCCCTTTACGACTACTCGCTGGTGACTAAGAATGTAACATCCGCACGATATTCGTCATCCGGTAGCTGACGCAGCATCTCCGACGGCGTGTCAAGTCTCAATCGAATCGGATTCCCTGCGATCGAGATATAGGAACCGGAAGTTCCCGCTTGCGGAACATCCAGCACAATGGAAGTAGAGCCGGACTCCCCGTTGTTCGTAGAGACCGTCAGCGAAGCATTTGTCGATGCGGAATTATCAGAAGCGTCGAGATAATAATACAGACAGCCGATGAAGAGCGTATAATCGATGGTATAGGACTGGTCAAAGATACCTCTCAGAGGATCGACAGTAATCTTCAACGTCACAGGATAATAATTCGTGATCAGATTCCAAGTCGCGATTTTCCGACTGACCATCGGATTCATGCCGCTTTGTACCTGCGAATCGTTGACGACATCGAACGGCATCCCCTCGGAAGCATTCGCCCACGCTCCTTTCTCAATCATGATCGGAGAAATCGAAAGAGACTGATATTTTCCGATCACACCGATGACCGGCATCTGCCAACTTCTCGTCGGCTGGGTCTCGCAATATCCGCAAGCCACAGCAAGCACCACGAGGGCGCACACGCTGATGATCCGTTTCATGGTATCCTCCACGGCTCTCATTGCACCAGGCATTCGATCGTCACCGTTGCAAGGAACTCCGTAT
>Ga0172378_10003223_pt1 | contig 15373 bp, 18 predicted proteins | sample GrowelOW332metaG_FD_119755 | JGI IMG/M metagenome (GOLD analysis project Ga0172378, IMG submission 119755) | Groundwater microbial communities from an aquifer near a municipal landfill in Southern Ontario, Canada - Pumphouse #3_1 metaG | ecosystem: Environmental > Aquatic > Deep subsurface >... | reverse complement strand
TCAAGGACTTTGTAGATGTAACTAAAGATGTTCAACTAGACTAAATATGAATAGAGAAGAGGTTAAACAAGAGGTACTTAATGTACCTAATTCAAATATACTATTGGAATTACCAACCTCTTTTGGAAAGAGTAAGTGTGGTCTTGATATTATGGCAAGTAAAAACCCTAAGGGAAGGATACTTGTCGTAGTACCAAGACTAGTACTTATAGAGAACTGGAAGGATGAAATAAAGAAGTGGGGATATGAAAAGTATCTCCCACAAGTAGAATTCTCTACCTATGTAAGCTTTCCAAAAAGAGCAGATAACTATGATTTTGTTATATTTGATGAAGCTCAGCATTTATCTGAAAGATGCCAGGAGTCTTTAAGTAACTTTACAATCAAGAACCTGGTGCTATTATCAGCAACTGTAACTAAGACTTTTAGATGTGGTTTGAAATTAGCATTTCCTGATTTGTATTGTTACAAGATTTCCATGAAGGAGGCAATAAGAGAGGATATTCTCCCTGACCCAAAAGTATATTTGATACCTCTTACTCTTGATTGGCAGCATAATAACTATGTTATAGTAAAGAACCCAAAAGGACCTTCTCCAGTTATTAAGGTAGACTATTTAAAGAGGTGGAGTGTACTAAAAGCTAAAAGTAAAAATAGGATAGAAATATCTTGTAGTCAGGCACAATACTCAAGGGATATGGATGCCTTAATAAACTACTGGAAAAGAAGGTCTTTTAGCTCTAATAGTCTGGCAATTAAGAATAAATGGTTACAACTCTGTGGTACAAGACTTAAGTGGTTATCTACAGAAAAGAATACTATTATAGAACAAATACTTAGTAAACTTAATAAAGAGAGAACTTTAACTTTCTGTAATAGTATAGAACAGACTGAAGAGTTGGGTAAATATGCTATAAACAGTAAAGCTAAAAAGGAATCTATTGAAAATTTAAGTAAGTTTAATAAGGGGAGTATTAATCATATTACAGCTTGTGACATGTTAAATGAAGGCATGAACTTAGTAAATTGTAGAGTGGGAATATATGCAAATCTACATAGCTCTGAGATAATAACAAAGCAAAGATTAGGAAGAATTCTTAGGCATGAAAGTCCTATTATTATAATACCTTATTTTGAAGGTACTAGAGATGAGGAACTTGTTAAAAAGATGCTTGAAGATTATAATCCTAAGCTAGTAGAGAAGGTGACTCTTAATAATTTAAAGATATGATTACAATTAGTTTAAATGGGGAAGCAATTAAGCAGAATGGGCTTACTATAGGTGAAGTTCTAGTACTTATAGCTACTCAGAATAAGGTAGACCTAGAGGAATCTAAGCAGAAGCTCATACTTAGTGGTATGCTTACTGCTGAAAGGAATGATTTGTTTCAGGCAATTGGGTGGAAGGCTACTTCAAAGGGAGCAGATGCTCTTAATAATGTTATTATAGATTCAGATAAATCTATTACTACTACTGCTGATAAGCTAGAAAGTCTAGCTGCTGAGTTAAAGAAAGTATTTCCTGCTGGTAAAAAGGAAGGGACTAATTTATACTGGGCAGATGGCATATCTCTTATAGTAAGAAGGCTTAAAATCTTCTTTAAGAAATATGGTACTACTTATGCAGATGAGCAAATACTACAAGCAGCTAAAGAATATGTAGCTTCCTTTAATGGAGATTATAGATTTATGAAGCTGCTTAAGTATTTTATCTTCAAAGAAAAGATGGGAGCTAATAGAGAGATAGAACCTGAATCTGAGTTAATGACTTATATAGAGAATGCAGGTCAGGAAGATTTAAATAGTGGTTGGTTAACGGAAATAAGATGAGTTTAAGAGAAAGAGTAACACAAAATCTCATTGCTAGAAGAAGTAATATTTTAAATGGTGAAATAAATAGTATACCTTCGCCCTTACGTAGGTTTAGAGAAGACTTTGTAGGAGTAGAACAAGCCAAATACTATTTATTAACTTCTGTGACAAAAGGTGGAAAGTCTCAATTTGGTTCATATATGTTTATATATAATCCCTTATTATATGCCTATTATCATAGAAATCAGCTTGATGTAAAGATATTCTATTACCCTCTTGAAGAAACTCCAGAGAATGTTATGGAAAGATTCATGAGCTACCTATTATATACTATGTCTGATGGTAAAGTAAGAATAAGTCCTAGAGACTTAAAGTCAACTGATAATGAAAAACCATTATCAGAAGAAGTACTTGCTATTCTTAATTCCCAGGAATATGTAGATATAATAGACTTCTTTGAAAGTCATATTATCTTTTCTTCAAGTACAAATGCTACAGGTGTTTGGAAAGAATGTAAAAGATATGCAGAAGAAAATGGTACTGTACATACTAAGAAAAAGAAGGTAACAGAAGTAAATGAGTTTACTGGAGAAAAGACAGTTAAAGAGGTTGAAGGATTTGATTATTATGAGGCTAATAATAAGAAGGAATATAAGATAATATTCTATGACCATATAGGTCTTACTTCTATAGAAAGAGGCATGGACTTAAGACAATCTATTAATAAGTTATCAGAGTATTTTGTTATTCTTAGAAATAGATATGGATTTAGTCCAGTAGTTATTCAGCAGCAGGCATTCTTTGAGAATTTGGATGCCTTTAAAATGGATAAACTAAGACCTAGTATAGCTAATCTAGCAGATAGTAAAGCAGTGAGCAGGGATGTAAATATATGTCTATCATTATTCAGTCCTTACAAATATGAACTAAGAGATTATCTTGGTTATGATGTAACTAAGTTTAAAGATAACATAAGATTCCTGGAAGTATTAATTAATAGGGATGGGCAGAGTAATGGTATGATAGGGCTATTCTTTGATGGATGCTGTAATATATTTCATGAGTTACCACCTCCTACTGATAAGGTAGGAATGGATAAATATTATGCCTATCTTAGTACATTAAGAGAAAAATCCAAAGTAACTTTTATGTTATTTGGGTATAAAATAAAAAAGTTCATTAAAGATATACATATATGAAAGCTTTAGTTTTAGCAAAAAGTGGATTTGGTAAATCTACTAGTATTGGAGAAATACCTGAATTAGGTATTATGGGGTTAGACCCCAAAGAAACTTATTTAATAAGTTGTGTAAATAAACCATTACCATTCAAGGGTGCAGGAAGTAAATATAAGATTACTACCCCAACCAAAATCACAGAAGGTAATAGAATTATTACTAATGATTCTAAGGAGGTAGCAAGTATTATTGAGATGCTAGCTAATCCAAAGTCTCCTTATAAGAATATAGTATTGGATGATATGAATTATATCAGTCAAGACTTCTATATGAAGAATGCTCTTAAGGGAGGCTGGGACACACCTAAGCAAATAGGTTATGGAATGGGACTTATCTTTGATGCCATTAACAAGGTACCAGAAGATAAGAATATGATTTGCCTTGCCCACTTTGAGGAGTTTAAGGATAAGAATGGTGACAGTATATCTTATAGATATAAGAGTACTGGTAATATGGTAGACCAATATATTTGTCCTGAAGGAAAATTTGAGGTAGTGATATATGGTAAATCTACCTATGATGAGAAAGAAAAGAAAAGTATCAGGGAGTTTGTAACTAATGATGATGGAGTATATCCAGCTAAGTCTCCTGTAGGTATGTTTCCTATCTATATTCCAAATGATTTGGGTAAAGTGGTAACAATGGCACAAGAGTATTATGGATAAAAAGCAATTCATTGAATATGATAATAAGTTAATGACTACAGGAACTCTAGACAAATTACAGTTATATACTGTAGTAAAGTCATATTGTATTGATAAAGGTATATCTGTAAAAGTAATAGATACCTATTTACCTATACTAATGGCTACTGTATATAAAGGAATCTGTATATCATCAGCTTTTAATTATTATGAAGAAAAGTTTGGTATATGCAAGCTTATTTCTAAAGATTCAAATGGAGAGGTTAAAGTAATAAAAGTATATTAAAATTAATAAAAACATGGTAAAAGAATTTAGTAAATTTGAGATTGCTGCTATTAAAAGAACAGCACAGAATGTTGACAAGTATGTTAGTAACAAGAATAAGTTACTAGCTAAGAAGGCTAAAATTGAGGCTGAACTAGTTGTATTACAAAGTATGATTGAGGGATGGCAGGAGCCTATTAAGAACATGACTGGTGGTTTTACTACTGAGGACTTGGTAGTTAAGAATATTGACAAGAGTGGTGATAACCCTATTACAAAGTATGAACTTAGGTTCCCAGATACTATTATACCTCCAGCAGATGTATTAGACCCTGAAGTACCAGTAGATGATTCTTCAGTAGTATCAATGCCAACTCCTAGTGCAGAGTATTAATTAACAATAAATATAAAGATATTATAATATGAAAAAGAAGACAGCATTTAATTTTATGGCAGTTGCTGCTGGTAGAGAATCTACAGATGGCAGTGCAGTTAAAAGATATATTGGTGTAGCACCAGTATTTGTATTGGCAGTTAACCCAACTATGAAAGAGTTGGGAGTTATATATGGTATAGAACTTGACAAAGCTCCTGTATATGTTGGAGAGATGGAAGTAGGTGAAGATAAACACAAGGTACAGAATGTAAGACTTGATTTTATCACTAAGAGTGATGCAGAGAAGTGTGGTATTGAGTTTATTACAAAGGTAGCTATGTTTGTAAGGAATGAGATTAGGTATAATAATGCTAAAACTAAGTGCCAGGTTATTGACAAGTATGGTAGAACATCTTGGGTAACTTCTGACCAGTTGAGGACTCATGCTATTCCTATTGATAAGAATGGTCATCCTTTGCAGATTGATGCTGACTATAGACCAGCATTTGTTGGTGAGGAGAACCTTACTGAGTTTATTAAGGCTTATCTGAATATTCCTAATCCAATGGCTTATGTAAATGGTAGCTGGGTAGAGAATACTAAGGTAAAACCTAGTGATTGTGAATGTAGACTTGAACATATTGAGGATTATTTCAAGGGAGATTTCTCAGAGATAAAGGATATTACTACATTGCAGCCTAATAACAGGGTTAAAGTTTTGTTTGGTGTAAAGAATAGTGATGATAATAGGCAGTATCAGGCAGCTTATACTGATATGTTCTTGAAGAACAATAATACTGATTATAGTAAGTTGGATAAGAATGTACAGGATAGGAAAGCTAATGGTGGTTATGCAAGTGTTGAGTTTGCAGTAACAGATATAAAGGAATATAATGTAGAGGCTACTACCTTTAATAGTCCATCAACTAATTTACCATTTGAAGCTCCTACTGGAGAAACTCCTTGGGGTAAATAATAATTAATATTCAACTATGGCAATTAGTGCAGGCACAGACTCAGTGAGTCTTGAAGATATATTAAGTAAAACAACAGAAGCTAATATATTAGCATATTATCTTGGTATAACTTCTATTCCCTGTATTATAAACTCTCCACTTAGGAAGGATAAAAGACCTTCGTTTGGTCTTTATTCTCCTAATGGGGATAGAGTTTATTATACTGACCTATCTACTAAGGATAAAGGTGGTATATATGACTTATTATCCCAGCTTTGGAATACAGATTACAGAGGTGTACTGTCTAAAATAAACAAGGATATACCCAAGTTTACCAGTAATACTGAAGTAAGTGCTTATCAGTGTACTGTAAGAAGTGTAAATACTTATAGTCATGATACAGAACTACAATGTAGAGTAAGGGAATGGAGAGAATATGATGTAGTGTATTGGGCATTATATGGTATAAGACTTAAATGGTTACAGTATGCAGAAGTATACCCAATCTCTCATAAGATTATTATAAAAGGTAATCAGAGGTTTGTATTTGGAGCAGATAAATATGCTTATGCCTATGTTGAACATAAAGAGGGTAAGGTAACCCTCAAGATATATCAACCTTTTAATAGGGCTGGTTATAAGTGGAGCAATAAACATGATAGAAGTGTAGTAAGTTTATGGACTAAAGTACCTAGAACTGGAGAAAATATATGTATTTGTTCTAGTCTTAAAGATGCTTTATGTGTATGGGCTAATACAGGTATACCATGTTTAGCTGTGCAAGGGGAAGGTTATAGTATGAGTATTACTGCAATTAATGATTTAAAGCAGAGATATAAGAATATCTTTGTATGTTTTGATAATGATGAAGCTGGCTTACTTGATGGTAAGAAGTTATCAGAAGAAACAGGGTTTATTAATGTAGTATTACCTCAATTTGAAGATGGTAAAGACTGCTCTGACCTATATAAATCTCTTCATGACCCACAAGAATTTAAAGAGATAATGGTTAATTTATTTAAAGAACGTTTATTAAAAATATAAAAACATGGAAGCTAGAAAGATTACAGTAGTGTCTACACAGACACAGAAAAAGTCAGTTATTACTACTAGTGCTGAGACATTAGAAGACCTTAAGAAGGACCTTACTGCCGCAGGTATTTGCTATGATGGCATGACATTTTATGAAGGAACATCAAGGACAGAGCTTATTGATAATAGGGCTATGTTGCCTAAGGAAGTGCCTTATAAAGGTACTACAACCAATGAATTGGTATTTATGCTCACTAATTCAAATAAGAGAATTAAAAGTGGAGCTAAATCAAGGGATGAACTCTACGCAGAAATTCAAAAGGGTGGAGTAGCAAATGATATTAAAATCAGATTTGGTAAAAATTACACACTTTGTACTAATAGGGATTTAGAACTATTCCTATTAGCTAGAGAAAATACACCAAAACCTAAGAAAAAGGTTACTCCTGCAAAAGTTGTAGCTAAAGAGGAAACTCCAGAGCCTAATAAGGAAGTTGCAGAAGTAAAAACAGCAATTAATGTACTTATAAAGGCTCTTTATGCACAAGGTATAGTATCTGCACAGACAGCAGGTGCTGTTTTTCAACTACTGAATAAAGGTACTATATTTAAAGAAGATGGTGGAGTTTCTCCTTATTCTGATGCTGATATAGAGACAATGTTTGACTTTATATCATTATAAGTATTTACTAAGGAGCAGGGATTATTCCTTGCTTCTTATATAATTAATATATATGAATATAGAAGAAGAAATTAAAAGGCAATATGATGAAGGAGTTGCCAAGGTTCATCGGGTATATGACATATTCAAAGACTTCTTTGGAGAAGATAAGGTAGACTTACAAAATATGTATACTCTGCAAGAAGTTAAAGACAGATTGGCTGGAGATAATATAGGAGACTATATATCATGCTTAAAATTGCCTTTTCACGGAAGTAAGGTAAATGAAATAGAGGCTAAAACTTTTAATAGTCTAAATTCTGAAGACCAAGAAAGTATATTAAAAGCAGTTAATATATGTACAGAAGTATGTGCAGGAGATGCAGAAGATGCCCTTTCTATCTTAGTTTGGTTTCCTAGTGTTAGAATTACTAATGAGAATGACAGACATGTAGATATAAAGGACTTATATGCTAAAGTTCATGTAAGTTTTACAGGAACAATGGTATCTACATTCTCTCTTAACAGAGCTACATATACTGTATTACATATGTCTAATAATTATATGCATTCTCATGTAAGTTCTATACCCAGAAATAACTATATCTATTTTCAGCATCCTTGTACAGGAAACGGCCCTATTAATTATACTATGGATAGTCTTACTAGTACTTTTGATGCTGACTTATGGAATTTGTTTTGCTTGGAATTAGCTAAATATGTTACAGTAGAATCATTAGCAGGGGTTCCCTATCACAAGTTAGAAACACTTGGTGTTAGTAATATGCGAGAAATTGATAGTAATAATTTTGAAATTCAGAAAACATTACCGAGAGTTTGGACCTCTTTGCATAATGAAGCAGGAACTCTTGTTACAAGTGGATTATTTAAAGAATTTATGCTTTATGCTATTGCTAGTAATAAGATTGAATATGGTTACTCACAAGGCGGTTATACTCTAGGAATGTCTTACTTTAATTTTGCAATAACAGTCAGTAATTTATTTATTGAATGGTATAATAAGAAGTATAATGAATGTGTAGAGTCTGCCCACCCATTACCTACTTTTAGGGACTTAACGAGCAATGGTACTATATTACCTTGTAAAGTTGGTGGAAAAAAGCTTTACTCTGATTTTTCTAGTGCTCTTGCAAATTCTTTTCTAGAAGATGTGGGTAAACATATGTGTACATTCAAGGGAAAAGATATTAAAATAAATATCTCTGACCTTACAGAATTACCAAAAGATTACTCATATATTCTTCATCCAAGTCTAATAGGATTTTTTGCTTGGAGATTAATGGAAACAATAAATTTTGAATATGGAAACAAAAATAGAGAATATGCCTCAGGCAATAAAGCTACTGAAGGAAGAAGGTACCTTTAATTTAATTATACCTGAAGAGGTAGAAAAGAAAATAAGATACATGTGCCAGAATGTAAGTACCATTGAATGGTCAGGTACATTGTTTTATAAGTTAGAAGGAAAATATGAAGATGGCACACTGGTAATAAGATGTGTTGACTTTTTCCTCATGGATATAGGAAGTTCAGCCTACACAGAGTTTGATATGTCACCAGATGTCATAGGTTATATGACTGAAAACACAGAGTTACTTGACTGTCAGATGGGACTAATCCATAGTCATAATACTATGGCTACTTTCTTTAGTGGTACAGATACTGGTACTTTACTTGAAGAAGGTAAAGATAGGAATCACTTTGTAAGTCTTATTGTCAATAATGCAGGTGTTTATACAGCTGGTATTACTAGACTAGAGCATACTATATCTGAAATAACAGAGAAAGGTACATTTCATACTTTTCAGGATGAAGTAGTAGACTTAGAGGGAGAAACATATACAGAAGAAAATACTGCTGTAATATGGAGAGAGCTTAATATTATTAAGGAAGGTGTAGATGATAGTTTTGAAGTTCTAGATGATAGAATGGCAGAGATTAAAGCAGCTAAAGCTGCTAGACCTGTTTATAATGGTTATACTGGATTTAATCAATATGGTTATAATGCCAATAGTGCAGTTGCTCATGATGAAGAATTTATATGGGGTAAAGATAAATACCCAGAATCATATGAACCTGTTACTAAGGTACCTCCTTATAAAGAGCCTAGTTCAAAGAAAGAAACAATCTTTAATAATTTAAGTGATGAAGTAATTACTAATGCACTTAAGCAACTTATTACTGGTAGTGTCATATTACCTAATAATAGTAAGATTGATTTAAAGCAATGGGCCAGAAATATGGAGACTCTCTTTGATAGAAGGTTTAAGACAATGAAAGATTTTGAGTCTTGGGCAGTCAATTATGTAGACTTCCTAGTATGGGACTTAGATGACCCTAAAGTGCTTAAATCTGAAGATACATGTTTAATTGGTAGTCAGCAAATGCTTGATGCTCTTGGAGAATTACCTTCAAATAAATATATCAGGTTATTTATTACGCTACTTGAAGGTTACTCTTATACAGAATAAATTATGGCAGAAATAGAAAGTTCAGCAACAGAAAGAGCATTGGAAGAAATGGGCGAAAGGCCAACTGTACTCTCAGGACAAGAGGCAATGGATGCAATGGTAAATGCTATTGGGGAGCAGATAACTCTATCACAAGAGGAACTACCTGCTGGAGAAATAACTCTTAGTGCAGATGAAGAAAGGCTATTACAGCAAGTTCTTGAAGATGCTCACCAGGAGATACCAGTTAACTCTGCAACTATTGAAGAGGATGATAGTACATCAAGATTTAGTGGTGCTGTATGGTATAGTGCTATACAAGATAAGGTGATTACTCTTGCAGGTCTTGGTGGAATAGGTTCTTATGTAGGATTTTTACTATCAAGGATGCATCCTAAACACATATACATGTATGATGATGATATAGTTGAAGAGGCTAATATGTCTGGTCAATTATATAGTAGTTTAGATGTAAATGAAAACAAGGTAAATGCTCTTGGAGGAATGATGGGTAATTACTCTGGGTACCATACAACTACTGAATTTAATGATAAATTTGGAGAATATAGTCGAGCTACAGATATAATGATTTGTGGCTTTGATAATATGGAAGCCAGAAAAACCTTCTTTAAGGCATGGAAAGAGCATGTAGGTATGATAACTACTGATGAAGGAAGAAAGAAATGTCTTTTTATTGATGGTAGATTAGCAGCTGAGGAATTCCAGATACTATGTATTACTGGTGATAATGCGGAAGCTATGATAAGATATGAAAGGGACTTCTTATTCTCAGATGCTCAGGCAGATGCTACAATATGTTCTTATAAGCAGACTACATTCTGTGCTAATATGATAGCTAGTTATATGGTAAACAGCTTTGTTAACTTTGTAGCTAATAGCTGTAATCCGCTTATGCCTAGGTCAGTGCCTTTTTATACCTATTATAATGCAGAAACCATGTACCTTAAAATAGAGGAGTAATGAATTTTACAAATAGTTATAGAAGAGAAGTATCACAGTGTTTTAGAGGTATGGATTTAAATAGATATAGAGCTAATATAATCCCAAATCCTTTATTTAGGGGATTCTTAACTGTAGATATCTCTAAAGATTACTTTGAAGTACCTTCTGCTATACGAGTACTTGACCTTATGGATTTCCCAATAGATATTGATAAAGCTTGTATAAAAGTGTTTCCATTATATGTTGGAGAAGATGTACACACGCTTAATACTGGAGATGTCATAATGAGAAAGTTTATGGCAACTACCTATGAGACAAGACTAGTTAAGGTTGAAACTGGTAAAGGAGACATTTACTATGGGGGTAAAGGTATGATATTTGACAGATATTTTAATCCTTTACTTCTTTGTACTTATAAATCTTGCTTTAAAGAACCAGGAGGTCCTATAAGTCGTCACTTACAGTTAGAGACTAAGGTTGTACATATACATCCTTATGTATTTTTAGACCAGACTTCTATTGTACACAAAGCTATTATAAGTAAATTTGTACCATTCCTATTATCTAATACTATTAGAGGTAATTATAGTACAGAAAGTGTAATAGATATAACAGGAATAGAGTCAAAGTTACCTAGTATAGTTATAGATGATATGAGTAGTATATTCAGTAAAAGTGCAGTACCTATACCCTCAGATACATCTGAGAGTGAACGTATTAATAAATTTCTTTTAGAGAATGAGCATCTTATATCAGCAGAATGACAATAGAAGAGTACTTCGGAGATTGGTTAAAGGTCCTTGATAAGAAGTCTTTAATAGAAGTAACTAATAGAGTTATGGCACTAGCTAAGACTAAACCTATATGCCCAGATATATCTAATATATTTAAAGCATTTGAGGTTTGTCCTTACAAAGACCTGAAGATAGTAATGCTGGGACAAGACCCTTATCCTCAAAAGGGAGTAGCCACAGGTATACTATTTGGTAATAAAACAGATGTTAAGGAATTAAGTCCTTCGTTAAATATAATTAAAGAAGCTGCAATTAATTTTGAAGTTCCACATAGTTATATTAACTTTGACCCGACTTTAGAAAGTTGGGCAAAACAAGGAGTGCTTATGATTAACTCTGCTTTAACAGTAGAGATGAATAGGATTGGTTCTCATGTGATGGTATGGAGAACTTTTATCAGTTGTTTATTAAAACAGCTATCACAAAAAGAGCCAGGTCTTATTTATGTTCTATTTGGCAAACAAGCTCAAACATTTGAGCCATACATCAATAAACAGTTTAATACTGTCATTAAAATTGAGCATCCAGCATTCTTTGCAAGGACTCATACTAAGATGCCTTATGAACTATTTACTGATTTATCAAAATTAACTGAGGAAAAGTATGGAGTACCTATACAGTGGTACAATGAATATTAATTTATAAAATATAAAAACAATGGAAAAGTTTTATTTGAAATCTAACAATGAAGAGGTTAAACTTGGTGAAGTACTATATCATCCTGTAATAAGAAGGATACCTTTTGGTGTAGCAATGATGCAGGAAGAAGTTACTCTTGATGAGGAACTACTAGCTAAGTTGCTGAAAAATGGGGCAATATACAAGAAGCCTAGTGAGGATACCATTCTTGATACACCTAAACCAGTAGAAGTTAAAATACATACTGATTTGCAGTACTACTTTGAAAAGATTGCTAAGAAGCAAAATTGGCATACTGAGAAGGTATGTAATATACTTAATGCAGTTAGTACACTTAATCCTATGTCTGCTATGAACATAGTACTTAGGGAGATTGCTATTGAGATTGACCAAAAGTATAGTGACCACATTCAGAATAGTCCTAAGATTTACATCATCTCTGCTCTTAATGGTAAGATAGGTGAGGTAAACAAGGCTCATATTGCTAACTATAGGAACATAGCTGCCTTTAGGAGTATTGAGGATGCTAAGATTGCTTGCAAAATTGTAAGTCCTATTCTTAGAGGTATATTCAAGAATGGAAAAAGCAAATAAGAAGATAAGAAATGCAACTCCTAAAGAGTTCAATGGTATAAAGTTCAAGTCTATATTGGAAGTAATGGTTTATAAAACCTTACTTTCAGTAGGCTTTGAACCTTTGTATGAAAAGAATAAATTTGTAATATGGCAAGGATTATATCCTTCAGTACCATTTTATGATAAGGATGCTACTACTAGGATGTTAAAGCTTAATAAAAAGAAAATCATAGACATTACTTATACCCCAGACTTTACCTTTGAATATAATAAGAGACTTATTATTATAGAGGTAAAAGGTTTTGAGAATGATGTATTTCCTGTGAAGAAGAAATTATTTAGAAAGTCTCTAGAAGAGACTCATCCAGAAGCTTTGTTCTTTGAAATATATACCAAGAAGCAGCTCTTACAGGCTATTGAAATTATAAAGAAATTATGAGTACTACCAGATTAAATATTATTGAGAAACTTATAGTTGCTCTTCCTAAAAAGGACGTGGAACTAGGATATAAATTTCTTAAAGAAAGGGACTTTGAATCTTTACAATCTTTAGTAGATTCAGCTTCAATAAAAGTAAGGAAAAGTCGTAATACTGACAATCCTAAGGAAGAGTACAAGGACATTAATTTAGAAACTCTTGATACACTTAAAGCAGAGATAGATTCCTATTGTATGCTATTAGGTATAGGAGAGCCAGATGATGACTTTGTAGATAACATAGATTATATTAATGGATAAAAAATCACTTAAAGACATTAGCTGGGATGTAGATGAAGCTACTTATAGGGCAGATTCTGCTCTTAGCTATAGTACATTAGCCAGATATGAAAGAGAGGGGTTTAATGGCTTACCACATTTATTTGATAAGCTTGATACCTCTTCTCTTACATTTGGAAGTGCTGTAGATAGTATTATAACTGGGGGTCTGGAAGAGTTTAATAGCAGGTTCATGACAGCAGAGTTTCCACCATTACCAGATTCAATAGTTAAAGTAGTAAAGATACTATTTGACAAATATGGTAGTACTAATAGGACTTTGAGTAGTATATCAGAGGATAGTATACTAGAGATAGTAGAACTCACTAACTATCAAAGTAAGTGGAGACCTATAACCAGGATTAATAATATTAAGGAAAAGGGCACAGAGTATTATAACTTGCTATTTATAGCAGGAGATAAAACTATATTAGATAGTGCTACCTATAATAATGTTATGAATGCTGTAAATGCACTTAAGACAAATGATGCTACTAAGTTTTACTTTGCTAATGATAATCCTTTTGATAAGGATATTGAAAGGTTATATCAGCTTAAGTTCAAAGGTACATTTAATGGGATTAACTATAGAAATATGGCTGACCTTATTATAGTAGACCATAAGAACAAAGTAGTTATACCATGTGACCTTAAGACTAGTAGCCATAAGGAGTGGGACTTTTATAAGTCTTTTGTTGAGTGGAAGTATGATATACAGGCTAGACTATACTGGGCTATTATAAGACAGAATATGGACAATGACCCTTACTTTAAGGACTTTAAACTCCTTAATTATAGGTTCATAGTAGTAAACTGGAGAACATTATGTCCATTAGTATGGGATTATACCTATACTACTCATCTCAATGAAGACCTAGTATTTGGAACTAAAGATGACATTATCTTTAGGAGTCCTCTTAAGATAGGTGAAGAATTAGACTATTATCTATCTTCAAGTCCCTCAGTGCCTAAAGGAATAAATGCAAGGGAAAGTAATAATATAGTAGAATGGTTAAATAAGTAATAATATGCAAGTAATAAAAAGAGATGGCAGTAAAGAGAACTTTAATATAGAGAAGATTGAGTCAGCTATAGCTGCTGCTTTTCTGGCAACTAATGAAGTAATACCTACTGGATTTATGAAGAGACTCAGAGGTGTCTTTGACAATATATCTGAGGAAAATATAGGCATTGAACAGATACAGGATACTATAGAGGATGTTTTACTATCAAGTAAATGCCATAAGGTATCCAGAGCCTTTATTGTGTATAGGGAAAAGCATAAAGAACTTAGATTTATAAAGGATAGGGCTGAGTATATAGAAAGGTATTCTACTAGTGCAGAAAATGCAGCTACTATGTCTGAAGTAGATGGTAATGCTAATGTACAAAATAAGAATGTTGCTACTCTTGAGGCTGAATTGTATAAACCTACAAATGTAGAAGTAAGCAGATATAGAGTTACTAAGAAGTTGAAAGAAATTAATAGTCCATATGCTGACCAATATATAAAAGACCTTGAGAGTCATTGGATATATAAGCATGATGAATCATCTGCTCCTGCAATAAAACCTTATTGTGTAGCAGCTAATATGTTCCCATTCTTGCAAAGAGGTACATCAACTTTAGATAAACTAAATACAAGTGCACCCAAGAATATAACTTCTTTTAGTGGACAATTTGTTAATCTAGTTTTCTTATTAAGTTCCCAATTTCAAGGAGCAGTAGCTTTTGGTGAATTCTTTAATGTATTTACCTACTACTGTGTAAAAGAATATGGTCCTAACTTTATGGATAGGATTGATATTCAAGTATTGGATACTGGTGTTAGAAAGAAGACTACTGGAGACTTAATAGACCAAGCTTTTCAAAATATAGTTTATACTATTAATCAACCTATGGGTAATAGGTCTTATCAAAGTCCTTTTACTAATGTAAGTTACTTTGATAGAAACTATTGGGAAGCTATGTTTGGAGACTTTGTATTCCCAGATGGAAGTAAAGTATCTTATGACCAAGTGAATTTCATTCAGAAGAGGTTCATGAAGTGGTTTAATGCTGAAAGAAAGAAGACACTATTAACTTTTCCTGTTGAGACAGTAGCTATGTTACATGATGGTAATGATATACTTGATAAAGAGTGGAAGGACTTTGTTGCTGAAATGTATGCAGAAGGTCACTCTTTCTTTA
>Ga0172378_10003222_pt1 | contig 15374 bp, 10 predicted proteins | sample GrowelOW332metaG_FD_119755 | JGI IMG/M metagenome (GOLD analysis project Ga0172378, IMG submission 119755) | Groundwater microbial communities from an aquifer near a municipal landfill in Southern Ontario, Canada - Pumphouse #3_1 metaG | ecosystem: Environmental > Aquatic > Deep subsurface >... | reverse complement strand
TTCTTCTTCCGGCGGGCTGGTACACCAGTGGGACGGATGGCTTCATCTACGAAACTTGCGCCTTAGGTACTTGGTCTTGCTATAAAATATGGAGTATGCGGAGACCTGCCAGTTTCATGTTGCTTGAGGATACGGTCAGGGTCTCTGACGGCATGCAATACAAGACATGGGCGGCGCACGTCTCTGGAAGCGGCCCGCATTTCAGACATTCTAATAACTTATGTAACGCCATTTTTGTTGATGGGCACGCGGAGTCAACCACGCGAGATCGCTTTATTGACGCTTATCGAAAAGGTGTAATCACTTTCGATACTCCTGCAAGTCACAATCTTTACCTCTACATTGGAAATGCTTACGCCGAGTTCTTGGCCTCAGGCTTGTCCAAACTTTGACCCTTCCGACTCAAAAGATCAACTTGTCCTGAATTCACACGGGGATAATAAATAAAAAGAATCACAGCCGTTCCACAGTTGCTGGGATCACCTGATTTTTGTGTCATACATGGTTAATTCCGTGACTGAAATTGTCTGAAAAGTACCTTCTATTTCTTGACAAAAAAAGGTGGAGCACAGAGCAAGCTTTGCGAAAAGTTCTCTGCACAAGCCAATCCTATGACACCCTCAAAATTTTAGCACCAAATCCTTCCCTTTTTTGCCCCGAATATTCTCTGTTTCCCTTCATTCCTGCTGAAAATTTCAAAGGTTCCAAAGTCTGAAACACGATGCCAACCTCACGGAAACTGGCCAAACCTTGATCTTGAAAATATTCCAACCTATAGGCTTTGGGATTTATGTTATAGTCCAGGATATCCGTCGAAATCCCCTTTGCCAACCTCCGCGAACGAACCTTTCGGTCGCCCAGTACCCTTAACTTGGGCTGCCGCCAGACGCTTTCTGCAACAACCGCGCCAGCAATGACACCAGGATGAACCGTCGCTATCTGACGCACTGTCAGAAGAACCGCTCTGCCGCCATTTTCGCCCGCCAGACATCGTCATCCTGCCGGATTCGGTCCTGCTCCGCCGCCGGAATCTCCGCCTGAACTGGCGCCTTGCTGACCAGATTGCCCGTGTAGGAGTCATAGTCAACCAGATGCCCGGCCAGGATGTCCTTCTCCGTAATCCGGGAGTGAACGATCTCACGGAACGTCGTGCGGCCGCGGTCGTAGATAATGTGCAAAACGCCATCTTCAGCCTGGACGGCGTCGGGGTATGACGTCTCCCGGCTATCCAGCAGCAGCGATGCCGGCCAAGTCTTGCCGTCGTCCTCGGACAGGAAGGCGGTCAGGTTGCAGCGCCGCTGCGAATCATGGTTATTGATCAAAAACACGCGTCCAGAACGAAGGCGCCGCAGGAAAAACCTAGTCGAGGGATTAGGGATGGCCGAGGGCTCGCCGTTCGTCCAGGTTCGGCCGCCATCTCGCGAGAAAGCCTGTCCCAGGCATCCGCGCGCCCTGGCCAGTAGCCAGAGACTACCATCGCGACGCTCCAGAATCATCGCCTCGTCAAATGGCGTCGGAACCTTCCGGCCGGCCTGGTGTGGCATGAAAGTCTGCCCCAAGTCCGCACTTTCATAATAATGATAGTTGTCATCGGTCCAGTCATACGCACACAGCAGCCAGCGTCCGTCCTGAAGGACGGTCGGCTGACAGCGCAGAAAGCCTGGCGCCACCAAACGCGGTTCACTCCAGGCCAGCCGGTCGGCGTCCGGATCGGCGCAGACCATCGCCCAGGTATTGAGGTGACGCGGATCGGCCTTGCGCCTTTCCAGGCTGAGATCATAGTGCCGCTGCGTCCAAAACAACCAGGCGCGATTCCGGGGATCAAGCCACAGTTGGATGTCCAGAGCCTGCAAGCCGTGTTCCGGCCGCCCGGCGATCACCAGCAGCGGCTCCCGCCAGTTGAGGCCGCGGTCCGAACTGGTCGCCAACAGGCAGTAATTGCGCAATGATGGCTCCCGAATGCCGCCAGAATACCAGCCAGCCAACAGACGCCCCGAACGCGTGGCCAGAATCGTTGGACAGCCCTGCCAAAGCCGTTGGTGGACACTATACTCAACCCCCGGCGAAAAATCGATCCGGGCGACGACGGGTTGCTGATGCGGCATGAATGGCCTCCTGAATGTTTGACGAGACGAACCTAGCCGGGCTACTGTTCACTATCCATTGTCTATTAACGTCTACTACTGTCTACTACCGTCCACTACAGCCATCGGCGCTTGCCGGAAAAGGTTTGCTGCATTAAGATAATCATCATGTTGAACCATGTCAAGACCAATGTCATCTTGACGATGTCAATTCTACTGGGATTGACGCTTTCAGCGCGCCCGCAATCCGCAGCGGTTCCGCCGGCAGAGCTAGCTCGTTCCGATTCCAGCGCTGACAAGTCCCCCATGCAAGTCTCTGCCCGTCAAGCCTTCATGCACGTGGCCGCGAATGGCACCCTCGCTGACCCCCCCCGCCACCAGCCGCAACACCGGAAACATCGTGGCACTGACCCTGGGTGGTGACGTCTTCTGGCGAGACCTGACCGAATGCAGCAGCTGGCACCTCCAGCAGAATGCTGGAGCAAAACAGCGTGAACGAGCCAGCAGTCTCTATTTTCTTTTATGCTGGAGGGATAATGTAACAGATTTTTTATTTTCTCTTCCTGAAATAGTATTCCAATGTATTATGGTTTTAGCCCAAACTTTGTTTCTTTTTATGAATGGCTAGGGTCGCATTTTATGTTTTGCCAAATCCCCGCCTGAATTATGAGAACCCAAAAGTCATATCCATTGAGGATCCGGTTGAGTTTGCCCTGCCCAATGTGGTTCAGACCGCTGTGAACACCGATGCTGGTCTGACTTTCTCGCGGGCTTTACGGGCGGCGGTCTGGGCCGCTGCCGATGTAGTAATGGTCGATCATCTGCCCGACAGCGAGACCTTGCAGCAGATACTGCAGATGGCCGCGACAGGACAGCGGATTTTGACCATGCTGAATGCCGGCAGTGCGTCCGAAGCACTGCGACGTCTGGTCGATATGGGGAGAGTCCTTCCTGATAGCTCAGGCCACCACTTGCAGATGACCTCGCCCGATGAAATTTCATGCCGAAATCGTTTCTTTCCTTCTCACAAATGGAAACTTGGCCAGCCGATGAATTTTCAAACAGGATGCTCCTTCATCAGCGCCGTCTCAACTGTCAGCGATACGATGACGTAGATGATCGCGAGCATCCACGGTTTTCTTTTCATGATCATGGCGCCTTCGTTCGCTCCGCAATGGCCTGCTCCAATAAATCGCAGGCTGTCTTGTAAAGATTATGCCCGATGTGGACTTCGTCGCCGAATTCGAGATATTCATCTGTCGCTACCTTGTAGGACGGCCAGTTCGGCAGACCGTCGCCGTTCGGGTTGCCGGTTCTTGCGAACTGCGCCCAGCAAGCCATCATCACTTTCGACAGTTCGCGGTCTCTGTTCGCGTGCATCGGCGAGCGCAACGTGCCGAAGACATAGGGAATCTCCGCCGCGTGCGTTGCGCCGAGACCGCTTCGCTTGCCACCAGGCGAAACACGCGTGAAATGATACAGAAACGCCGGCGATTGTTTAGCCTCCATGGATTTCGCCAGAAACCGCGCCGGCCCGACGAAGGACGTGACGGTAGTCAACCGGCTGAACGCGGCTTTGAGTTCGTCGTCGTTTTTGCACGGGAATAACTTCAGAAACGCGTCCGCGTCCTTCCCGAAGAGCGTTTTCACCGTCAACCGGTAGCCGTCGGCATGCTTTACCGGCATCTGCTTCAGGAACAACGTTCCCTCGTCGGCGTTGGAGCCGAGCATGAACGGCACGTCGTGTTGTTTGCCGTTGGCGAACATATCGTCGGGATCTTCGGGAATCGTCCAGCCGTCCACCACCGGGCCGAACTTCGTGCCCCTGCCGTAGAGGCCCTGTGCGGGGGTGGAAGCGGCGAGCAGATCATCCGCGTTCTTGGCACGCAATGCTTTGAGTGTGTCGCAGCCGAGTGCCGTGGCAATGCGTTCACCTTCGGCCTCCATCGCTGTCAGCAGGCCGCGCTTCTTTCGCAGGTGACGGTTGCGACCATGCGCGCCGCCGCTTTGCGCGATGGCGCGGTGAAAAAGTCCTTTCGCGTGCGGCGAAACCATCAATCGGCACACGCTACCAGCGCCGGCAGACTCGCCAAAGATTGTCACGCAGTTCGGGTCGCCGCCGAAGGCTGCGATGTTTTTCTGGACCCACTGCAAGGCAGCGATCTGGTCGAGGTGACCGTAGTTGCCCGACACGCCTTGCGGCGATTCTTTCGATAACAACGGATGCGCAAAGTAACCGAACGGTCCCAGCCGGTAATTGATCGTGACCACCACCACGCCCTGTCGGGTCAGCGCCGTGCCGTTGTAGCTTGGCTGAGAACCCGATCCGGTCGTGTAACCGCCGCCGTGAATCCAGAACATCACCGGTAGTTTGTCGGAAGCTCTTTTCGACGCAGTCCAGACGTTGAGGTAGAGACAATCTTCGCTGGCCTTTGCCAACGGCAAACCGAGCATGGATTTCGGTTGCGGGCAGGACGAACCAGACTCGGTGCAGTCGCGCACTTCCGTCCACGGCTTCACCGGTTGCGGTGGTTTCCAGCGCAGTTCCCCGACAGGCGGCGCGGCGAACGGAATACCCTTAAAGCTACACACGCCGTCGCGCTCCTCGCCTGTGATCGGACCGGACGTGAGCCAAATCGTGCCGCTGTTTGCCCGCGGGGCGCTCGGCTCACCTTCCCGCGCATGTTCCCTGAAGAACTCCCAGATGAAAACTGTCGCCTGGAGTTTGTCGGAGCGTTTGCCGACCATGAACTCCGGCAGCAGGCTCGTGCCCCCGGGCCACGTGTGGCCGAGACCCTCGACGCGCACATAGATCACTTCCGCGCCGTCGCGACCGGGACCGTGGGTTTCAGTGCGCACGCCGTCCACTTCCGTCGTGATTCGGGGCGTCGCTGGAGCGCCGACGGCTCTGGTCCACTTTAGGATGGAGTCACGCACAGGCGGCTTCGGTTTTGCACGGACTTTGTCGCTGCCGCCAGTCGCCAGTTTCGGTACTCCGCCTTCGATGAGGTTGAGCGGGTCAGCCGTGCCGGTGATGTAGCACATCGCAATGGGCCGTTCCAATGGCAGGAGCTCCAGCCAGCAGGCGCCGGCGACGGGCGCGATGGCGGCCAGACGGTTCGACGCCTCAGCGCCAAACCGGAAGCACATTGAGGCGCCGTTGGAGAAGCCGGTCACGAAGACGCATCGCGGGTCCATGGCATACCGGGTGGCGAGTTCGTCGAGCATCGCGTTGAGAAACGCCACGTCATCGGGCGCTTTCTGGCCGGAATAGAATCGGCCTGAGCCGTCGTTCCAGAGCTGCGGATTCCTGCTGAAGTGGCTTGGTTTCGACGGATCCCGCGACAGTGCGTCAGGGAAGACTGCCAGGAACCCTTCCTTGTCGGCCATCGCGCCCCAACCCGTTTTCTCGGCAGCGGCTTTGCTGGTGCCACCCCCGCCATGCAACATGACGACAACCGGGACTGGCACCTTGCCGTCGTACTGCGGCGGAACGTGAACGGTGTAGTGGCGCTGGAGGTCGCCAACCGTTGTGGTAAAACTGTGATCGCCACGCTGGGAGTTGCCCTGCGCCCACAGAGTGAGGCAGGCGAGAATGGCTGACAGGCTGATGATCGTCGTCTTCATGGTTTCCTCTTGCTGGTTGGCGGCAATGTCCCTTTGTAGATCCTGCTTTGTCGACTCTGTTTATGTAAGTTTCTGCCGACCGTCATTTTAGGTTGGCCGTCATCATAAATGTGTGCTTAGATGCTGCCTCATCATGAACAAGTGTTTTTATTCAGGACTATAACACAAAACCTATGCTGCCTTTTTGACTCTGCGATAGGACTTCAAAAGACCGCCCAATCGGGAGAATTCTGTTACCTCACCATCTTCTTCCTGGGGCAGGGGGGCGATCATTCTGCCGTCAATGCCAAAATGCTACATTATTAAGCTTCAAGCTACGTTGGATGTCCCGTGATACCCACATGATGTATGTTATAGTCCAGGAAATGAGCTATAAATTCCTTAACCGAAAATAAACTCGCCGGCGGAAACCAATAACCCCTTCCTCCGCACCCTAGGAAGTCAAATTTCTGCATGGCCTGTTCAATTCGCCGGGACCGTCACGGCATACTCGTCACCGGGTTCAGCCCCGCTGATGATTTCGAGCAGATCATTTTTCAGCGAGGTGGTTTTGACAAGCTGGCGCAGAGGTCTGGAATCCGGTCCTTTGATCAGCATATATTCAAGCTGACCGATCCGTTGTACCGCTTCAGGGGCAATTGCAAGGACTTTCCTCGTTCCGGTCGGAATCTGGCAAACCGAAAACATGCCAGGCATCAGACCTCGGGTTTCGCCCTCAAGACAGGCATTGATGATAAATGACCGACTGCCCGGATCAACCGATGGAATGATCTCCTTCACCTCCGCAAAATATTCCTGGCCGGTCGCTTCAATCTTCGCATGCAACTTGTCACCAATCTTAACCAGCGGATACAATCCTTCTCTTACCGGAATCCGGAATTGCAGTTTGTCCGGATTGAAAATTTTCAGCAAGGTATTGAGGGGGGTGGCCAGATCGCCCGGATCGCAATTGCGTTCCGAAACGACGCCGTCAAACGGCGCGCAAATCACCGCATACTCCAGATTTGTCTGCACATACTGCAATTCATGTTTCAGCATGGCCACCTGTGCCCGGACAGCATTCAGAGAGCTCAGTGACGCATCGTATTCACGCACCGCCACCGCCTGCACTTCCAGCAGTTTTGCAATGCGTTCATAATCCTGTTCCGCATATTTCAGGCGGCTCTCAGCCCCTTTCAAATTTTCTTCGGCGGCGGCGACTTTTGCACGCAGATCACGATCCTCCATTTTTACCAGCACATCCCCTTCTTTGAAATGCTCCCCGTTGCGCCAAGGCACTTCCGTGACCCGTGCCGTTAACAACCTTGATACAAGGTCAATCTCCTCCCGGCTGCGTATGCTGCAAACCGCCTTGAAAAACGTCGGCATCTCCTTTATGGACAGAGTCTGCCATACCACCGCGGACGGTACCGCCTTACCCACTTTTTCACCAGCGGGAATTTTCCCCGCTCTTGCGAGCAGTCCGGCCTGGTACAACATTGCCCAGACAATAAAAGCGATCACCAGCACTGCAAATATGACGAAGCGTATTTTTTTCATGGGTTCACCTCGATCCTGTCATGCGAAAGCAGTAAATAGATGGCGGGGATGACCACCATTGTGAACAATGTGCTGGCTAGCAACCCAAAGATCAGAGCCCATGCCAGCCCGGAGAAGATCGGGTCGAGGGTGATTGGCCAAGCCCCCATCAGGGTCGTTATGGCCGTTAGCATGATCGGGCGAAAACGGACCGCACCGGCTTCCATAATCGCCTTTCGCAGAGGCACTCCCTGTGCTTCGTTCTCCCGGATGAATTCAATCAGCACAATCGCATTGCGGATGACAATGCCACCCAGCGCAATCATACCGATCATACCGGTGGCAGTGAAGAAGATCGGACTGGAATATCCCCCGACCGTTTTTGCGGCAAGAACATTCAACAGCCAGAAACCAGGCGCGATGCCGATGATCGTCAGCGGAATTGCACACATCATCACCAGAGCCAGGCTGATGCTGCCAGTCTGAATGATCAGCAACATCAGAATGCCGGCCAGAGCAACCCCGAAAGCAATCCCCAGATCACGGAATACGCGCAGAGTCACCTCCCATTCCCCTTCCCCGGCCCATTTGACCGAAATCCCTTCCGGCAGTGGCTTTCCCTTCAATGTCTGATATTGTGTCTGCAGGATCATTTCACCCGGCGGACGCCCTACCGTCTCGGCCGTGACAAAAACCACGCGTTTCAGATTCTTGTGCATAAGCGGCACTTCCCGCGGAGCCGGAACAAATTTTCCCAGTTCGGCCAGTGGCACCACACTGCCATCGCGCCCTTTGATCGTCAGTTCACCAAGCTTCGCCGGATGATTTCGGTCACCATAGTTCAGGCGCAATATGATATTCAGGGGCTGACGTTCGCATTCGACGCGCAAATTCCCCAAATGCGCCCCGGAAACCCCCGCTGACAGGCACTGTGTCACATCCGCCACAGACACTCCGTTCAAGGCCGCCTTGTCGGTGTCCACCTGAAAAATCCAGCGTTGCAGCGAATAATGATTCATCGTATCGATTTCATTGAAATGTTTGCTGTCCGTTTCACGAAGGCGATCCTGAAGTACCCTCGCTCCCTTCATGATCTCTTCATAGGTCATACTGGGGGAACCGTAGACTTCAGCCGTCATCGTGGCCAGTACCGGCGGGCCTGGAGGGGTTTCAACAATATTGATCAGAGCCTGATACCGTTGTGCCAGTGCTGTGACGCGATCCCGGATGCGTAACGTGATATCGTGCGAGGACATGCTGCGTTGCGCCTTCGGAATCAGATTGATGCGGATATCGGCCTGATTCGAGCCAGTGCGCATACGGTAATGTCGCACCAGTCCATTGAAATCAATCGGCGAGGGAGTGCCGATGTAACTTTGGTAATTCAGAACCTCATTCTGAGGTTCAAGACAAGCTTCAAGTTCAGCAACCAGCCGCATCGTCATCTCATCGGTTGAACCAGGCGGCAGTTCCGCCAGTATCTGCAACTCGTCCCGGTTGTCGTAAGGCAGCATCTTCAAAGGAACTTTGAAAAACATCAGGGCACTTGAAACACACAAAAGCACAAAGACAACCACTAATAATATCCAGGAATTGCGCCGGGAAAGAAAAGGACGGATCAGAGCCCCGTACAGTTTTTTTACCCACTCCGGCGCCCCTTCGGAAGCCTCGGCGTTATGCAGCTCCCCAGCGCGTTTCTGCAACAGTTTCAACGCCAGAAAAGGAACAAAAGTCAGCGCGCAAAGGGTCGAAAATGAAACTGCCAACGGTACATTAATCGCCATCGGTGCCATATACGGCCCCATCATGCCGGTGATAAAAAACATTGGCGTGAACGAAATGATGATCGCGATCGTCGACATCATAACCGGAGGAAGCACTTCCTGAACCGCAACCAGTGTCGCTTCCATGGGCTTTTTCCGCGCCAGCCGTATATGCCGCTGAATATTATCGATATTTGTTATGGGGTCATCGACAACCAGACCAAGACTGAGAATCAAAGCAAACAAGGTCACCCGGTTCAGCGTATATCCAAAAAGGTAATTGGTCAGCAAGGCCAGTGCAAAACTGACTGGCACGGAAAATCCCACGACCAAACTTTCCCGCCAGCCCATTGTCAGGGCAATCAGAAGAATTACCGTGAGAATAGCAAAAAACATGCCGCTGACCAGGCCATTCACCCGCTCATTTGCGGATTTTCCCTGATCACGGCTCACCGTCAGTTCCACATCACAGGGCAGGATCTCGGTTTTGAAAGCCTCCGCTTCCGCAATAATTATCCGGGACAGGCTCACGGCATTGACACCGGCTTTCTTGCTGAAGGCGACGGTAACTGCCTCCTGTCCATTATGCCGCACATAAGATTCAGGCCGTTCATAAGAATCAGAGACTCTGGCGACATCCGCAAGGCGCACAAGACGCCCCTGTTCCTCTTTGACAACGATCTGGGCCACGTCCGAAGCGGTAAGCGGTACCGGACCCGACAGCAACAGCCTTTCCTTTCCTTCTGTAATCATCAGACCTATGCTGCCGGCTGTGTTGGCAAGTTTCACCGCATTGCCTATCTCCGGCAAACTGATCTTCATCGAACGCAGATTCTCAATCACCGGTTCGATCAAAATCCGGCGCTCCATTCCTCCAAAAAGTTCAGAACGGGATATATCCGCTATGGAATCCAGACGCGCCACAAGTTCTTCTGCCATGCGGCGAAGCGTTGCCCCATCATGATTCTTTCCGGACAGAGTCAACGTAACAATGGGGACATCATTGATGCTGACCGGAATCACCCGCCATGAGCTCACCCCAACGGGAACAATATGCAAATTCTCCTCAATTTTTTCACGCAGTCTGACCATGGTGCGAGTACGGTCTTCGCCAACGTAAAAGCGCACCGTAACCAGCGCGCCATCTCGCGAGCTGGTCGAGTATACATGCTCAACCCCATCAAGCTGCCACAGCAAACGTTCCAGCGGACGGGTGACAAGCTGTTCGGTCTCTTGTGGCGAGTGTCCAGGAAAAGCGACCTCGACATCCGCCATGGGAACGACGATCTGGGGGTCTTCTTCCCGTGGAGTGACCAGCAGAGCAATGAGGCCGGCCGTCAGACTCGAAAGGATAAAGATTCCGGAAAGCGGCCCGGACAGAAAAGCTCTTACAATACGCAAAATTCCGGTTGGATTTTCCACGGTCCGATCTCCCGATTACTCCGGCGTCGCCAGGTTCAGTAGATTCTCGCGGCTCTGAACTCCGCTGACGCGACCGGTCTCCCTGCCATCCTTGAAAATAATCCAGGTCGGGATACTCTGAACCTGAAACTTCTTTGCCAGTTCACGCGCTTCATCCACATTGACTTTGGCAATTTTCACTCCGGATGGCAAAACCGGTACTGTCTCAGTAATGACCGGCAACTGCATTTTGCAGGGACCGCACCAGGACGCCCAAAAATCCACCAACGTTATGCCGGAAGCGATAACCTGATCAAAATTCGCCTCAGTCAAATCTTCAACACCGGGGATATCATGAGCAACCGGCACTTTCTGCGACTGCAAAAACTTGTTGACAGCCCAAACAACCACAATCAAAGCCAAAACAATATACCAGTACTTCATAAAAGGACATATCGTGCAATCTTCCATGATTCACTCCTTTTTTTACGTTGGTCAGTAGCAAAGAACAATCCAAAAGCGGACTGATATGGAACTATACTTAACCAAAACTTGCATTGCAAATGTACTAAACAAATTAACCAAACAAGCTGTACTTTGAAAGACAAGGCAGGTAATACCATTTCAGGGAATCGCAGGCCTTGAGGTCGACCAGCCCGTGTTTTGGGGAGAGGAAGTCCATGCGAATCTGGCAGGGCACGCCGCAATAATCGGTTCGGATGACGCCTTTGGCCTGTCCGTCGCTCAGCAGCTCGGCGGCTGCCGGATGCTGGAGCACAGAGCAAAGGTTGCGAAAAGTTCTTTGCACAAGTCAATCCTATGACACCTTCAGAATTTTAGCACCAAATCCTTCTCCGTTTGCCCCGCATATTCTCTGTTTTACCGATTCCCCGCTGATATTTTCAAGAGCCCAAACATCCTGTGACAAGACTCTAACCTCACAGAAACCGGTTAAACTTTGATCTAGGAAATATTCAAACCAACCGGCATCAGGATTTATGGTGTAGTCCACGATTACCGTGGCGGCGTAACCAGCAAGGCGCAACCGGCCAGGTACATGAACACCAATGAACGATCGAACTTGCGCCTCGAGACTTTGAAATCACACATGCCAAAAGGATGGAAGTTGCGAAGAAAGAATCTTAATCCTGAGACTTGAAGAACAGGTTTGAAGGGTTCTTTGCCTATGAGAATATCATTGTTCATGCATGGGTCGGTAAGCCGATTGGCAACCGCGACTTTGTCAATCCAGTGCCGGAATTAATCGAGTCTGTTCCGAATCAGCCCCTGACCTCGGTTTTCTGGAAAGCCAGTGAGGAACATCCGGTCGTCGCAAGACTTGGCGATTCCCAGCATGAATTCTCGTATCCTTTTATTGTCTCGATGCTACTCGGTAAAACCGCCACGGTTCTAGCCTGCAGCCCGGATAAGGATGCAGCAGTGATCGTTGCCGGAAGCCTTGACAAGGGGCGCTATACCGGCTGCGGCCTGGGCTTGGGCTTCGGTCAAGTCTCCGCCACTCTATCTGAATCCGAGAAGAGACTGTTGCTGAATATTATTTATTGGCTAGGACAGAAAAAACAGCCGGAACAGGGAAAGGAACCCGGACAATAATTGTATGCAGAATCGGTTTTCATGAACCTGAAAAGCACGCGTTCCGCGAAACCTTGATCGATTCATTTTGCAGTTTTTGAGACGTTATTGTAGAGTTCCGGGTTTTGTTGAGCGTGCAAGGACAGTCCATCCATGATTGCCCGGCAGCTGTTTTGCCATCGTGATTCGGGAATATCCTCCGTAATGCCCATGATAATTCCATCGATGGAATTCAGTTCGTCGAGCAGATCAATGGCTTTATTTCTGACTTCGTGATCTGGTAATAAATGCATGGACGATGGGAAATTGAGCCAGAGGGTTTTGTCGGGCCAGATTTGGCGGGCCTCTTTCAGAGTCATATCGGTATCGGGAGCTGGGGTGAATGCTTCGATGTAATCCAAAGCGGATTCAGCGACGGTTTTGGCGATCAGGCGGCAGTTTCCGTCGAGATGGGTTCCGATGAATTTGCTATGTTTGTGCATGATTTCGGCGGCTTCATTGTAATGTGGCAGGTAATATTTTTCAAAGGCTTCCGAGCCCACCAGGCTGACAACCACATTGCCGCCGTAATTGGCATGGGAAGCTGGTGATTCAGCGACCAATGGATAAATTTGCCGCCGCTTTTCCACAAGGATGTCATACAGCTTGAGAATCTCGTCGCGGTTATCCATCCATTCCATACAGAAATCCTGCATGTCGAGGTAGCCGCCGGTGATCAAGGTTTGCAATGGTTCGAGGCCGAAGCCGGCTCTCAACACGACATCTTCGCCCAATGCATCCTCTGCCTTTTTGAAGGCTTCATAACAGGGCGTATATTGTTCATCGGCAAGCAATGCACAGAGGATTTTGTAATCATCGGGTCCCTTGAACATTTTTTCATGGATCCAGGTGGTAAACCCTCCCCCTTCGCTGAGTGAAGTCAAGGTGCCAGCAGGGGTTTCATACCAGGTACGGGTCATCGTCCTGTCGTTTTCAACCCAGGTCTCATGTTTAATCTTGACGTTGGGACGGTGAGTTTTAAAAGCCGGAACCGTGCGATTGACAATGCATAAACCACGATTGCGCATTTCACGTTCCGCCTGGCATTGCGGAATTTTTTGTTCATAAATGGTAAAAGGTACACAATCTGTGTGGCCGCCTTGGAGCGAAATCATCACTTTTTCACGTGGTGTCATAGAAAAGCTTCTTCCATTCATTTTTCAGTTGTTTATGCAATTTCGAGGTGATCCAGGGGAGGGAAAGGTGGAAATGGTGCCGTGGGAATATTCTGATACCAGAATGCCACGGAACAGATATCATGCATGCCGGGCAGAAAACGGCCTCCATCGCGCCAGCCGAGAGCCTGAATGGTCACTTTCATGTTTTGTTTGAAGCGGATAGGGTCCATTACATGCCAGCGGTACATTGCGTGCCGATGTTGCGAGTTATAGGTGCCGTCCGGTCGAATGACCTGATGCATTCCCAGGAACGCGGTCGTATATTCCACATATTTTCCGCCGATATCCCAGTTGTATGAACCGCCGAAATAGTCTTCGGTTCCGGTACCGCAGATGCTTGGGTATGTGCTATCGCCGTCAATAAAGAACTTGATTTCGCCTTCTCCCCACCAGCCATTGTTGTTGATTCCCCATCCCATCGATGTGCCGACATAGTGACCCTGCCCTTTGATGCCGTCAATAATCGTGTATACTTCTTTGCAGGGAAGGGGATTTATCCTGCGAAACTGGGCATGAAAATAAGCCGCGTTTTCGGGAACATCGGTCAGCGTGTAATTGATCTGGAAAAAGAGAACCGCGTCATTAACCGGGTGTAGATTTTCCATGGTGATGCGGCAGTGTTTCCGGAAAGGCATCTCCCAAAAACAGTTCAGGCCGCTTTTGGGATTGACCGCAACGGGCATGGAATTGATCTGCGGAAAATACTGCTTTTCGGAGGGCGCATTGGTTTTCATCCAGGGAACTGCGAAGAAGTCGGATACGGGGCATTCGACGGAGGGGTGTTCCTGCCCATCCCAGTATATTCTCAGAATCATGTTGCGTCCTGGGGTGCCAGTCATCCAGATGCTTTGGATTGCTCCTGATCCTTTGATAATAGCCATTTCAAAGGTTTCTCCGGGGGCAATCCGGTCATAGGCATGGCATTTCCAGCCGCTACCAAGGTCGCGTGCCGGGCCCGTTGGATCAGCCGGTGCCATACCACCCTGTCCTTTGCCGCCAGAACGGTTTTCTGAGGAGATCGAATGGGTTTCCGCATTTGACAGCATTGACAAAGTGCCAAGATTCATTCCAAGTCCATTGAAGGGATTCATTTCAGTCTCCATGAAAAAGTGGATTTGTGTCTCTGTGAAGTGCCAGTGGGCGATATCCTCTTTCTTTAATCAAGCGAATCGGTTCGTAATAAACATCTTGAGCCGCTGAATAATCTATTTTTAGAAATCGTATTTTCAAGGAAGAAAATTCAATTGTGGCATGTTCGAATCTGCCTTGCATGGTTCATTGTCCTACTTGGCAAATTTCCTGGACTGAAAATTGACAAAAACTACCTTAAACCTTGAGAGGAAAAAATCAAGGGTTGGCCAGCTTCACATTGAACTTCAATGGAAAACGAGGCGTTCAACTGTTGGGGAAGGCTGGTTGGGTCTCCTGATGCGTTATCGCTGGACTGCATGACAATTTGTCTCCCTGATATCTGAATCCTATGCGTTTGGGGCTATCGATTTGTGTTATAGTCCATGATTTATGTTATAGTCCAGGATAGACCCGGACGGCGTCCCCCCCACTCGTCCTCGTACGAGTCATAGTTTCCAATGCAGACTTGCGGTGATTCGCCGACGAGAATGCAGTAGCACTTTGGGCACCTGCCAAGGGCAACACTAATCCTGGAGGATAAAGCGCCAAACTGAATTTCTTTCTCTGTTTATTTTGACACTACAACACCATTCTGTTTTTAGCGCAAACTCTTTCTCTATTTCGAGTGCTAAACGGCAGGTTTTTCTCTGTTTTGCTGATTTCCCACTGATATGTCCGAGAACCCGAAAAACATAAAAAGATACTCCAACCCGTCGTTTATGGGTCAAACCCTGATTCGGATAGAGAATGGCGCGAACAAATAACCTCGAATATGAATGAGGTGTCGACGTCCAAAAACAGGAATATGCAGAGCCGTCTCCTTGGCGCTTGGCCGGAGATTATATAGGCAGATGACGGCTGCTTTGATAATTTTCACGTCGCCAGAGACTTTTTCGTGCCCGCTGGCAAGCAGGAGAACTGCAATATTGCTGGCGAGGGTCGTTGTTGTGCGGGGGAAACCACTTTTTGCACTTTACACAGCGTTTTTTTTAATATGAATGTGTGCCATGTCCTGAAATTTCCGATAAAATAAAATGAAC